>Ga0208549_101011_pt1 | contig 10494 bp, 7 predicted proteins | sample BED_host_MetaG_FD_187135 | JGI IMG/M metagenome (GOLD analysis project Ga0208549, IMG submission 187135) | Hot spring microbial mat communities from Yellowstone National Park, Wyoming, USA - BED_host_MetaG (SPAdes) (version 2) | ecosystem: Environmental > Aquatic > Thermal springs > Hot (42-90C) >... | reverse complement strand
TATCAAGCTATTAGGCGAGCACGCTGTTGTTTATGGCAAGCTCTCGCTAGCGAGTGCAATAAGCGTTTATGCAAATGCAAAAGCAGAGAAGAAAGGAAGCGAATTTGCTATTGAGCTAAAGGATTTTTCAAAGAGCTACGAGCTGAGCGAAGATGAGCTAAAAAGAATATATCAAAAATATGAAAAGAAGAAAAGCTTCGAAGAGTTTGTAGCAAATGAAGATGCAATGCTATTGCCATACGCAACAATAGCAAGCATTCTAGCAAAGAAGCAGAGCTTAGAAGGCATAGAGATAAGCATAAGCTCAGAGATACCAGCTCAAAGAGGCTATGCGAGTAGTGCAGCATGCTCAACAGCATTTGCATTGGCTTTGGCAAGCGCAATTGGCATAGAAATAAGCGATAATGAAATAGTTGAGCTTGCAAGGAATGGCGACAAGGTAATACACAAGAATGAGGGTGCAGGAAAGATAGATGTTAACGCATCTTACTATGGCGGCATAGTTAGCTACTCTAGTAAAGAAGGGGCAAAAATGGAAGAGATAAGCGCTAGCCTAAACCTATTTGTTGTTGATACAGGCCCAAAGAAGAGCACAGCAGAGACAGTTGGCCACGTAGCACAGCTCTACAATGAAAGAAGAGAAGAAACAGAGCAGATGCTCAATGAGATAGATGCGATAGCAAGGCAGGGCATAGCATTGCTGAAGGCAAACAAGCTAAAGGAGTTTGGCGAGCTAATGTATAGAAATCATGAATTGCTAAAAATGCTTGGCGTATCGAGCGAAGGATTAGACAAAGCAGTGGAGAAGGCAAAGGCATATGGCATGCTGGGAGCAAAGCTGAGCGGTGGTGGAGGCGGAGGCATTGCAATAGTATTAGCAGATGAGAGCAAAGAGAGCTTAGATTTTTTCAAAGAGATGGGCTTTGATGTTAGGAAGGTAAGCATAGATTATAATGGTGCAAAAGGATTAAGCTAAACGAAAAGAATAATTTCATAGTCATTTAATGAGCTTTGTAGCCTCCCAATATTCTTTTCCTTTCAATTTCATATTCTTCTTTTGTTATTACCTTCTCATCATATAATTTTTTCAGTTTGGTTAACCTATCTAAGTCAGCAACAGAGAGCCCTCTTTTAATGTTACCTATAGGCGAATGCATTATTAAAAGTATAATCCCTACAGTGCGAAGAGCACAGTAAGTATAGCAACGAGGGCTAACCCTATAGAATTTAGTTTTTTAATTTTTCTATATTACCAATAAATATTACGTACAAAGAAAGCTCTACCGCATTAAATTGTATCCATCCTATAATCGAAGAAATTAAAACAATGGCAGTTATGGTGGCTATAAAGAAAGATGCATACTTAAGTTCATCGATAGCTTTTTCCGTTTTTTCTTCGATATACGGGGTTTTCCTTTATATCACTTTTTAGTACCTCACGAATTTTAATATTACCATCTTCTCCAGGAAATGCAATAAAGTACCTAACATCAGCATCCTTCCCTAAATAAGCAGCATAACGACTAAGTTGGGCCTCTGCACGTTTTATTGTTTCTTTATTACCGTCTCGTTTTACCTCGTATATCTCTCTTATTTTATCTGGCTCAGATACAATAGCTATATCTGCTATATATGGTCCTATTTTTTCTTGCCTAATATAGTATTGATTGCTCTTTTTTATTTTCTTGTTTAATAGTTTAACAAGCACAGCCTTAACTTCTGCTTCATTCTTATAAGTCTTGTTATTTGCCTTAGCCATACACCATATGTAACATTAGATGTTTAAATATGTTTCTAAGTGATGGGCGTTGTCCAATAATAAAACAGTGCCATTTTCTCCACCGTTTCAAAATGTATATTTTGTTTTTCTATTCGATAACTAGCAAAAATCTGCAAGCTAACCACTTTTAAACAAAGATATAATAAAATTAATATAATTGCACTGCTTATCTTTATCGTGGTTTGATGGATTCTGAGCAGAGCACCTCATTATTGCAAATCCTGGCACCGGCAAGACGACAACTCTTGCAAAACGCGTTATTGAACTTATTGAGAGTGGTGTTCCTGAGAAAGAGATATTGTGCATAACGTTTACCACCAAAGCCGCACAGGAAATGCGTAATAGGATAAGCGAGATTGCGAAAAACAGTGGCTTAAACATAAAGATGCACGATCTTTCTATACACACATTCCATAGCTATGCGCTTGACTACCTTGAGAGCATAGAGCATACGAAAGTATAAAAGATAAGCAATGCGGTGTCAAATCATTTGTTTGGGGTAAACAGATAGTCCAGTTGGAGAATTGGAAAAATCAGGACTAGTTACATTGGTAAATACACAATGTTAGAAGATATAATTAAGCAATGCAAAAGATGGTTGAATGATATACATATAAATTTCAACAACCTAATAAGTTTATAGAAACTAAGGAAGAAAGATTTTAAATTGTTTAAAAATATGAAAATGTGAGAAAAATGGAAACTTCTTTAGAAAAGATAGATGTTTCAAAGTTGGCAGAAGAAATAAAAAAGAGGGCACAGTCTTCAAGCAATGAGGAAGAACTAAGAATCGGATTTGCTATAGTTTTTGATCCCATTTTAGAATCATGGAATATAAAACCAGCGTATGAAAAATATGCTTCAGGAGTAAGGTTGGTAGTTTCTGGCATCAGAAAGGATGCTTTATATGGTACAGTCATCATAGAATTTAAAGCTCCTGGAAAATTACATAGCCCCAGAGAGTTTAAAAAAGCTAAGGATCAAGTAAAAAAGTATATAGAAGATGAATGTGGTATTAGTAAGGAATACGGAAGATATTTTGGAGTTGTAACGGATGGTTTCCAAATAGCATTTGTTAGGTTCAGAAAAGGCAAATGGGAAGAAACTGAAGCATTAGAAGTCAATTCTCAAACAATTTTAAGATTACTTGAAGCTATTAGAGGACTAAAAAGAAAACCACTAGATGTAGCATTCTTGCTAGAAGATTTTGGGCCTAAAAGTGTTATAAGCCAAAGTTCTATTTTAGCATTATACAATGCACTACTAAAATCTAAATCCCCCAGAACAAAAATGCTCTTTGAGGATTGGAAAAGAGTTTTCTCACAAGTTTGTGCTTATTCAAAAGAAAAATTGAGTGGGTTGGTAGATTACTACAATTTAAAAAATCAAAATGTAGATGTAGAAAAATTAATGTTTAGTATTCACACTTATTATACAATTTTAATGAAGTTATTAACTTCCGAAGTTGTAACTCTTTACTCTGATAGATTAATAACGTCATATCTTAAATCATTAGAGGAAGCTTATTTAAAAGACAAAAAAGAGTTATTGGATCAATTAAAAGAAATGGAGGAAGGAGGGATTTTCCGTAAATTGGGGATAAAGAACTTCTTAGAAGCTGATTATTTTGCTTGGTATACAGATGAATGGAATGATAGTATAATCGATATGATTTACAAAATAACTGAAAGGCTGTTAGATTATGAACCAGCGACAATTGAATTATCTCCAGAAAAAGTTAAAGACTTATTTAAGAGACTTTATCAGAATTTAGTTCCAAGAGAGATTCGTCATAGCCTTGGAGAATATTTTACGCCGGACTGGCTTGCCGAACTTTTGTTGGATGAAGTGGGTTATGATGGGAACCCCGAAGAAAGAATTTTAGACCCGGCTTGTGGTTCAGGAACTTTTTTAGTACTTGCAATTAAAAGAATCAAAGAATATGCGAAAGAACACTTTATTGATAAAAGAACATTATTATCAAAAATAGTGAATAATGTTCAGGGAATCGACTTAAATCCGTTAGCTGTACTTGCAACTAAGGCGAATTATATAATTGCTTTAGCAGATTTATTACGTTATAGACCGGAGGGCGGCATAGATATTCCAATCTATTTGGCAGATTCCATCGCTGTGGGTAGAAGCTCTCATCTGTTTAGAGAGGAGGTATATTTAAAGACGATTGTAGGTGAATTTAAAATACCTATGGAAGTTATAGAAAAAGGAATATTATCTAAAGTCCTTGATGATATCGAAGGATATATTAATAATAAATATTCAAAAGACGATTTTAAAAAGATTATCATTCAAAAATATGAGATAGAAGAAGAAAGCTTTACCTCACTAACTGAGCTGTATTCAAAGTTGCTCTCTTTAGAAAAAGAAGGCAAAAATAAAATCTGGACAAGAATCTTAAAGAACTCTTTTGCACCTTTACTTATTGGCAAGTTTGATTACGTTGTTGGTAATCCTCCTTGGATAAACTGGGAATATTTGCCGGAGTCTTATAGAAATGAAACTAAGCAACTATGGGATAAATATGGCTTACTTAAAAAGACAAAGGGGATAGGCCTAGGTAAGATTAAAAGAGATATGGCAATGCTTTTTGTTGCAAGATGTTTAGACAGGTTTACAAAAGATAAAGGCAAACTTTCTTTTCTGATTCCATTTACGGTATATAAAACCCAAGCTGGTGCAGGCTTTAGGAACTTCTTAGCTGAAGGATATTGGTTGGGTGAAAAAGAAAATTTTTCATGTAAAGTATTAAAGATTCATGACTTAGTTACTCTTTACCCATTTGAAGGTGCAACTAATAGAACATCATTAATTATAATTGAAAGATCTCCAAAAACTAAATTTCCAATTCCTTGTGTTGTATGGTATAATCCAAAAAGCTCAGGTATAGAGCAAGAAAATGAATTAGAAGAAGTTAAAAAAATAACTAAGCAATCTGATATGATCTTCCTCCCAATAGAGAAGAATAGACCTGAAAGCCCCTGGATGCAAATAACAGATAAGACTTACAAAGGAATCAGGAAGGTAATCGGTAATAGCCCTTGGTATAAAGCTCATGCTGGAGTTTATACAGGATTAGATCAAGTTTACTGGATTGAAATAATCTCCGAAACACCCGAGGGTCTGTTAATTACAAATACACCGTTGTCAGGACAGAAGAAAATTGTAAAAACTGTGAAGCAAGTTGTAGAAAAAGATTTGATTTATCCATTAGTAAGAGGGAAGGACGTTAAGAAGTGGTATATTACGCAAGAGTTAGGTTGCATTCTTCTTCCAGTTGATGAAAAAGGCAAAACACTTTCTCATGAAAAAATGAAATTAAACTATCCAAAAACATGGAGTTATTTAATAAATTTCGTTCAAGATTTGGTGAAAAGAGGAGGAGAACCATATAAATCTAAACTAGCACCTTACAGAAAAAAGAAGTTTGAAGAAGCTGAGAAAATGGCACCACCTTTCTATTGGCTTTTTAACGCAAATCCTTCTTTAGCCCAATATAAAGTTGTTTGGAAAAACATCGCTGGTGCAATTACGGGAAAAGCCACAGAGTTCACATGTGCAGTTACAGGCTCTCTTGATAATAAATTCTTAGGAAAAAAGCCAATGATATCTAATGTAAAACTTATGTTAATTCCAGTAGAGAAAGAGGAGGAAGCACATTACCTTTGCTCTATTCTTAATTCATCAATAATCTCTCTTTTTGTAGGTTCTTACGTGATAGAGACTAGTATCTCTACCCATATAACTGCCAATATTAGGATTCCAGAGTTTGTTCCTACGAATCCCCTTCACCAAAAACTTTCTCAACTCTCACAGAAGGCTCATGAAATAGCAAAGAAAATTTATGAGGAGAATAAAGAAGACCTAAAAGAAGATTTGAATAAGGTTGAGGAAGAAATTGATAAAACTGTTGCTAGGCTTTACGGAATTACTGATGAAGAACTAGAAGAAATTAAGAAATGCTTAAAAATATTAAAGGAAGGTGAAACCACAGAGGAAAAGAATGAAGATAAATAAGATTGTCCAAAGAAAAAATAGAATGGAATCGCGAAGAGAATAATTAAAATAAAAAAATCGAAAAGTTCAAAATTTAGAGCTCAGAAAAATATTCAATAAAAAATTTTAAATGGAATATCTAAATTACTATGCTGAAAATCTTGGCTAATTAGAAAACAAAGCTAGTGCAATTGCCTATTTAGCCGAAGTATTATTGAACTACCCAGCTAGCAAAGAAAATTTAGATTTTTTTACTAAAAATTAGGTTGTTGAAATTTATATCTATATCACTCAACCACCTTTCTTGCATTGCCTAATTGCACCACTTCTGCACCTTTTCTACCGGTATTACTATGTATGCAATGAGGCATGCATACACATAGCCATTACTTTGCTTATAACAAGGAATTTATTCTTTGCAAGATCAAAAACTTTAAAATATTAAAAATTGAAAGAGCTTTATGCGACATTGCAAAGCTTGCTAATGCTTCCTTCTTCCAATTTCAGTATTTCTGTATGCAGCTGCATTGCTTGGCTTAATTTTTTATTGTTCGCTAATTTGATACTTTTTGCAATCAATTCTCTAAAAGGGACGTTGCAGTCGCTATATTTCTCTATCTTTACACGTATTGCGTATTCACCATCGGGCCAGACTTTTGAATGATCTTCATAATAACTCGACGTTGCTCTATAAATCCCAACTACTGCTGAAACTGGATTTTTAACGTACACAACGATTAGATCTCCAGCTTTTACTGCTTTTACAATGTTTTCGTATATAGCACTTCTTATCTCTTCTTTTGACTTTACACCAAGAATACCTTTTTCTTTGCAGATGTCCCAGTTTTTGTCTGAGCTCACAAAAAGAAGTTCCATTTAATCACTGCTTAATTTTTAAAGCGTAGGACGAAATTTTATCCCATCTATACTTACTATCGTTCAATTTATTCTTAAAGTACTTTTCGTCCCATTTTCTATGGAGTCTGAACCATATAATCCCCTCTTTATTTATGCCATAATTGTATCTTTTTTTACTTTTCCTTTCTAGCTGGTATCCCCTATAATCGTCCTTAAGAAGTTGCGCTATTTCTTCTTTTTTTAATATGAAAAATTGCGGTTCTGTTCCAGAAAGATCATTCAATATCCAGAAATCAGCTTCGTTCTTCTCGACCTCTTCATCAATTTTATCTTGAAGGCTTTTTGGTAATTTAAAATCTAGCAAATCTGGCCGTTGTTTGTATTCTTCTTCGATTTCATTTTTTATTTTTTCCTTCATATCTCCTAATTTTAACTTAAGTATAGAGAACTCCCCTTTATTATTAGTTGTGCTCTTTACTTGTATTTTTATTGGTTTTGAACTATCTTTAAACTCAAGTTTAATATCATACCCCTTTTTCTGTCCTCCCACCCATTTACACTCTTTTTCATTTAACTTGTCTTTAAACTCATAGTAGAGTTTAGTGACTACTAGAATCTCGCCTAAAAAACCAATAACTTTGTTCTTTATTTTAGTTTCTTTTGCAAGTTTATCGTTATCCTGCAACCACTTATATATTTTATCTTTTAAATCATTTAATGCATTGAGGTATTTTGGATTAAAAGCAAATTCTTCCTTACCTATTGGATCACCCCTTATTATATTAAAGAGTTGAATTCCTAAATACTTTTGTACCAATATGATAATTAGCAACTCCTAAAAAATTGCTTGTGTTTTATAGTTGTAAATTTCAACAAACTATAAGCAAAAAGCAAAAGGTAAAAGCTAAATATTTAAATGACGCTATTATTACATACGTTAAAAACAAAAAGCAAAGTTGGTAGATTTCTTGTCTAAATACTTTATTTATAAGGTAAATAATGTTCGGGATGCTGGTCCTATAATAGAAAATAAAAAGATAGAACTTAAAACAAGAAAGAATGCAGAACAAGTGAATGAAGGAGATAAGTTTTTGCTATATATAAAAAATAAAGGAGTTTTAATTACGGGGTGTAATATTAAAAATGTTGATAAAAATAAAAAACCATATACTGCAGAAATTGATCCGTTTCCTTCATTTTATAGTAAATTTAAACCACAAGATTTACAATTAAAGAATGGGAGAAAATTGATAGAAATCGGGGAAGCTAAATACTTGGAACTCAAAAGATCTATGGAGAATGATAAAATAAGTGATTACTCAGATCTTAAAGGTCCTGCCCAACTTAAAGGAGAGAAATTCGAAAATGAAACGTATGAATTTTTTAAAAAGATTTTTGCTAACTTTCCAAATTCTAACGTTGAGAAAAATTTTGTATATGAAACACAAGAAGGTAAAAATCATTGGAAAGTGGATGTTTTTATAAAAGTAGGGGAATATGAGATCATATGCGAGGCTTTTACAAATAAAAATGAATTAAATTCAAAAAATAATTGGATTGGAAAAATTGATAAAGAGCTTGAACAATCAAAGAAGAACAAGGTTAGATTTATACTTTTCTATAGTGACTTTGAGGAAAAGTTACCAAATATTGGAAACAAAATAGAAAGAAATGCTATTATTTTAGGTTCTAGGGCTAAAATGTATTATGAGTGGCTGTTAAATACGACTTCTGATTTAGAATCTGACGAATTCTCCAATATAGCAGCATATCATTTATTAGGCGAGCTTAATATAGAAGAAATAGACAGAGAAATTGTAGCAACCCCTTATTTAAAATTAAATGACGGAGATAAAAATATATATATCTTCAAGAAAGATGTAAATGAAATAATACCTGTACTCTATGTCGCTCGCAGGGAACGCGGAAGCAAAAAATTTTATCAGAGGTTATTAAAAAGGGATAAATTATATGGTAATGGAAGTATATCCGATTATTTATCTGATACTAATGATAATGGTAAAAGAAAGCACACTACTTTTTTAAATAGTATTATAATAAGTCCAGAAAAAATAGAAGAAAAAGAAAATAAAATTTATATTCCATTTAAATATGGCAGTGTAGCTATATTAGATGGACAGCATAGAGTATATGGGGCTTATTTAAGTGAACTTAAATCCAAAGAAACCAATGAATTATATTTTACAGCAGTGGTAAATGAAAACAATCAAGCGATAGACCTTTCAGAACAACAAGAATATTTTCTAACTATAAATACAACCCAAACAAAAGTTGACCCAGAACAAATTTGGAGATCATATAGCGAATTATCAGCATATAAGTATACTGTTGAAGGTATAATATCTCAGGTAGCAAAGGACATCGAAAAGAAGAATCTATTGAAAATTAAAAAAAGTATTGGTAGTTCTAAAGGCATTTCTTTTGCTGGGTTATGCGTCAACATTAAAAAATATGCGACTTCATTAAATTTAATAACTAGGGTCAATGAAGATTATAATGATTATAAAGTAAAAGATGCGGTTGTTAGACTCATTGTTAATCAATTAGAAGTTCTATTGGAGGCCACAAAAGAAGAACTAAATCAAAGCAATATATTCTTAGAACATGATGGGAGACTGTCTGTCCTTTTTAAGTTATATTCTAAAATTATAAAGCAATAAGTGATGTAAAAAAAGATATTAGAAAAGATGATATTAAACCATATATTAAAGCATTAAATGAGATTTTAAAAGAAAACCCAAATCTATTGAATGAGATAATCACTTCTGGTGAAGGACCACGAAAGAGATCGGCAGAAATGCTAGCTGGATTAATTAATGAGAAAAATGTTACACCCAAATTAAGTTATAACCCTATAAATGAATCTTTATCTATAGAAGAGATATTTGGTAGAATTTCATCTAAATTGTCGGCTTTATCTAATACAGTTATAAAAAATACAGAAGGAAAAAATGTTAATGTTTTAACAAGCACCGGAGACTGGATTAAATTGTGGACAGAGGTTATGCGGCCTATAGAGTCTAAAGAGGGATTTGCTGAAAACTTTATAGGAGGTTTGTTTAAAATATTGCATGAGGGTGGTAAAAACATCCCAGAAGAGTTTAAAAAAGAAAGGGTAATTAGAGATATCATAGCATTAAGAACTTATCTGGAGCACGATATAGGGCATGGAGAGGATCCAGCCGTAAAAAGAGAGAAAGCAGAAGAAGCAATCGAACATTATTTGGGGTATAAAAAACTTCCAGAAGATTTAAATTTAAGAGAATTAAGAAATTTACGCAATGAAATTTTAACGAACGTAGACTATTTCTTAAATCGACTTTATGAGAGCACAAGAGAAGATAGAAAAAAGACGCGGTAACGTTGTTGTCATAAAAGGTTTTTGTGCATCACCTTTTTCTTTCTTTCCCACCTATTAGCTACTGGTGGTAATATACCAGAGAAGAATGCTACGCTTGTTGTGAAGCTGCACAAGCGCATTTCCATTGGAATTAAAAAGATCACTCTTTCTTCTATAAGCGATGTTGTCAAGGAAACGCTGCATGAAGAAGAGCTTGCTGAGAGAGTACAAGAAAACGAAAAATTCAAGCTTAAGAAGCTCAGTGTTGATGGCTTCGATGCTGAGCTATACTTTGATGTAAAAGACATACAAAATCTTAAGCTTGGAGAAGTCATTAATCTTATAGACAAGCTACAAGCAAATGATAAAAGGATAGAAGCTTCATTTAGATTTGAGGAATGAACAGAAATGGTTACCCAATAGGAAAAATAAAGGGCATTACTATTTTAAAGTATATACCTTGATTTAAGCACGGAAAATCAGA
>Ga0208549_101007_pt1 | contig 10537 bp, 18 predicted proteins | sample BED_host_MetaG_FD_187135 | JGI IMG/M metagenome (GOLD analysis project Ga0208549, IMG submission 187135) | Hot spring microbial mat communities from Yellowstone National Park, Wyoming, USA - BED_host_MetaG (SPAdes) (version 2) | ecosystem: Environmental > Aquatic > Thermal springs > Hot (42-90C)... | reverse complement strand
GCAATTCCGCAACATGTTGAAAAATTCATTGAAGCAAGTGATAAATGTAAAATAGGAGGAACTTATGACGGTAAAGTCGTAAAGGACATAAAGGACAGGATTGAATGTATGAGTATTGAATTAAGGAGAAGCGGAATTAAGCTAAGTTAATGTCACGGGGTTGGGCGGCCTCTAGGCTAATTTCGACTGGAGTTTTTATTCGTGATTATCTTCTTGAGAAACGTGAAGCTTATCCATATGAAATTTGGAAAGCGCTTGCAGAAGAAAAAAGGATCTTAGGTTTAAGACCCGGTTCATATGTTTCTTTTGTAGCAAATTACATATTGCCATTGAAGAAAGCTGGCCTGATAATTGAAGTAAGAAAAGGAACTAGGCCTAGAAAGAGGAGTGGCGAAGATTATATTCCTAAGGCTAAAGAAAAGTTATATTATAGACTAAATCAAAAGTTTATCGATAGCGAAATTTGGTACGATGTAGAAAGTTTATTTAGGTCTAAATAGTTATATTATTATGGCAGAACAACCGATTTATCATATCGAGGTGCTTCCAGGTCCTAAGCCATTAATTCCAGCCGCAACTGTTGCTCCAGCATCCAATGTAGTTAGACGTGAAATTGCATTGCGCAGAGTTCCACCTCCTCCTCCACCACCTCCACCGCCACCTCCTCCACCTCCTCCTCCACCACCTCAAATTTATACTGTCATTATTCAAGTCATAGATATTTCAACACGCGCTCCTATTCCTAATGCAATTGTTACAATAGACGGTCGTACAGGCAGAACTGGCTCATCAGGTCAAGTTTCCTTTAATTTACCAAGAGGTACATATACAGTTTCAGCAAGTGCAACAGGATATTATCCTGCAACTGAGACGATCGTTGTCCCATAAGGGCAGTCTAACTTTCAGAAATATGAATAATTCAGTATATGAAGGATTTCCATGTCATCTGATAAAATTATAACCATTAGTTTAACTTCTATTGCTCCACCGACATCTCCAATAGTGCCAGTGCCACCCTTTCCTTTATCGTTATTAGATTTGTTGTTATTGCCTATTGAGATATCTCTCTATGTACTACAGGCCTTATCATCTCAAATTCCTAAGTCATGAGCGAGTGCAATAGAGCATGTAGGATATTTACTAGGATTGATCATGAAGATATTGTAGAGGCTGTATTAGCAGATTTGGTTGATGCAATACCTATTTTAGGCGATATATCTACTTTTATTCGTAGCAGATATGTGCCTAAGGATGAGTTGGAAGACATTACGAATATCACTTTAGCCATAGATTTCGTTGCTGATTTATTACCATTTGGCGACATATTCGATTTATTGGTTCCAGCTAATACTATTCGTTTTTTAATGAAACAAAGAGGAATAGGCCTTGGTCCTAAAACCAAAGACTAAAGAAAATATTCTTGATCAGGCCGAAATTCAAAGATTATTCGATGAATGTAAAACTAAGACTGAAAAATTTGTTATTGCTTCCTTAATTTATACAGGTATGAGGGAAAGTGAATTTGTTCATATGACTAAAAGCTGGATAGATTTCAATCGCTGGATAATAAAAATACCGTCGTATCAAAGATGTAGTTGTTATGATTGTAGATTAAGAGGAGGATTTTGGAAACCTAAGACGAAGGCGGCCATTAGAGTTATTCCTATAGTGCCAGAATATAAGCCATACATTACTGAGTTCTTTAGCAATTTTAATCGAGTTCAAGACGTGATTAAAGATAGGCAGAGCCTAAAATACATTGTCAAGCAAGTAGCTAAGGATGCGAAGTTGAAGAAAAGAGTATTTCCACATGCTCTTAGAGGAACTTTCGCTACAATTTTAGCTGCTAAAGATTTCAATCCATATGAGATAACTGCAGTAATGGGATGGGCCTCGATAAAGGTTGCCGATGAATATATTAACTTGGTAGGTGCAAGAGTAATTAAGGCCTTTGAAGAAAAGTGGAGTGAGCAGGCCGGCCAGTGAGTGTCCGACAAAAAGATATATTCATTTTCTAATATAATTTAATTATGGCTAGATATACAAGCGGAGCCGAAGCAGCAGAATTTATCTATACAAACGTAATACCAAAAGTCAGGGCATGTGCTAAAGGGTTAAATGCAACTGCATCTCCTAAGGACAGACTAGCAGCCCAAATAGACTGTGTACTAAGGGAATTCGGTAAGAAAGCAGCTTAATATATAAGGGAATTTTTTAATTTTTTTCTTTTTTTAAATTTTTATTTTATAATGTTTATTTATATTATATATGTCAGAACAAGAACTTTTTAAGAAATATGATGAGGCGATTGCCAAGATTCAAGAATTAAAGAGCATGACTGGCTGTTCATTCTGTAAAGAAGAATTAGAAACATTCGAGAAAGGTTTAGCTGAGCTTAAGAATATTTACAATATCGTGAAGGAGTATAAGGACGGCCAAAGAATAAAGAATGAAACATTGGATAAGGTCAGAGAGACGGCCGATATGCTTTCTCAGGCCAGAGCTGAAGCTGAACGTAGATTTCCTAGGAAAGAAGAAATAAGGAGCAATGATGTTCTTGGCATTAAGCAACTTATGCGTGAATTAAGGGAGTTAAGTCCTCAAAACGTTATGAGAGAATTAGGCATAGATGAATTAAGAGATGCATTACGCATTCCTTCACCTATTTCTAATAGTAATTCCAATGATACATTAGTAAAGGACCTATTTCCTATAGGTATTCCACCATTACCTCCTGTTCCGTATGGTTTATTAAAATACATGGGTAATCAAGCATGAGCGAGGAAACCTTAAAAAAGCTTGAGGAACTTTCAAAGAATTTAAGCAAAAAAGACACTAAAATCAGCTTTAAGGATCTTCTTGATTGTATCGAAGAAATCAAGAAAGATTGCAAGTGAATATTTCCATCCCCGCATGCGTTGACTTAACTATTTGCTTTTTTGGAAAACATAAAAGGGAAAGCAAGAGAAAAGAATTTAGATTTGGCTCACATTAATATATTATGGCTCAGATTGAAATAGCTGATCCTTTATACCAAGCTGAGAAGTTAACACGAGAATATGCAGCTCGTTTAGGTCCTAGTTTAATCGATGACCGTATTCTAAAAGAATTCGATAGAATTCGTGATTTCATAACTAGAGATTTTGCCGATACTTTATCGGAGAGAGTTGATAAATACTCTGAGCTTGGCAGTGAAAGAGTCGAGTCTTTAACCGGGTTGGTCAGCGATATCGATGTAGTTCTCACTCATATCAGTCGTGATTTGGATAGATGCTTTGAGATAGAGGAAGGTAATACATGCAGGGCGAGTCCTGAAGCAGTAGATGCATTAAGAAGAGTAGAGGATAGAGTAGTTGAAGCTACAGGTCAAAAATGCATAATAACAACTAGGTCAGTTGCCGAGGTTTTAAACAGTCTAAGCTCATGCATTCATAGAGTGGCCGATTTCTTAGCTGAAACGAAAGCAGTAAGCAAGCGTTGCAGCATTAGTGAAAAATCCAATCCTAATAATGCATTAGTTGAGGCATGTAAAGCATGGGATGAGCTGGTCGATAAGCTTAACGAATTAAGATTATATGCTCCAGAAGATGTAATTCCTCTTCAGGGTATAATAGTGGACGATGAGTTGATGATGCGTGTAGGTTCAGCCGCAGGTCATGCCACTCATATAGATTTAGAAAAAGGAACCTTAGAATATTTTGATAGAGATGATAATGTGAATATAGCAATGCAAGATTACTTTGAAAGGTATGCAGGGCTAGACTGTGTTACTTCTTCAAACGGTGTGAATTGTAAAGGTGTGAACAAGGATAATGTAAAGAAAGTTGCTAAAATACTAGCATTTGCAACATCAAAAGATTTCAGACTTGATAATCCTGAAAGCTATTATTTAGGGAATGAACGTTTAACTAGATTCCTTAGTGAACACGGTATTGAAGTACCTGTTCCTAAAGAGCAGATTCAAGAAGTTAGAAATGCACTAAAAGAGTATATTGCTGCAGTTGAAGAGGCAGTTAAAGAAGCACCTACCAGATTCAAGCCCAGACTTGAGGAATTAGCAAAGGAAGTCGATGAAGTTCTTAAGGAAGTCAATAAGAAGATTGAGGAACTAAGGCCTCTAGTTACTAGTTAGTCAGTCGCTAGATACTTTATAGAGCATGAGTGAAAAAGAAAGCGTCTTAAAGAAATATACTGATTTACGCAATGACTTAGAGGCAGGCTCGCACCGTCTTTTTTTAAGGCATATTATAGATATTTATAATATAAAAGGGAGCATCGAAGAACTTAATGAAAGTCTAAGTTTAGACGATAACGACTTTATTGGGGCCTTATATAATATAAGCTCTTTAGTAGAGGATATTAAATATAAAGTAATAACATATCTTCAAGGCGATTTTCCGCAGTCTTTTTTTGAATATAATTATGGGAAGTATATTAAAGATGAACAAATTGACCCTGCAATAAGAAATAAGCTTAAAGAAATAGGAAATAAGGTTATTGAGAATGAAAAAGATCCGCTTATTCAACGATTTAATAATACTCTTGAGAAATTCGAGATTCAGCGCGATAACTTGGATAATTATATCGACTCTTTTATAGAGGAAATTGACGGTAAATTAATCAAATACTTTATAGAACATGAGTGAAAAAGTTTTAAGAGAATTGAAGAATTTGAAGGCTGTTTTAGGTTCTGATGCAACCATATTAGGATGGTATTTAGCGAATTATGATAAGGATATTAGAAACATAGTGGAAGCATCTGATGACATAAAGAGATATTTAGCTGAGGCAGACGTTGAAGAGTTTTTATCACATTTACGTGGAATAAGCAGTAGAATAAGTTACATTGATTCTCATATGGAAAGTATCATTAAAGCCAACTTACCTTTTGAACGCTATCAAGATCTTTATTTGTTTTTAAGAGATTTATCGAAGCATGTTTCTATTTCAAAAGATGTTCAAGATAAGATGCGGAGAGTTGTTGAAAAGATTAAGCAACTAAATGTAACATATGAAAATATACGTAATCGTTATATGCATCTCAGAAATCAACTTGATAACATTCAAAAAGTATATAAAGATGTCGATGTATTCTTAATCAAATACTTTTTAGAACATGAGTGAGAAAGAAAGGTTATTGAAATATACTGATTTGCACAATTACTTAAGTTATGACTTAGTCTACCGGCTTGAAGATAGTATTCATAATTACGAAATTATTATTGATGTAATTAAAGACAGTATTGAAAAAATTAATGAAAAGTTAAGTTCAGATGACAATGCTTTTCTTACTATTTTATTCGCTGATCCTCGTTCTTTACTATTTACGGTCAGGATAGAATTAGAAAGGATTTTACACGGCAAATTTACTAAATCTTTTTTTGAAGATAACTATGACGACTTTATGGAAGACGAGCGAATTAATCCTGATATAAGAAGAAAACTACGTGAAATATACAATAAAATTATTAATAATGAAAAAGACCCAATCATTGCAAAAGTTCGTGATGCTCAATCAGACTTTGATACCAAGCATGATTCATTACGTGACGCAATTCGTCCACAGCTTAAGGAAATAGATGAATTATTAATCAAAATCTTTCTTGAGCATGAGTGAAAAAGAAAGAGTCTTAAAGCTTACACTTGGCGAGCCTGTTCGAATTAAAGAGATATTCAAGAAATATGTCAATTTGCTTAATTCCTTAATTTTTGAATTAGAGTACAAACTTAAGGACAGTATTAATAATTATGAAACCATTATTAAAGAAGTAAATGACGTCATTGGGGAAATTAACGAAAAGCTAAGCTTAGATGATATTACTTTTCTTCATTCCTTCTTTAGTGATCTTAATACCTTATTATATACTAACAAGCTTCGATTAGAAAAGCTTTTGCAAGGCGGATTTACTAAACTTTTTTTTGAGCGTTTTTACGATGATTACATGGAAGATAAGGGGATTAATCCTGATATAAGAAAAAAGTTACACGAAATATACAATAAAATTATTAAGTATGAAAAAGATCCAATCGTTGCAAAGGTCCGTGATGCTCAAGCAGAAGTTGATGTTAGGTCCGATTTATTGATTTATTGGTCTCGTTCGCGGCTTGGCGATGTAGATAACGAATTAATCAAAATCTTTTTAGAACATGAGTGAAGAAGAGGAATTACGTAGGGAAGAGTATCAATATTTGAAAGATAAATTAATCAACGCTAAGAACAAAATAGATTATTCACTTAAAAACTACAATACAATCGTTAACCAGATTAAGCAGGATTTAATTGCGCTAAAGAAGATAAAGGATTTAGACTTTGAAACATTTAATAAAGAATTTGACGCATGGTTTAACAATTTACGGAACATAAGCAATGCGATTAATGATAAATTAGTCTCTATTTCTGTAGGAATTGAGGCATATGACTCGTTCCATTCATGGGAACAATTAGGATCTCCATCGAAGATTCTTTCTGTATATTTTCCATATGTTCTTAATCCGAAGTACGGGGGTGAGGTAATCACAACATCGACACTTTCACTTGGTATTTGCTTTAATAGTTCATAAGCGTCTCCACAGTGTATTTTATTCAGCCAATACTCAATTGGTTTTATTTCATTCATACACTAATATTTTTAGTGAAAATAATAATAAAAACGTATTAATTGAGTATGAGGCCTGAAGATGTTGCATACTGGAAAGAATATGCCTATACCTATTCATTTTTTGATGTTAAGGGACTTGTGATCCTTGATATCGGTGCAGATATTGGTTCCAGTGCCATATGGTTTTTGCAACATGGTGCAAAGAAAGTTATTTGTTTCTCTCTTGAGCCACAGGTATTTTTCGATGAAAGAATAGAGTGGCATGGTGAATGGAAAGGTGAGTATGTTCCGGCCGATTTGTTAAAGGTAGACTGTGAAGGCTGCGAGTGTTTATTGACGGAAGAGCTCATTAGCAAATACAAGTATTATTACATTGCAATACATACAGGAACTTCATGCTTTGAGCGTTTAAAGGCATATCTTGATAAACATGCTACACCAATTTTTAAAACAACAAGTTCTGAAGGCATAACGGAAATAATGTATGCAGGTAGCAATACATAAGCAAAATTTAGCCAATAAAATTCGTTGGGGAAAATTTTATTGCAGAAAATTTATTGGAGAAAAATTTACGCAATAAAAATTACCCAATGAAATTTATTGGGGCAAAAATTAAAGGGCAAAATTTTGTTGGGCAATTTTTAAAGGGGAAAAATTTATTCAATAAAAATTTGTTGGGGAAAAATTTTAAGCGTAAAAATTGTTAGGGAAATAATTCTTCAATAAAATTCTTGGGGAAATTTTATCGAAAATTATTTACGTTAAGCAGATTCTTAAAAGCTTAAATGCCACTTTACTTTGTATTGTAATATGAAACAAGAATTTAAATACGGAATATATTATCTTGGCAATGCTAAAGAACTAATAAAAACAATACCTGATGAAAGTATAGATTTAATTTTAACAGACCCGCCATTCGGATTAGAAATGGATGAATTCGATGACCCGAATGTTTTCTTTGAACTAGAAGATGAGATGTGGAGAGTATTGAAAAAGGATGCATGGCTTGTTTTCTTTTATTCAATAAAGAAACTTCCTGAAGCTTTTAAATTTAAAAAGTTTGAATATGCTTGGCAAATTATTTGTCATTTCCCGACACCTTTTTCTAAATCAGTATTAGGGGATAGGTGTTATTTACCAATATTAGTTTTTAGAAAGGGAAAACCGAAGATTTATTATAGAAGGTATGATGTAATTCCTGCGGATGAACTGCCATTCGTAATAGAACTGGTAAAAGATCCACGATATAAACCAACCTTTACGATATCTGTATTATTGCATATGTTTACAAGAGAAAATGATTTCGTTTTAGACCCATTTGCTGGTTTTGGTTCCATTCCAATAGTTGCAGAATTCTTCAAGAGAAAGTGGATTGCGTTCGAGATTGATGAAAGGAAATATAATATAGCTGTGAAATTCATAAGAGAAGGTAAAGTTGAAAAAATAGCTAAGCTAAGAAAAGAAAAATCTAATCATTCATTAGAACCTTTCTTTTAGTATGTTTTTCATAATTATATAGTATATGAAAATAAGAAAGGATATGTTATAAGGGTGGTGTTTTTTAAAAAGCAAGGGGAACGTTTAGTATCAGCAAAAGAAATTTATTTCTTTATAACTCTTAAAGAGGCTAAATTTAGCCTCTTATACCCCTAAAGGAACTTATACTAATACCCCTGTCAAATACTAGATCAGGTTATCAGGTCCTATCCTGCTATACTATTTAGGACGGGGAGTGTCAACTGGACCTATCCTGCTATACTATATACCCCCTTTTTATATTTTTGTATAATTTTTCCTTTTTTAAAATAAATTTATTTTTTATTTCCAAAAGAGGATTTTTTGGAAAAAACTTTATCTTAAAAAATTAAGTTTAAGCAAAAATTTATATACCACATGATTTATTATTAAGGTATGGAAAGCGAAATAAATTGGGAGGAAGTAGTTGAACTTAATGAGGTATTAATCACTAAAGCAACCTATCCTATACTTTGGATAGGTGAAAATGGATACAGCATCACAAGGTTTGCTAAATTAATCAAGGTTAGACCAAGTTATTACAAAAACCAAGAAAAAATGGAACTTGTAGTTCCAACAGTCGATTTTGAAACCAAAAGATATACTTTTGTACCAGATAGATGGTATATCGTGGCAGGAGGAGTATATCCAAAGCTAGTATTTGTAAAAGATATAATAAAGGTTTATAGAAAAGAAGAAATTGAGAAAATTATTTTAAGCGATTTAGATCTAGGAGTAAATACTAAGTATTTACTAGCAAATGGAATTAAGAAAAAAACATACGGAATAATTTATGAACAAGATATACCAGATATGTTCGAACCACTTGAATTGAATGAGGGGGAAATAATAGCAAAGTTGTATCCAGAAACATTTAAAATATTCAAATTCAAGCAAGATAACAGGATATTTATAAAATATATTATGCCAAAGGATTGTTAAAGGTAAAAATAAATAAATAATTTTTTCTTTTTATTTTTTCTTTTCCCTTTTTTCTTTTTAGCTTAGCTTTTTTACATAACCTTATTCTCAATTTAAGCAAAAGTTTTTATATCAGGAAGTTTATTATAAGTTTATGGAAAGTGGTAATTTAGCTTTAAGTGGTATTCCAACAAACAAAATACCTTCTTATATAAGTCAAAATGGCCTTTTTAAAGTTAAAATAAGCGAGCAACAGGAAATTGAACTAAATGTTGCTAATATTCAGGCAATTTACTATTATAACGGTTATTATTACATTATTTATTCTAATCCACCAGTTCAAACAGTTCCTATTCCATACTTGGCTACCAAACTAAACTTTCAAGTTAAAGGTATACAAAAAGAAATTTGCAAAAAGTGTGGTTCAGAGATCGAATGGGACGCTGACGAACCTTATTGCCCAAATTGTGGCGATTATTATGGCAGTAAATACGTTAGCTTACTAAAAATTACTTTAGATATTGATCAGAAGACCGAGCTTGAACAATTTTTAAATAAATTATTTAAAGTAAACGTAAATTACTATAAGGATTACTGGTGGACCATAGCGGGTGGTTCTAGTTCTAATTTTAAGCTACAAAAACTTGAAATACAGTTATTCAGGAACTACATTATGGGAATCGGTATTGTTGAGAATCCAGAATTTGAAGAACATCACTACGATGACTTTGAAACGTATCATCATAAAGAATCAGGTAAATTCATCATTGTTAAGGTTGATGCGCCTAGGAAATATATATATTATTTATTCACTCTTTCTAGTGAGCCTGACTTAACACTATTTAATTCTTTACTTGCAGAATTCCAGAAGCAAGAGGAAGAAAGGCAAAGAAAGGCAGAGGAAGAACGGAAAAAAAGAGAAGAAGAAGAAAGAAAAAGAAAAGAAGAAGAATTGAAAAAATGGGGCGATGAGAACAACGTCATTAAGGAAATAATTTCAAAAGCGCCAGACTGGGCCGATGGGGTAATAATAAAAACTAAAACAATAAAAGGAGAAGATGATTATGATGTTATCATTCAACTTTATCCAATCAAAAAAAGTAGCTGGAATAATGATTATTATACATCATTCGAGTGGAAGCCAGTCTTTGTTAATATTCCTGATCAGTATCTATCAAAATACACTCAAAAAGCAATTCTTAAAAACGGTCAAATTGTAAGCGTTAAGCTTGGCGAACAAAAAGGCAAATATACTCCTATTTCTTTAGCTTAATTTTTTTAAGCTTATTTTTTCTTTGGTCGGCCTTAAGCTTTTTTCTTTTAGCTTTTTTAGTTTAAGCAAAAATTTATATATTACATGGTTTATTATTTTAAATATGGAAAGCATAAGAAGAATATTTGAGGAGGAACAACCATATGATGCGTTCTTTATTCTTTCGGATGGCAATGTTGTTGAAGCAATTCAAAGTATGGATAAGGAAAACTATTACTTGCAAACGGAT
>Ga0208549_101004_pt1 | contig 10552 bp, 13 predicted proteins | sample BED_host_MetaG_FD_187135 | JGI IMG/M metagenome (GOLD analysis project Ga0208549, IMG submission 187135) | Hot spring microbial mat communities from Yellowstone National Park, Wyoming, USA - BED_host_MetaG (SPAdes) (version 2) | ecosystem: Environmental > Aquatic > Thermal springs > Hot (42-90C)... | reverse complement strand
CATTTCCAGTATCTGCATAGGACACCTCTATTAGTTTGTTATATATCTCTCTTACTTTCTTAGGGTTCCAATCATATGATGCCATTAACTTAGTAATTATTCGTGGCTGGTTCTTTTCATCATTCTGTGTCAAATTGAAATCTATATGTACTTCTATTAATTTAGTAACATCCTTTATTATACTGTTAGGTAACTTTAGTCTCTTCATTAGTTCCTCTGTAATTTCAGCACTTTTATTGGCATGTCCTAGGAACATTATCTTCCCATTTTTTTCACTCTTTGTATAAGGTTTCCCTACATCATGGTAAATAACTGCTAATATTGTTACAACATCTGTGTTTCTGAGTCTCTTTAATGCCTCATATGTATGTTCTAAAACATTCTCTCCATGATGTATCCCTCTGTGGTCATGATAAGTATTCACTAATACTTGATAATGTTCTCCATAGAGATATTTTAGCAGACCAAACTCATCAAGTAGTTTGAATCCTTCCACAGGGTTGACTTGTAGTATTTTCAGTATTTCATCTCTTATTCTCTCTATAGGTAATCTATCCAGTTTATTAACATTCTTCTTCATAATTTCCAGTTGGTCTGTAGGCATTTTATAGCCATAAAGTATAAACCTTATACCTCTCAATATCCTAATTGGATCTTCATCTATTCTTTCTTGTGGATTTCCTACAAACCTTAGTATATGATTATGTAAATCTTCTAAACCATTATTGAAATCAAGGATTTCCATAACCACTTTATTTTCTTTTATACTCACTATCTTCCCATAAAGGTCATTAATTCTGAAATCTCTCCTTTTTGCATCTTCTTCTAAAGTAGCATTAAGTTCAACTGTAGGCTTACTGATAACCTCATATTTCTCCTTTCTCAATGAGGCAAAATCATATTTGTCTCCAATTCTAAGGACTCCAAAAAGTATACCATCTTCATGGACAGGGAAATTCATTTCCTTTGCCAGGTTTAATGCTTTATCAAAATCTGTAACTACAAAGTCTAAATCCTTAGGTTTCTTACCAGTTAAGATGTCTCTAACAGTCCCTCCAACAAGATATACATTGTTAATACCAACTTTTCTAATATATTCTAAAATTTTAGGGTCTTCAATTTCTACTTCTATACGTTCTGTATTTTTTACTGTTTCCTCAAAACCTTGTTTTGATTCTTGGTTTATGTCATGTATTTTCATTTTTTGTTTTTATTAAAAACCATATATCGACCCAAGGACAATTAAGGCTTAAAAAAGTTAGAAATCGATTTGGAAACCTTTACATACTTGTTTGCCAAGACTTCTTGTAGTGAAGCTAATGGCACTCCTCCCCAGCTTGATTGGGAGTAAAATGAGACTGAGGGCTTAGTCTTAGATTCAATCAATTCAATTGCACTACGTTCTATTCTAAACGACACGATTCTTTTTCTCGTAACGGGATTTCTCATGATTATGTTCTTACCAGATTATTTTTAAAATAGCAGGGGTTAAGGGAGCAGAAGTCTCCCCCCGTAAGGTGGGACGAAAGAAAAAACAACTCACACAGCTGTTTTTCCATCACCCTACTCATCCTAACTGGTTATGCAGAAAAGCTTAAATACCAGTTTTGGGATATATATGTTTGACCAAAAAATGAAAATAAGTCTTGAAATTTCACCAGAAGAGATAGAATTAATTTCGGATAAAAATTTAAAAGAAATTTTAGACAAAAATTTAAAAGAGTACAAAAATAGAGATGAAGAGCATGAAATCGTAGAACAGTTATTTCAAAAACTTAAGGATCATAAAATTAATGGTGATTATTTTATAATGACAAACGACAAAAAGAATCTGTATGATATAGTTAGTTATATGAATTTTATTGATGCTAATAAGCTTTCACCGGATAATGCTTACGTTTATATACTTTATAGTTATGGTTCATATTATCAATATGGAAAAGCATACTATCATCATCCTATTTTGTTTAATACTTCGATTTTAATGAAAGCGTATTTATCAAAAATGTCTTTTTATGAAAAATATCATGAAGTAGCACCTGCTAACGGTTTAAAATACATTGCAATAGTTACAAAATTTACAGATATTAATGAGGTAATTGTAGAGGTGGCTGATATTAATACTGTTGCAGAAAATACTAATTTATCATCGTTAATAAGAGACAATAAAAGAGATATAGATTATAAAGATATGAGAGAGATACAACTTAAGTTAGAGTTACAAAGATTGTTTTACGGATATAGTTTTATTGAAGCCACACAAATAATCAATAATTATTATTACTGGCAGGTTGATTTACAAAGAGAAGTTGAGAATATTAAGAATGATTATAAATATATATTCAAACCATATCGAATTATTTATAACTTGAAATTGAAGTCTAAAGAAATTCAAGTTGGTGATAAAAATAAATGAAAAAGTTAAAGAATTTTTAGCAGGGTGTAGAAAAGATACAGTTGTTCAAGGTTATTTACAAAAAATATTGTTTGCAGAACTTTAAGAATTCAGTTTCATTCCTCATAGATTACTTCATAAAATGAGATTTTACCTTCTTTCAACATTTTCATTATCTCTTCATCAGATAAAACTTTACCTTCTTCTAGTCTCTGTAATGGTTGTATAATTAGAGCTTTATCTCCTTCTTTCATCTTAATCTCAATTCTGTTTTTTTGTAGACTGGTTTCACATAACTTGTTAACTAAGTTTACTGTACTTTCATGCCCTAGTGCATTTATGAGTTCACCAAATTCCAACCTGGATTCTAGATCTAAACAGAATTCTTCTTTGTCAATCTTATCTATTGTTAATACTGAAGGGAAATTAGTTAACATGTTCAAACTAAATGCATTTACGAGATACGTTTTACCCATTTTTTATTTCACCTCCATCTAAAGCTATACTTAGAGGTTCTTTAAATGTTTTGTCTCTACATTTCAATAGATTTTTTCAATGTTTCCTGTTAAGATAAACAAACTCCTCTTAAGGAAATTTCTTAACTTTGGAATAGTGATATGGTTTCTCGTTTGGTTTATTATTTTCTTTCTGTTGAGAACAATTATAAAGCTTCTTCCATAACCTTCTTGCCTCCTTAATTACCTCTTTGTTTGAACCTCTTTTAAGGTTCTCTTTTATGTCCTCAATAAGAAGTTCATCTTCCTCTTCACTTTCCTTATGGGTGGGGATCAAAATATATAGTAGTAGACCATATTCCTGTATATTATATTCCTTATCCCATCATAGCCATAATATTATACAAGAAGGGTTGAATCCTTTTTCAAGGTGCTAGAAATCTTTTATATCTATTTATTTTTTGGTGGAAAAGAACGGGTTGTTTAAAATAATGTCTTTCTAACTTTTCCCTGTTAATCAACTAGTAAAAGGTTTGTAGATAGCCTTTTATACTATTTTCTATATAGTGAAGGGGGTATATGAAGGAAAATTTCTTAAACAAAGTTATTCCTGTTATTGCTTATTCTATCCCTACATTTGTTTTAATCTATCCTTCTTTTTTTATCTCTTTTTTAACTAACACTTTAAAATTAGGATATTGGGAGTCATTTGGACTTGTTGGGATATCTTTTCTAGGAAGAATTGTTGGTTCCATGCTTTATCAATTTTTCAGAAAGGATGTGTACAAACCATCTATGATTATTTTAGGTCTTTTGACTTTGGCACAAGAAGTAACTAATGTTTATATATTATTTCCAGTAAGGTTTTTTGTTGGAGTTCTCTTTGGTATTCTAACTACTTATGCAGTGGAACAAACAATGAATGTAAAAAATAATATTCTTCTTGGACTTACAACATCTGGATGGGCTATTGGATGGTTACTTGCCTATATTTTTTATTCATTTGTTTCGAGTTGGGTATCTATTTCCTATTTAGGCATCATTATCATATTATTAGCTTTGCTCCCCACTAACATGAAAAGTAGTCATATTAATCTACAAGAAAAGAAAATCAGACTTACACCATCATTTCTTTCCTTGGTGGTCTATATATCTGCTTTAACCCCAGCTTTTGTTTTAGAAGTCGTACCAAATTTCCTAGAAAGAGAAAACTTAGTATGGATATTATTCCCATCTTATCTTTTCTCCATTTTCTTATACATGTTTTTACCATTAATTATAAGCAGATTTAACTCAAAACTTCTAAAATCTGGTATTGTCCTACTTGTTTTGGGTACAGGATTGTTTGCCTTTTTTGTTACCCCATTTTCCTTTTTCCTTTTTATCCCATTCGGATTAGCAATACTTAGTTTTATACCAAAAATTCTGGTAGAAAAAGGTGAAAACCCTAAAAAAGTAGGTGTTGCTTTAAATATTGCTTCTGTGATGGGATTGGTTATACCAGTCCTTAGTAGTCTGTTTAGTTATTTCCCTGAAGGAATATTGAGTTTTTCTATGGTAATTTTATTAATAGTATTTCTTTTCTAATTTTTCTTCTTCAGGTTTATTTAGGATGTTGTTAGTTTTAATGTGAGTTTCTTCTTTTTAAGTAGAGATTGATAAAACTTTTTAACAAATTTTTGTGTTTTCAAATCCGTTAATGTTAGTAATATATATTTATCTGTCTTATTAGAAGAAACACGTACTGTATCTGGAACAAGAACATTATCTACTAATGAAACATCTACTTCTGGAAAAGGGAAGAATGGATAAAAAATGTTTGGTAAATTGTTGGATTCAATAATCTTTCTTTTTACTTCTTTAAAGTATTTGTCAAGTTTTTTATATAACTCGTCATAAGAAGGACTGTATAGAATCCAACCTTTTTCAAATTTTTCAACCTTTTCAGGTCTCAGTACTTCTTGAGATTCATCCTTATTGATTATTATCTGATCTGAAAGATAGTAGAAATAATATTCGTTTCTGTTATTATCAAAGCCTAAGTTATAAAATCTGTTATCATCTAATAGTTTTGGTGTTTTGTTGTTAATCTCTTTTATTATTTTTTCAACATCTTTATCCAGGACAATCATATTTTATTATCTGTCTAGTTAGTTAAAAATTTTACACTTTGAGGGAAAAAGTAAAGTATTTAAGAGTCCTGGTTTTTAAAATTATGAAATGTTAGAATTTATTAAATTCCTTTTTGTTGGAGGAATGGGTATAATAGTTAATTATGTTTTCAGTTCTCTCGTCATCTTTCTTACTCACAATCAATTAGTTGGGTTTATAGTTGGTGTGGAAATGTCTGTTTTATTTAATATCTTCCTTTATGAGGTTTTTGTTTTTAAGAAAAGAGTTAAAAATTCTATAAGGTTGGTTGAAAATGTAATATTGGTTTTATTTGCTTTGGTACAGGGATATTTACAGTATTTGTTTTTTATATTTGTTCTCAAAAACATTCTATTGTCCATAATTATTGTAACAGGTCTGTTATTTATAGGCAGATATATTATAATCTCGAAAATCTTCAAAATACAAAAAAGATAAGCTTTTCCTCTTCTGAAGAAACCTAATCTTAAACATCATCTAATAATGTCTGGTTGTTCATTGTTTTTTGAAAAAATTACATAAGGATACTGTAATTCATTTGGTTTGGTATTCCTTATTTGGAGATTTGATATATGATATGTAAAGTTTTGTTCATACATTGAAACTATATTGTAGTTTTTTATTTCTGTTATATCTATACTAGGATGTTCATTCTTTTCTTGTTGGATTGACAACGTCTCATTTTTATTTAACACTGTTATAGAATTTGTGTGATATAAATATAGTCCATTTCCATTTACTATTATTTTTTCTTCTGTATAATGTGGTTTTAACTCAAATTCCTCGAAAGTGTCTAAATAGGTAAAATGTAAAGAAGGTGGAACAAGATAAGATAAAACTCCAAATCTCCCTTTTAATTCATGGTCTAAAATGTTAACTTTTTCTGTTTCATTGCCGTTTATATTTATACTTGTATTAAAGAAAGCAGTGTTCAACAACAGGAAATAATTTCGTTCTTTCTCTTGAGTAAGAGTTATGTATTTTCTTAATTCTTTTGGAGTAACAAGATATAGGAAGGTTAATTTATCATCACCAAGGTCAATTTCTTCTCCTTCTGTTGTAATTTCTATTTTTTCAAAGGTTATTTTATGTATGCCTGGTTTGAGTAACTGTTGTTTATTAGGAGTCCCATCTATTAATAACATGTTTTTTTGATATGAATGTGACATCATAAATAACATTTGTTTTATCATTAATGCTCTGGAAATATCATTATTTAGATCTTCAGGTACTGGAAATCCTTTCCCAACTTTCAAGTTTAGAACCTCTTTCAATTCTTTTATAAGGTCATAGATTTGCTCAATATAGTTTATAAGGAGTCCGTTTGGGTTTTCATCTGACAAGAAAAGTATGTTCATGTCACCTTGGAAAAATATCTGTGGTACTAAAGTTTCTTTTATTGTTAATGGGTCTTTCAGTTCATAATTTTCAGGTCTTTTTATGAATTTTTCAAAAAATCTAATCGGATCCTTAGATGGTAGAAGATACATGTTCAGGAAATAACTTTCATTATAGGCTTCTGATTGTTTCCCAATTATAATAAAGGGTTTTACTTTTACTTTCTTTGATCCTATAACAAAGGGATATAAAGTGGAAACTAAAGAGGAGGAAGGAATTATCTTACTTTTATATGTTTTTCTTAATTCAATCAGAATATATTCATTACTACTTTCCAGGTTGACAAGTAAATCATCTAAGTAATCACAAGTAATGGTGTTTTTTCCTAGCTTTACTAATCCATCTTTGTACAGATATATGTTATAATGTTTCCCTTGAATATTGTGTAATAATACTAATTGTTTTGGTTCATAAAATCTTGAACAGTAAAAATCATCCTTTACTTTTACAGATATTTCAATTTCAAACTGTTTTTCAGTTTTTTCATTTTGATAAAGCAAAGTGTAAGTATTCTGACCAACTGTAAGTCTGATAGGTAGAATGTAGATACAAATTCCATTTTCACACCTGGTGTGTAAGACTTTCCTGTCTGGTATTGTTATATCATAGATTGATCCTTCAAAGGTTTGATAATAATATTCATTATTTCTTTTAACAACTGTTATATTGGATGGTAAGTTTTTAATTTCTGCTTCATAAATAACATCAGAAATTTTCATAATGGATGAAAAGTCTTTAAAATATTTTAAATATTTTATGGATCTCTCAACTCCAATCCTACTCTTAATAGTTTTTATAATAACTTCTGCTCTATTTTATTATTTCATTTATCAACCAATTTTTCTCTATCCTGTAAATCCCATCAACTTCTTTGTTGATAGATTAATGAATATAAATTCACAAAATAATCACTTAATTATTCAATTTTCTGATACAACACATCCTCCAATAACACTTCTCTTAATGAAGAATTATGGTGGTAAGTTTACATATAGACTGAAGCAAGTTACTTTTTTGTATTGTTCTTATGTGTTAATTCCATGTACTCAAGATGTTGTTACCATTTCATTGAAGAATGGTTGTAATACCTATGTTGTTTTAATGAATGGATACTCACTTACTTAAGCCTTTTTTAATCTCTTTCTTTTAAGAAATGGAAGAACATATTCGAGATTTTATTCTAGTGAAAGCTTTTTGTTATAAAAAAATAGAAGTTGGAAGAAAGGTCTTTTATACTATTACAGGACTAATGTTGTCTCAAAAGGATGGACTAAAGGTTTATTATAGCTGTAATAAATATGTTGATTATGGAATAGAATTGATAGTTTGTAACTCTCCTATCATAAGAAGCAATTTGGTTTTTGAACTTTCCTATGACAACTATAAGGCATATTATAATGGTGGTCGTGTTCTTATTATTGGATCCAATTTTCCAATAGAGTTCAGAGGAGTTACTGAGTACAACTTTTCTTTACCAGATGAGAAGATAATTTTGATAAAAAAAGATAAGTTGGAAGTGACAGAGGAACAATGTCAGAAACTTGTCTTTCTTAAAGATTTAATAAAACAAAATGTGAGTAAGAACATTAATAATAATACTGAAAGTGAGAGAAAATAAAATAAATGTGGCTATTAAAAGTATTAATTCTGTAATGCTCTGTTCCATTCTAAAGTATAGATATTTAAATTTGTACTCCTAATAATAACTTATGATATGTGAGGATTTAGAAAAAGAACTCTTCAAAATTATCAAAACATATAATGTTAATATTCCTCTAGAATTGAAAGAATACTTTGAGAATAAATATGATAAGACAATCACACCAGGTCTGAAAAGAATTAATGCTGAAAGGGAGATAGAGTTTTATCAGCTACTGAGAAAATTTACAAAAGAATGTATTAAAGACATTTTGATAACAAGATAAAAAACGAGAAACAAAAAAGATAAGTTTTTAATTCTCAAGCCAACAAATATTTTATATGATTCAGTGTTCGGAAGAAGTAGATATAAATCAATGTGTAATTAAAATGTTAACAGACAACAAAAAGATTTGTGTAAGTGATGGAAATGAAACTTTTTGTTATAAAGCAGGGTTAAGTTCTTTTATTTCTCAGTTCTTTATTATACCAAACAAAAAGCCCTTCATTCTCAACCTACTGAAATATTTGGTAGAAGTTTCTGAAAGTGATGACTTAAACAATGAACTAAAAAAACTAAAAACCATAGGGTTTCCTACAAATATTTCTGTTCAAGAAATTAATGAAATTTTTGAATTGATGAAGAGATTTAAAATAATGACAAGAAGTGAGGTTGAATCAATAAACCATAAAAATATGAGGTTTTTGATAGAAATATGTGAAAAACTAACAAAAGATGTTGTCAATGAAGTGTATCTGGATGAAAAAATTGTTTTTATAGGAGATGCCTTAACACAACTATTCGATTTTTGTAAGACAGAAGAGATAAATAAATATTTACAACAAAAAGCTCTAGAAGAGGTGATTATGAAGCTGTACAGGGATTCTGACAAAAAACTTTTTGATTTTATTTCAGGACTGGATCCAAAGAAAATAGATAAATATCTAGAAACAATTAATCGTATTGATATTTCTGAGTTAGTTAATGAAGAAATAAGAGATGATTTGAAAGAATTACAAAAAACAATGAATATATTAACTAAAAAGGAGATTGAAGAACTTGCCGAAAAAACTAGGAATATCTTAACAAGTGAAGAGTTTACATATCTTCTTTTCAAACATGTATTAGTAAAATCAAACAGAATTCCTAGAGATATTCCAATTTTTGAATTTTTAAGACAGAATCCAACAAAAATGGAAATAATAGATCTTCCTGATGATACAAAATTAGTCATTTTCAAATAAAAGCAGATTAAACTGACTTTTTGACAAGAGACAAAAATATTTTGTCTGAAGTTGTAAGTTTAACTATTATAAATAGATAATTTGTCATTTCTATTTCGAATATATGATTTCCCAGAACTTTGTTATATTTTCCAACAGACTCTTTCGTGTTTCCTGGAGGACATTCTTGTAAATTGTTGTCAAGAACATTTTGAACTAACTCACTAATGTTTTTTCCTAAGTAACACAATTCATTTATCTTAATAAAGTATTTCGTATTCTTTCTTTGAATATTGAACATGAGAAATAATATGAAAAAAATATTTAAAAATTTTTATGTATTAATCATTATGATTTGTTACAACAAAGAAGGATTTGTAACAGAAAGGGAAGAAGATATGGAATATTGTGTTGGAAAAGACATCATTATAAGGTCAGGTCTTTTAACTGTAGATAAATCTGGGCATACTATCAAAATCTTCAATGACAAACCCTTAGTTCAAACTGTTATTTTATTGAAAGAAAATGAAGAAAATTGGTATAAACTCATAAAACCTACAAAGATTTTAGTAGATGACATAGAAGTCAAAGGAAGAAGCTTAGAAGACTTATTGAAATTTAATATAGTTATAAAAAAAGAATGTAAGTTCTTAATATTCTTCTGTAAGTATATAGTAACTTTACAATAAAGAGATTTTCAAGAAGTTGGTCAGATATGTCAAAAGTGATGATATGTCAACATCATTATAATCAATGTCCATTTCTCCTTCATAAATGATAGGAATAGCAGTGTGTTTCAGCAATGTAATGTCAAATGTTTTTCTGTTGACTAAGCCGTACAGTAAAAATAGAGGCATAATCAAATTCAGTTTTTTGGAGTAAACAGGATAAGAATAATAAAATCTCATATCTTTTATGAGTTTCACAAATTCACCAAGATTCATTTCTGTTTTTTCATCATCAAAATTTATTTCTTTTAGTGTTACATTTGTGGGGTCATTATCATCATAAAATGGAATTATGGTTAGTGAGTTAACAGAAATTGAAGGAATATCTACGATCATGTAATAAGGTTTGAAGAATGGAACTTGATTTTTATTGTACTGGATATGATAAGGTTGTTTATTTCTCACAGATACTGTCTTATAGTTTAATTTTGTTACAAAGGGTTTATCTTCACTGTTCTGTATTTGTGCAAAAAAGAATATTTTAATCATAGAATTAGTGGCTCTGTCCAAAGTGTAGATTTCATTTCCTAATACTAACATATGTTAAAGTATGAATCCATATA
>Ga0208549_101003_pt1 | contig 10554 bp, 10 predicted proteins | sample BED_host_MetaG_FD_187135 | JGI IMG/M metagenome (GOLD analysis project Ga0208549, IMG submission 187135) | Hot spring microbial mat communities from Yellowstone National Park, Wyoming, USA - BED_host_MetaG (SPAdes) (version 2) | ecosystem: Environmental > Aquatic > Thermal springs > Hot (42-90C)... | reverse complement strand
AAGATGATCAAAATAGTGCAGGGCAAAAAGCGCTCGACGATCAGAGAGCTCAACAGGTTCACCAGAAACATCGAAAAAGGTGATAAAATAACATTCACAGATGAGACGGAAATAGTTAATGGAAAGCATCACGCGCCAAAAGTGGTAGTACAGGTGGAAGATGTGAAGGTGTGCAAGCTAGGCGAACTCACGGACGAAGATGCGCGCGCCGAAGGGTACCAAAGCGTCGAAGAGATAAAAAGTGGTGTGGTCGCTTTGGGTTGGTGGTGAGTGGGATCCAGAACAAACAGTGAAAGCGATACGGTTTAAATTGCTGTCGCACGAAGTATTGGACATGAAACCTATTTGTGAAAAGAGCGAAAAAGAGCTCTTCCAACTCTAACGGTGAAAATCGGCAACACCGACCCGAAAGCGCACACCCTTTGGAATTCTAAAGAAAAAAAAAGTGGTACCCTTAAAAAATCATGGTTATACGAAGAGCATTTACACTATGTGTGAACCACACGATTTACGGTTCAATCACAAATTTTAACACAAAACACGTCACGAACGAAATGATTCACTAGTAAAATATGAAAGGCGCTTTTTGGACGGTCAAAACAATTTTTCCGAAAAGTTTTTAGTTTCTCACGCATTTCACAGGCGTGGGCCAAGGTAAAAGCTTGCTTATCACTTCTATAGGCAACCCTCAAAACTACAGCTTCACAACCTACTCCTATCGAGGTGAACCTAAGAAGGGTTGCGTGTCCAGCGTGGTTTTCGACGTGGTGGACAAGGCGATCTACGTGGGACTTGCGAGTCTCATAGACGTTAGAACGCACACCCAAGGAGAAAAGACGTGTGGTTCCACCCAGCAGACCAACGAGTGCGCGGAGAAGGCGAGAAAAATACTAGAAAAATACCAGGGTAAAAGTTATGGTGAGTATGCCGAGCTCCACCATGATGCCGAAGAAGCGCTTGAAGAGTACGCGGAAAGCACATTTCGAAGCGCACACTCAATAGTGGTCCCACCGCTTGGGAAACCAGGTGAAAAATACACCTTCCGCTTCCCACCAAACACTGCAAACACAATTCTACTTCTCAAGCTTTACCGAGAGTGCGGGGAGGAGACGTACACTAGGATTATGGTAGACCTCACACACGGGGTGAACTTTCTTCCAACGCTCTGCCTTAAAGCCGCGCAGCTACTAAGCCAAATAATGCTTGTAAGGTCCCGAAGCGCGGTGTCGCTTGAGGCGTACAACGCGGACCCTTACAAGCCAAACATAGAAAAACAAGAGGTAAACCTTGTTCACAGCGAAGCCGTGGAAAATCTAACACTCTACAACCTCCTACAAGAACCCAAGAAAATAAAAGGTGATCTAAGAAGTTTGCTGCAAGACGAAGAAAGAGAAAAACTCTGTGCAACCTACAGCGCATCCAAATACCTGTTAAAGACCCTCGCCCACCCATACCCACTTACACTCGCGTACGCCGCAGAGCGCTTTAAGCGAAAAGCTGACCCAAAATTGGTTAACGTGCTAGTAAACCAAATACTCGAAAAATGTGAGTGGAGCGACAACACCGCGAAAACCCAGTATGAAGTTGACGAGCTATACGCCTTCCAAATAATATTCGCTTACGAAGTGGCGAAACAAGTGAGTAAAATAGCCGTGTGGAACAACGGATACACGCTTGACACCATAGAGAAGCTAGCAGAGCTCTACGGGATAGTTGCACAACCCTACACCATATTAATCAAACAAGAGATTAGCAAAATAAAAGAGAAGTTAAAAACCAATCAAGGCTTTAGGGGAACCCTCGCAGAATTGTACGGCCACAAGGACACACCCAATCAAATGGACAAGAGAATAATGGTTGCGCACGCGGGGTTCCAGATGGAATTCATACACTTGGAAGAAGGTAGAGCGGCGTACTACGACGGTGAAAGAAGAATGGACCCCAGAGATGAGGGGGATCAAGAGGAGCTGAGGAGCCTCCTCGACCCAACATTCTAGGACCCCTAACAAGAAGGTTCAAAAGACTGAACCACTAGTCCAAAAGCAGATAAGTAGTAGATTAGGGTAAAATAAGGTATGCTGAAGCAGTTCAGAGGCTACAACATGGTTTTAGAGGGCCCCACCGTCTCAGTGGGCTACATCGTCGAGTGCGCGGCACGCACACTCGGGTTTACATCAGAAGACCCAGTAAAGAGAGCGATTGGCAGAATCATCCACGAGAGAGTGGAACGCGAGCTTAAAAGCTCTAGTAGGGTGTTCGGGAAAATCGCAAGCATCGAGATGCTTTACGAGTCGGAAAACCTCGGCCTGAGGGGAGTTCCAGACATAGTGCTAACCGACGGGACACCCGTCGAAATAAAGAGCGGCGAGGTGCCCAAGCAAGGCGTGTACTTCCTACATCAGCTACAGGTGTGCCTCTACGCCCTGCTACTTGAGGATGTGCTAGAGTGGGACATCGACCGTGGCTACGTATACTGCACTAGAACCCGTGAGAAGAAGGATGTAAAACTAGGCGAGGAACTAAGGATAAAAAGCCTGAAAACGTTGAGGACAGCAAAAAAGCTTAAAACCCAAGAGGAGGTGTACCAAGTATGAGGAGAACCCTGCATATAAGCGCGGTGGGAACATCCCTACTCTCAAACGCCGAGGCAACCAGCAGCGAAGAGGTCAGGAAGCGGGGCTTCGAAGGCTGGGGAAAATACCGGGCTGACCACGAAAAACAAGGAGAGCTACTCTCAAGAGCTAAGAGGGGAGACGAGCTCTTCGAGTTCATCCTCGACTTCATAAAAAGAAAGGGAAAAGACGCAAGCGCCGAGCTAAACACACTCCTCGACCCAAACTACGTCAAAAAAGAGGATGAAATAAGGCTCTACCCAACCTACACGGGCAACTCCTCGTTTGCAGCTCAGGCGCTCTACGAGTATTTAAGGAGTCAAGGGTACACTGTCCACGACCCATCGCAGACAAGGCTTGCGAAACCCGAGGCTGGGTTCGAGGACGAATTCGAGCAAACACTGTTCTCCCTCATCGACAAGGTCGGCGGAGACATAACACACTACAGCGAAAAAGGATGGAGAGTGTACATACACGCATCCGCGGGCTTGAAAGCGGAGACCACCTTCATAGTGATAATAGGAAGCCTCCTAGGCGCAGACCTAATACTCTACAGACACGAAAGCTTCCAAAGAGTAGTCGCGCTACCCGCACTCAAACTCAGAATAGACACCACACTCCTAAACGAACTCGAAAAATTCGGGCAGTACGTACCAAAAAGCGTTGCCGACCAATGGATGCTCACACCCTACGACCTCTCAGAGCTAAAAGACCTAGGATACATCAAAGAAACACCAAGCGGATACATCTTAAGAGAATGGATCAAAAAATACTTGGAAAAAATGAAAAGCGGTTTTTAACATGTAAAGCAATAGTCTAGTATTTACACTTGTCAAATACCAATAAAGTATATAAATAAGATAAGGTGTAGTACATCGATGATATACTACAGAATTGATCCGGTAAACTTCTCTGTGTGGAGAGAAGTCGACGATGGTGTCAGCGAAAAAATAAAAGAGAGAGTGCAAGAAATTATAAAAAAGTCGACAGGCACAAGCAGAGACGGTCGGCTATTAAATTCCATAGCAGACGAATTGGTTTCGGAAATTTTCAGCGAACTACAACAATACCACCAAAATAAGATATTCGGAAGGCATAGTGCAAAGGAGGTATTCGTTTACACACCCGCTGACACAAGATTCCCAGGAAACACAAATAGTTTAGGCGAGCATCTTATCACAACGTCCGCTTTCGCGGTGGTTGCACTTCTCTCTTACCTAGAAAAGTACGGCAAAGTTTCGATAAAAGAAGAAGAATATCAAAATATTAAGGACGAGTTACAAGATCGCGAGTTTTTACGAGGTCTTGTAAGGCTCGCCGCTCTCTTTCATGACATAGGTAAGCCTCCACCACAAGGCCACGTCGAGCGTAGCCGTGAGTTTATCGAGTCGCTCAAGCAAGAGCTGGGTGAAGATGTCGCTCAAGCGCTTTCCACCATCGTTGCAAGACATCATTACGGAAGAGACTACCAAAACAAACCAAGAAACGTTTTAGAGTGGATAGTGGCTTTCGCGGATAAGGCGAGCGCCGGCTCAAGAGGATTCATACCAAAGGACGAACCTGAAATGTTCGAGAAAATAATCCAACATTTCATCGATTTAAATCCGGGCTATGATTTGGGTAAACAAAGATTGAACCGCATACAACAAGCTTTAAAGGGAGATGAGACCTCCGAAGAAAATGATGACGACGCCGAAAAGTTTCTTTTTGGGTTTCTCAGTAAGGATCCTGAACGCGTTTATGTGGTAAATAAAGCGCTAATAAACGCGGAAGAGAAAATATTAGAGAGCGGTGGTTCTACGGATAAGGAAACAAGGTTACTCGCACTGTTACATATAGACGTTCCATCGATTCAGTCTTACATCGCACGTGGCAGGTCTCTTGCGGTATCGGTTGGATACTCATTAATGATTGACGCCTTTATCCACAAGATCGCCAAAATAATTGAAGAGCAAATCGGAAAAGAAGTAATACTTTCTAAAGAAGGTGGTTCACTACTAGCACTTGTACCCGTAGGGTACGGCGATAAGCTCGCTAATAAGATTATAAACGAAATCAGTGAGGCTAAGCATATAAGGTTCGCGTATTACGAAATGCCTATAAAATTTGGTGAAGCATTTCTAGGACCAGAGGAGTATTGGGAATATTGGGTCCGTCAGGAAGCAAACGTGTTAAAGCGGGACTCTATGAGGACTTTCGGCACTCTAGTTTCTAAACTGATTTTTGAATCAAGTTTTCGGGCAAAAAGCGTTCCCGAAGAAGATTATCAAGAAAAAGAAATCAAAAACATGTGTTTGGAGTGTAAAACAAACGAAAGAATTAATGGGAGCGAACTGTGCGAACAATGTTCTAAAGCCGAACAATGGTACAAAAACTTTAGAAAGCTCGTTATTAAAGGAGAAAATGTTACTAGTGAGTTTAAAATTTTAAGAGAATTAAGGTCAGTAAGGCTTGTTGAAGATTTGAAAAAAGAAGTGGGTGTCAACATTGATATACCAGAAACACTTGATGAATGGGCAGGACGAGATGGTTCACCTGTACAACAAAAAGAATACATCGTATATGTCACCGCTGACGGCGACAATTTCGGAATGATGAAATCTTCGGCTAGCACAGTAACGCACTATCTTTCTATCGTAACAACACTCACCGACATGATTTACTTCCCATTGTTGTACTCCCTCAAAAAAATAGCAGAACAAAAGACAGGGCTTAAGTTTGTGCCCTGTTACATCGGTGGTGATGACGTGCTTATTATAATTCCGACAAAACACCTCAAAGAATTTTTGATACACATGGAAAGCGCTATAAGGAATATGCTCGCTTACGAAGCTCAAGAGGGAGATGCAGACTTGAGGAAATTGAGAAAGGGTTTTTTATACAAAAGACTCGGTGTATCAGCCGGCTTGTACCTCACAAAAGACGTGAAATACCCGGTGTTTTTGGCAACAGAAAATGCCAGAGCGCTTGAAGGCATTTCCAAAAAATACGCAAAATCCAGCATCAAAGAACGCGAGAAGCTAGAGCAAGAAGGCGATTTAACACCCCACTTTACGTTTACTATTGCGGATGAAAAAACCTTTTCTTTTGCTTCCGGAGCAAAAGACGATTACAGGCTTACTCTTAATGGTTCAGAACTTGTGGAATTAAAAAACTATATGGACAAGCTGTTAGCCTCAAAGCTAACCGCTAATAAGAGCCGAAAATACTTCCAGCTTAACAAAAGCCGAAGAGAGTATGAGCTTACGATTTCTTATCACGTCGCTAGAAACGATTACGATCTTAATGCTGTTCTAAAACTAATTGAAAAAGGCAGGAAAACAAAAATTGACACGTTTTTGTTGTATTACCTTCTTTATTTGGCCGAGGGGTGATAGATTTGGAAAAATACACAAACCATTTGTTTGTAGAGTCCCTCCGTGCAAATACGGAGTCTCCTTCTTTTTCACTAATAAAAGAAGACTTCGAAATAGACTTAAGGTCGCTGATAATCGATGTGAATGATGCGCAGAATAGACACACGCTTGTGATTCCGGGCTCTTCGATAAGGGGGGTCGTAAGAAGATGGGCCGAGAGATACGATAAAGCGCTTGTTGAAGAGCTTTTTGGGAATGACATCATTTCGGGCAGTGAACCCAAAGCGGGAAAACTGATATTTAGTTTTGCGAGAGCCGAAGATTTGACGAATAAAACCCACAACAAAAGGTATGGAATAAAAATAAGCCAGTTGGGAACTGTGGAAGCAAATGCGCTGTACTCCTACGAATTTTTAAGAGGAGAAAAGCCGATAAGAATCACTTTTGATTCGATAGCCTTAGTTCCGCTAAAGGACGATGAAAAGGAGCTTTTGGCAAAATCCATAGCCTCTTTAAAATATTCGAGTATAGGCTGGGGCAACTCGCGCGGTTTGGGGCTGATAAAAGAGGTGGAGCTTGATGCCAGACTTCAGAAGTATTTACATGTTTGAGGTCGTGAACCTTTCTCCGTTGGTTGTAAACCGCGGCTCTGGAAACTACTTAAAGTCCGCTGATTATATACCCGCTTCATCTATTATTGGAGCGATTCTTTCAACGAAGATTCCTGCGAATTTGTTTAACAAAGAAAAATACAAAATAGAGTCAGGATTAAGCGTCACCGATGCCACTCCTGTGGATAAAATGACTAACGAACTGAATCCACCAAGTTTGATCACACTTTCTACCAAGTATACCAACGGTTTGGAAAAAATTGTCGACGCAACGAAGCCAATTGTCGAATATATTACCGGTAAAAAACCAGTTGGGTATCAAAATATAAGACTGAAAAAAGGCCCGCGCTTTTGGAAAATCGAAGACAACAAGATTGAGAGAGTTAGTGGACCCGACATAATACAACAGACACTTTTGACGCTTGATGACAAAACTCTCACGGTTTACACCAAAGAAAAAGAGGGCTTACTAGCTCATATTCAGGCTATAGCTCCAGGTTGTCACTTTGCGTTTGAAGTCACCGGCGAACAGTCAGTTGTAGAAGAATTCGCAGCGGCTTTAAAGGAAGGACTATACGTGGGCGCACTCAGGTCAAAGGGCTACGGCCTGATAAAACTTATCGGTTGGAAAGAAAAAAGTGTAGTGCAAAGAGAACCGTTGAAACTGGAAGGAGACTCGGATGAGTATTACGTTTTAAGTGTTTATGGAAATCTTGACTACGAATATCTTTTGAAGATAAGAGAAAAGTTAAAAAAGTATAAAGAGGTGTACACCTCAACTGGGCTTCAAGAAATTAAAAGATGGGACTATAACGTCTTCAAAAAAAGGTGGGTAGTTAAGAGCGGTTCTGTGTTAATATACACTAACGCCGAAAAAGATATTTATGACTTAGAACATGATAGCCTAATCAATGCGAAAGGGGGTAAAATAATTGTCAACCACCCAGTCATCACAATTAATGAGTGAAAAGAGCTCAGATGCGAAAACCCTAGAAGAGGCCTGTAAAGATCTTATCGAAGTATTAGAGGGTCGAATGAAAAATTCTAAGGATCAAAGAGAAAAGAAGGGACAGCTAAGTAAGACTAACCTACGCAAAATTCTTGAGATCGTGAATGACACAAAAGATTTAAGGAACGCTTTGCTGCAAATTGCGTATTTAATATCCAGAAACGAAGGATGGGGTGACGAACTTGGAGAACTATACTCGAAATTAGAGAAAAGAAAAGACACCAACTCATTAAGCGAATATTTAAAGGTGGTCGTAATGGGCTACTATGTTTACGAAAAATTAGAAGAAGCTGGTTTAGATGCTCTGAACGGTTTAAGAAAGATTTGTGGAGGTTGATATCAAAATGACCGAAGAACCACTTTTATTTAAAAAAATCAATCATAAAACATTCGTAAAGTATGAAATACATAACTTCGAATACTTGGTTGTTGGAGGAGAAAGGGGCGGAGAAATAGAAGGGGCGGATATACCGCAGCAAAAGTATCATGACGGTGTGCCTTATATCCCTGGAAGCACCATTAAAGGGGTTGCAAGGCATCTTTTTACTCAGGTCGTAACAGCACTCACCATAAATGAGTTAAAAAATATTTTTAAGATTGAGAAAGCTCTTGCAAATGAAAATGAAATAGAAGAACTTTTAAAGAGCAAAGATACGGATGGTTTAATAGAAGAAATTGAGGCTAGTTTAAATGGCACGGGAAAGCTTGGAATTGTCGATCTGCTTTTTGGCTCGTCTGTTATGGCTTCCCCGCTAGCCTTTACCGATGCCATTGGGACAAAGAGAGACTTGGGAACAAGAACCCACGTTAGGATAGACGCGGACAAAGAGAGCGCCTTAAAGAAAGGATTGGTTCAAGTCGAAGCGGTGAGACCAAATAACATTTTTCAAGGCATGATAATCTTTAGCTGCATAGACGTAGGAACCGAACCTACGGTGTTACACGACTCATTCGAAATGCTGTTAAAAATCTTGGAAAACAACGACATATTTATAGGTGGATGGAAGAGTAGAGGCTACGGTTTAGCCAAGTTTAAAATACTCGAAAGGAAAGAGTGTACACCTTTACAAATTGTCAAAGGGGAGTGTCAGGTTTGACAGAGCAAACTCAGCCGCGTGAAGTTTTCTATAAAACACTTTACATCACCTGCGATGTGAAGGTTAGTATAACCACAAAGTCGCCACTACGCATTGGCGCAGGAAGAGGATTGATGATCGATGAGCCCGACTTACCAGTTATAAGGGGAGGTAATGGTAAGCCAGTAATCCCGGCTTCTTCATTAAAAGGAGTTTTTAGGAGTAGCCTACTAAGGTTACTAAAAGAACCAGAAGAAAAAGTGGCTTTGATTTTCGGAGGCGAAGTTCCTCAACTTTCGAAAAATGAAAAGTTTTCTATTGCTTCGCCAATTGTCTTTTGTGATTTGATGCCGAGTAGCAAGGTCAAAACTTTTGAACGGCAACATATTAAAATCAATCCTGTAACTGGGGGTGTGACAAACCTCTTCGAAGTCGAGTACGTTCCTGAAGACGTGACATTCGAAGGAAGAATCATGGCCAGAAACTTTCCTTTAGCGATATTTTCTGGTTTACTAAATATGATGCGCATTCTTTGTAATGACGACATAGTGAGAATAGGTGGGTTTAAAAGTAGAGGGTACGGCTCTACCGAAGTTAAATACGCAGAACCAAAGGTCCAACTTCCTCAAAAGGTGAACTTTTCAACAAAACTGGGTTCGCTGAAAAATCAAACTTCTCAGATTTCGCTAGAAGTAGACTCTCAAAGAGACAAACTAAAACTATTAGAAAAAGTCGATGAAAAAGTGTACAGACATGAAATATCGATCAAACAAAAGCAACAAAACGTGCTGGGGTTGTACAACATCTTGCTTGATCAAAACGAGTTTCAGAAAATAGGAGAAGAGGTGTTGAGCAATTGGCTTACACCTGGATAAATGTTAAACAACCTTATAGAATAGGTGTTAAGAACCCTACGCAAAGATTTTTGGATAACACCTTTATCGTGAAAGTAAAGTTTAGAACTCTAAGCCCTGTTGCCGTTTGTAGCGGTGTGACTGATATCGAATTAAAAAACAACAAACCCGCAGTTCTGTACAAGCATTTCACCGATGATAACGGCAAACCTGTAATTCCCGCTTCGAGCGTAAAGGGGTGCATAGCCACGTATCACACGATAGTAATAAATGACCCAAACAGAACCGCAGACCTCTTTGGTTCTATGGGATCAATGTCGCGAGCTTTGTTTTCTAACTTAAAACCGACCCAAGTTGACCTAAAAACAATAAGGATCGGAAGACAGTGGCCGCCCAAGCGAAGAGGGCTAGGCGTAAAAGTGTATGTGGCTTCTCGGCTTCTTAGCCCAACGAACTCACAAGAAATCTATGCAGAAGCCATACCCGAAAACACCGTCTTAATCACGTTAATTACTATCAACAACGTAACTGACAAAGATTTAGTGGAGCTATTGGCATCTATGGGTGTGCATCCACAAGAAAACAAACCGATAAGATTGGGAAGAGCAAAGGGGCTTGGAATGGGCAGGATTGTAGTTGATGAACTTGAAATTTATAAGGAGCTCTTTATAAGAAAGGATAAAATTGACTCTAAGAATTATATCACAAAAGCGGGCGAAATTCTTGAGAATGAATGGAGCAGAATTAAGGATGCATTCCACTGACTATCCACTGAATAATCTTTATCAAAATATAAAAGAAATTATACAAAAAGAACTAGAAATAAAATGTAAGACACAAAAAGACCTTGATAAAAATCTGTCAAACATTATCTTTAATTTTTCATTAGAATATCTCAAAAGAATTAGGATGGGCCACGAAGTGAATCAAGAACTCACAAAGCGTTTACTACTTGATTCGCTTATAAAGCAAAGGATATTTGAAAAATGCAGTTGGGTTGATGTGGATAAACTTTCCAATATGATACACTTTATTT
>Ga0208549_101002_pt1 | contig 10569 bp, 8 predicted proteins | sample BED_host_MetaG_FD_187135 | JGI IMG/M metagenome (GOLD analysis project Ga0208549, IMG submission 187135) | Hot spring microbial mat communities from Yellowstone National Park, Wyoming, USA - BED_host_MetaG (SPAdes) (version 2) | ecosystem: Environmental > Aquatic > Thermal springs > Hot (42-90C) >... | reverse complement strand
GTAAGAAGTTGTATGTTGCTTTGGCTAGGAAGTTGGCAATGGTTGTTTGGAGTGTTTGGTATAATAATAAGCCTTATGAGCCTAAATAGGTAAGCCCTCCCCCGAATCGCCACGTGGGTTGAAAGGACCCACGTGGCAATGTTAGCTAACACTATGCTTGAAGTTTGAGCGAAAGATTTATTACTGAACGCCAATACCCTCCCATCCACCTTCCTTACCAAGTTAAGAGGAGCAATAGAATCCCTCTCCAAAAGAACTTCACCGCTCTCCAAATACCTAGCGTTCACCTTCAGTACTTTTACAACCCCACCCTCGTGAGCAGTGCCCGTCATCAGATGGGGGTTAAAAACCTTTATAACTTTCTCAACTATCTGTTTCCTCTTCCTCAACTTCTCACCGTTAAACGGGTTGATAGAGGAAGTGTAGGACTCAGAAACCTCATCAACATCTATCGCTTGAGTTTTCAACATATCCACAAATTTAACAACACTCCACTGATGAATCCTATGCCTAAGCTTAGCAGTCTTGTTACCCTCCATCTTATCCTTGACCTTAGAGGAAAACTTACCTACTACAACTTTAGCCTTTAAATCCCTAGCTAACTCCACGATTCTCTTTACAGTCTTCCTTAACACGTCAATTTTCCTCTCCTTTTCCCTTAATTTCCTCAACTTCTTCCTTATTAACTCGTCCTTAGTTGAGTGCCCTTTAGTAATCTCCTCCCTCCTAATAGAGTAATTAACCACAATCCTCCCTAACCCGGTCTCATATCTCCTCAACTCCTTGAGTTTAAAACCTTCAAAAACTGCTACCGTGACGTTATTCTCATTAACGTCAATAGAAATATAATTACCCTCCTTGGACTCAACCTCCTTCTCAAATGTTAACCATAAGTGGACTTTCCTACCAACTAATCTTAACTTAAGCTCTTGCGAAACCCTCCAACCTCCATATACGTAGCGGGTAAATTGCTTAGTGAACCTAAGGGGTATATCAACCCAACCCTTGTGAGTTAGAACACTGACAGAAACCTTGTTAAACCTCCAATTAATCATATTAGGAATAGTGATTAACACCTTCTTATACTCCGGCTTATCCTTCCTCGTTAATCCTCTCTTCCTCCTTTCCCTAAAGCTCTTAGCAATCCTTCCGGCTACGATATAAGCACCTTCAATAACTCTAGAAGGTAGGAAGGGGTACTTCTCCTTATAATGATTATAAAACCTCTCATGTAATTTCTTCCTAGTGGTCTGTAAGCCCTCTGATAGGATTATCTCAATCATTTCATTAACAATCTTCTTCTGATATTCCTCAACCTCTCTGAGAACGTGGCACTTCCACTCCTTCAAGAAGTCGCTCTCCAGTTTAATCGTCCTTTTTAAGGTCTTCAACACATTTTACCACCTTCTCATACTCTTGGCCGTAGGGGCGAACGATTTCAACAAAGTCCTCCATCAACTCTTGCACGTAATCATCTTGGAAAGCTACGACTACGTTCGCTCCGTAAGCTTTGAATAACTTCACTTCGAAGCCGAAACGCATTAGCCTGTCCTTATAAGCTACTACTGCGTCGATCTGCCTCCTCTTGGCTAATTCTATTAACTTCTTTAACCCTTCTCTGTCCTCCTTCAACCCGGAACTTATGTCCTTTATTTCTATTACACTCACTTCACCGAAAGTTTTCTTAACCCATTCTCTCAACGCGTTCAACTGTCTCTCTAGGATTTATAAGCAAAAAGGTTAACTTAATATTGACTACACACACAGCGATATTTTACTTTCAGCCGTCTCTACTTTAGTAAAAGCTAACAAAGACAAAGAAGCTTCTAAAAAATTCGGTATACTTGAAGATGAAATTTTGAGCATAAACGACGTTAAAGTTTACCTATTTGATGAGGAAGTTAAGGAAATTAAAGTTACTGAGGATAGAATACCTCTCGACGAATTTAATAAGATAAGGGATTAGATCTCTGATATTTATTACATGATAGATGAAAGTTAATGGAACTTAAAAATTGCTGCAAAATAAAGCCCATATGCTATTGTTTCGAAAATTACGAGAACTATTCTGTAGATTGTTTATTAAAAGGTGTAAAGCGTTGATCCAAGAGAACTAGAAAGTATAGGAATTCATGTTTTTAATTCCTAGTCACTTTCATTTATTTTATGATTGGAATAACAGATGAAGGAGAATTAGCCAGAGCGTTAACTAATGCGATTGACGATGAATTCATATTTATAGACTCTCCAAAGAAAGTTTATGAAACTAAGCCTGAAATAGTTATACATACATTGGAGGATAATTCAAATAATCCTTCAATGTGGAATTTGAATACATGGTTTGCAATAAATATAGCCAAAGCTGCGAATAGAATAGGCTCTTTAAACGTTTACTTCTCAACGTTCATGATATATGATGGTAAAAGGGGATATTATTCCGAAACTTCAACGCCAAGTCCTTTAAATTATTATGGAATGACTAAGTTAGTAGGAGAAACAGCCATAGCTTCACTTGGCAACTATCTCATTTTAAGGCTTGGTGCGGTTTACTCTCCATCTTATAGGGGTTTCTTATTTCATATCATTAAAGCATTAATAAAGAAAGGAATAGCTAAATGTAATACAAATCTCTATTTATCACCAATTTCAGTAAAGGACGTAGCTTACGCTGTAAAATACCTTTTAAAGAAGGATGCAAGGGGAGTAATAAACTTAGCAGGGAAAAGGTTTTCTGAATACGATATTTGCAAAAAGTTTTCAGACGATTACGGTGGACTAATTATACCAATAGAAGGAAAATATTTCGATTTTTCCCTAGATAATTGGTTATTGAGAAGTTTCGGCTTAAAAATAGATGGAATTTAATTATAACCATCAGATCACTTAGGATTCCTTAGTTAATTCATAAGCTTTCCTCACAACTTGTATGAAAGACTCCCAAGTAAGTCTTCCGGTCTTGGTATTCTGTGCACTAGGATGATAGCTTCCAACTATTTTCTTTCCCTTAACGTCGTAAACTACGCCGTGAGAAAATTTACATTTCTCATTAAAAGCAATACAAACTGAATCAAATGCTATTTTACCTAGAGCTAATATTACTTTAAGATTTCTTAAGGACATTATCTCCTTTCTTAGGAAATAATTACAGTTTAGGATCTCTTCCCTTAAAGGCTTATTCTTAGGAGGAGCACATTTTACAGCGTTAGTTAAATAAACTCCTCTAAGGATCAAGTTGTCTTCTCTACTTAAGGAGAACTCTAGATTTGACAATCCCAATTCGTAGAGGGCTTTAGTTACCCATTTACCGGATTCGTCACCAGTAAATACTCTGCCAGTTCTATTTCCGCCATGTGCTGCTGGGGCTAATCCGACAATAAGTAAGCTTGCATTTTCATCTCCATATCCTGGTAAAGGCCTCCCCCAATATTCCCAGTTTCTAAATCTTTTCACCTTTATTTTAGCTATCATTTCAGAATATTGTCTAAGTCTAGGACATCTATAGCACGATATGATCTCATCGTCAAACATATTCTGAACATATTTATTAGCCATTATTAAGAATATTTTGTCATGCACATTTTAACTAAGATAGGTTTGATAGCACTTGTGATAGGGATAATACTAGCCGGTATAGGCTTTTACGAGTTTTCTTCACTGGTTAATGAAATGGAGCCAGTAATAGAACTTCACGGTGCACAGAGAATTACCCTTGGACCGTACCAAAACTATACAATCTCCGTTTCGCCTTCTCCTGGGAGAATTATTGCTTTTGCTTATAATTCTACCTCACCTATAGATGTAACATTACCTTCTAGCTTTACTAACTCTACTTCGCCTTCTACAGCAGAGCGAGTATATTTGTCTCCTACTGGCGATATATCTGGAATTATTGAATTTCATAATCCTTCAAATTCCTCAATAGTAGTATATTACATTCTAAAGTATATTGAAGTTTCTACCATAGACATCTATTCTTTAGCATTTGTCTTGCTAGGTGCATTATTATTTATTGTAGGGCTCATTATTGCTATAATAGGATTAGTAATAGGAAGGAAAAAGAGAACATAAGTTGTAGTTATTTTAAATACTTAGTAAACCACCATATTTTCTTATAAAGCCTGTCAATCATATTTTTAGGTTTTCCTCTTCTAGCATGCTCATGAGAATCACCAGGATACCTCTCTAGCACTGTAGGTACTCCGTTCATTTTTAATGCCATAAAGAACTGCTCTGCTTGTTCTATTGGACATCTATAGTCTTCTTCACCATGAATTAACATAGTTGGCGTCTTAGCGTTCTTAACATAATAAATTGGAGACATTCTCATTAATTTTTCAATATTTTCCTGCTTCCAAGGATCATCAATTCCTGCCTCTATTGCATTAAACCAAAAGCCTATATCACTAGTCCCACACATGCTAACCAAGTTGGATATACTCCTTTCGGCAATTGCCGCAGAAAACATATCTGTCTGAGTAACTATCCAGTTTGTCATATATCCGCCATAAGAACCTCCAGTAACTCCGAGTTTCCCTTTAAGGTTGTATTTTTCAATTACTTTTTTAGTAAAATTGATTATATCCTGCATATCTTTCCCACCCCAGTCTCCTACACATGCCTTCGCAAAGTCTTCTCCATAGCCTTGACTTCCCCTAGGATTGCAATATATTATATTAAATCCATTAGATGCAAAGAATTGAAACTCTATAAAATATCCATAGCCATAAGCAGCGTGAGGCCCACCATGAATAAATAAAATTGTTGGATTATTTGGATTAGTAATTATAGCCCAACCCTGAATTTCATCATTAATCTCCTGCGGTTCTATTCCTTCTACTCCAGGGTTAGGATCATAATCCTCTTTATAATGAAGAATCGAAGGTTTAGTGGGGGTTGTATAGAAATACGCTATATCTTCCTTGGCATTAACGTCAAAACCTCTAACTACTATTTTACCTTCAGTTATTTGCTCTGCCTTATCACTTATTTTATAAATTTGGACTTCTCCTTTAACTTGACCAAGAGAATAAATAACGTCATTTACAAAATAAATTCTAGTTTTTGCTCCGTCAAATAGATCTGTTAATACGTCACCTCCGCAAGTATTACCGCAGAGAAAGCTTTTGTCCTCCTCTGGAAGTATTATTTCCTCTACTGCCCAAGGTGCCCTGCCTTTTCTATGGCCTAAGTAGGCTATTTGACCTTTTTCGTTCATAGCCAAAGCGTTTACTATTCCTTCTCCTTGAGTTATTCTCCTCATTTCTCCATTAGATAAATAGACTTCGTAAACGTCTGAAAGACCTATGTCATCGTTCTCCTTAGTTGCAGAAATTACAACTCTTTTACCGTTAGTAGCAACTCCTGTGACGTCAAAGTCTCCACTAATTATTTTCTCTAACTTTGTCGAAAATAAGTAAAGAGATTGCCTAGTCCTTAAAAGTCCTCTACTGTCAAATCTGTACTTAAGTTTAGTTGCCTCAAATGGTTTGTTCTTGTTTACTTTATCTTCACCTAGGATAAGAATACCCTTGTTGTGAAATGTATAATCTGAGATTTTACCTAAGCAGAGTAGTTTCTCTTCTTCTCCATAAGGAGATTTCCTAAATAAACAAGCTTCTTTTTTGTTCTTTTGCCCTTTAACTTCTTTGACATAATATAAATATTCGCCATTAAACCTAGGTAAGCTTACTTTTCCTTCAATTATTTTTCTCTTATTTAGAAAAATTGCTGATCTATACTCCTTGTTTTCTATCCAAGTTTCTACATGAAGTAAATTTCCTTCATTATTTAATTTTACATCGAATATGAGTTTTATTGAATAGGCTTCTTCTGGAGTCATTATAAAAATAAATAAAAGGAAAGCATTAAGCATTTCTAATCCATTGGGTATCAAAGAATTCATCTTTAGATTTGGAAAGCTCTTGGTAATTTGAAAAACAGAATCTTATAAAATCGATAATTTCTTCTCCATTTTTTCCTTCTCTTAAAATCCTCCTATATGACCTCATGAGTCTCATAATAAAATATGAAGGTTTATTCAAATCCTCACTGATTAGAGAATAAGTAGAAAGATTATAAATTATTTCAGAAGATTTCCTAATGCTTTCTGCAATATCATCAGTTGAAATAACCTGTGGTACAGTTAAAGAATAATAAAACCAAGTTGAAGGCTCTAAAGTTTCTCCAACAGTAAAATATGTATATTTACCGAAACTTCCCCTCAAGGATTTTACTGCATCTAGGAAAATAGGATTACCTTTCCTTAATATTTCTCCTTCATTAACTTTTCTACTAAAGTATTCGTCTACAAAGAAGGAATATATAAAAGAGTAGTATAATGCTCTCACTAAGGGATTTCCTTTTTTATCAAATTTTATTATTAGCTTAAGTAAATTCATACCTTTCTTTGGAACCATTTCATAAGCAAATACTTTACCTAAGGGAGTTACTTTACCTTTCTGGATTGCACCTATATTCTCAAGAAATAATAAGGAATCTTTTATCTTTGAATGAGAATACCTATATCCATATCTTGCCAAGAGCAAAGGATCTAAACCACTGTAAATCCACCTTAATACTGTTTGCGGATAATCTAAAGGCTCTGGAACTTTTCCAAATTCCTTTTTTAACGCTTTATTAACTATTTTCACTTCGTCAGGCTCTGCAAAGACTAAAGCCAAACCTTTTTCTGAATAGCCTGGCCTTCCAGCTCTTCCAATAACTTGGGCAACTGTTGAAGGCTCTACATAAGTTCTCAAGCCCGCGAACCTCTTTAACGCTAAAACTACTACTACGTCCACGTTAGTATTTATACTAAGAGCCAAAGTGTCAGTTGAAACTATTACCTTGTACCGATTATTTTCACTCCTCATGTCATCCTCTATCTTCTTTCTAACTTCTATCGGTAATCCCGCGTGATGAAAAGCTGTAGGTACATGAAGTTCCTTCTCTATTAATTTAGATATTTCCTCTGCGGATCTCCTAGTATTAGTGTAAACTAGTATTTGCTTATAATTTTCTAATTTAAGTTCCCCTTTCTTAACGTAATTTATGAACTCTATTGCCTTATTTAAATAATAGTTTTTACCCCTCTTCTGAGAAACCTTTACTATTTTTACGTCTATACTTACAGGTCTTTTATAGTTGTAAATAACCTTTGCCTCTAAATATTCTGAAAGCGAATCTACATCCGGCATTGTTGCGCTAAGTAATATAACATTAATTTTACCACTAAATTTCTCCCTAAAGAACTTATAATATGCTAAAAGCTCTTGAAGAGTACAATTTCTTCCTTCTGAAAGGAGCAAATGTGCCTCATCAATAACTAAAAGCGAATTAGAAAAGAGAGAAGGAGAAGAGATCATTTGTTGCAAAAGCCTTTCATAACTAGTTACAATAATTCTCTTTCTCCAGACTTCTTCCGTATTAAAATTATCTTCAAGTCTAGCATCACTATCGTCTCTTCCTACGTCATTAGTAAAAAGTGAAAGTTTAGTGTAAACTTCTCTAATACCCGCCTTTGTAGGCATTGCGAATACTACCTTATTGTAAGTATTTTGTTTTAATGCATACTTTATTACAGAGAAAGTTTTACCTGAACCAGTAGGGGATATAAGCATTAGTGACTGGTAAGAGTCTAAAGCCTTAATATCAAGTTTAACAAAGTTACTCATTACCTTTATTACTAGATATTCAACCTTTAATTAGTATTTCCTCATTTTTCAACTTAACCAAAAATTATAAACAAAACATTTGCCTCTTCCTTTTTATAGAATATTTATAATAAAAACCTCATTTCTAGTAAAATATAAACCAAAAATTTACAAAAATTTTTATTAATTAGCCATTATTATGTGGCTTTAAGGCTGGTGCCATTAACGAGGCATTGAGAAAAGTAGGAGATAATTACGATTTAGTTGCAATATTTGACGCAGATCAGAGACCTTACTGAGAATTTCTTTGAACAAGTTTTACCATATTTCTCAGATCCTAAAGTAGTACTTGTACAAGTGCCTCAAAACTATTCTGAAACCTGCTCTGGAATAGCCAAGGCAGCAAAATATCAACAAGAACCGTTTTTAAGTAATGGGAAGAAGAACTTTCTCTTCCGCGTTTTCTTTAGGTTCCGTATTTAGAATAAGTGCACTGAAAGAGGTTGGCCTTATGGACGAATCGAGCATAACAGAGGACGCTGCGACTTCAATAAAACTACACGAAAAAGGTTACACTTCAGTTTACGTTGATTCACAGCTAATTTGGTACGGAGAACCTCCTGAGGATATAAACGCTTATTTAACACAGCAATCGAAATGGACTTTTGGATATTTTCAACTTACTTGGAAGATACTGAAGAGTAATTTAAATTTCCCTCAGTTTGTTGACTATTTTTCAGGGAGTTTATATTGGGTTAAGGAAGGTTCGCTTACGATAGCAGAATTTTTAGCCCAGTATTTTTCCTCTTGTTCAAGTTACCAATAATAATTTTAAATCCTTTAAATTATATCCTTGCTTACATCCCTTATCTTCTTGTTTCAATAGCACTATTTATTTACGCAATAAAAGGAAAGGGAGAATATGGAATAAAAGGGTTTTATTACCATCAATCGGTAGAATATCTTGAATTTTTATCAATAACTTTAGCTTTCTTTTCTTGTATAATAGGCAAAAAGAGGCCGTTGTCAACAGTTTCCGATAAACCGTGAAGTTTATATAATTTGTATGTGAATTTAATTATAATGCTGAAACCTAAGGAAGTATGCCAACGCTTAGGAATATCATACCGCACACTACAGAGCTATGTTAAGAAAGGCTACATTCAACCAGTAATACTACAGAGCGGGAAGTGGAGGTTCAGAGAAGAGGACGTAGAGAAGTTAATGGGAATTGTTAGAAAGAGGAAAGTGATACTATATGCTAGAGTATCATCACAAAAAGATGATTTAGTAAACCAGGTTAAATACCTAGAGGAGAACGTTAAAGAATACGACCAAGTAATAACAGACGTTGGATCTTCATTAAACATGAAGAGGAAGGGATTCCTCAAGTTGTTGGGAATGATACTAAACAACGAAGTTTCAAAAGTTGTCATAGCCTACCCAGACAGACTAGTAAGGTTCGGTTTCGAGATAATAGAGGAAGTGTGCAAAGCACATAACTGTGAGATAGTCGTTCTAAATAAGGAGGACAAAACACCGGAAAAAGAGTTAATAGGAGACTTAATCTCTATATTGCTATCATTCAGCGAGAAATTGCAAGGAATGAGGAAAGAGAAGGTGAAGAAGTGTGTCGAAGAACTTAAGGCTTAATAACTTTCAACCAGAGGAGGAATACGTTTACCTAACTTACTCCTTGAAGAATAATAAGAAGGAGGAGAGCAGAGTATTATTAGAAAACTACAGAGTCCTATTACAGAAAGCTTTAGACTGGTTATGGGAGAGGATTAAGATAGAAAGGAAGGAAGTTAAGAAAGGTAAGAAAGCATTTTCGAAGGTCAAAGTCAAGTTACCTAAGAAAAAGGAGGTTTACAAGGTATTAAGAGACGAGCTTGAGAAGGTTAATAATCTAGCTTCCCACTACGTGGACAAAGCAATAAATGATGCTTACTCAATCTTGGGGAGTTGGAGGAGGAGGGCCGAGAAGGGTCAAGCGTCATTAAGGAAACCTAGATTGAGGAAGGTTTACGTTAGGGTTAAGTCTACTCTTAGAAAGGTTGAGGGTGAGAGCGTTAGGATTACTATAAGACCTTATGAGTATATTACCTTCTCATGGTCTCACTCCTGGTTTTCACGAAAGGTTGAAGGACTTGAGTTGGGTGAGCCAATAATTATGGAGGATAAAGTTCACCTACCATTTCGTTATAAATTACCTTGGTTTACTCCCCTTAACTTTCTATCTATTGATAGTAACTTGTACACATTAGACGCTTACGACGGTGATAAGTTCGTCACTTTCTCAATGAAGGAGTTGTATAGTCTAAAATTCAGCATGGAGTTGAAGAGGAGTAGAATACAGTCTTTTGCTTCTAAACACGGTAGGAAGGGGAAGGTATTGTTGAGGAAGTATTCCCACCGTGAGAGGAATCGCGTGCTGGATTATGTCCACAAGTTCGTGAATAAGTTACTGGAGATGTATCCTCTCACTATGTTTGCTGTCGAGAAGTTGAATAAGCAGTCAATGTTCCAAGACGCTGATGACAAGCTGTCCAAGAAGGTTTCGAGGACTGTATGGAGGACAATTCACCGCGTCTTAAAGTACAAGGCTCCCTTATACGGTTCCTTCTTGAAGGAGGTGAGCCCGCATCTCACTTCAAAGTCCTGCCCCAGATGTGGATGGGTTTCCCGAAAGGTCGGCAGGACTTTTCACTGCGAGAGGTGTGGGTTCACCCTTGATAGGCAATTGAACGCATCATTGAATATTTACCTCAAGATGTGCGGGTTTCCCCACATCCGTGATATTCCGCGGATGTGGGTTGGGGTTATCCCGCTAAAGGGGCGGAGGGGTAACGGGTTTCCCCGTGACTCCGGTGAAGCCCAAGGGCTGAGGATTGGATACAAATTCATGAAAATTCAA
>Ga0208549_101001_pt1 | contig 10569 bp, 7 predicted proteins | sample BED_host_MetaG_FD_187135 | JGI IMG/M metagenome (GOLD analysis project Ga0208549, IMG submission 187135) | Hot spring microbial mat communities from Yellowstone National Park, Wyoming, USA - BED_host_MetaG (SPAdes) (version 2) | ecosystem: Environmental > Aquatic > Thermal springs > Hot (42-90C) >... | reverse complement strand
GGTCCCAATATATATATTGGGACTTGGGTACTAAATGATGAGGAACCATATGTAGAATTACATGTTATACCATATATTAAATTACTTACACCGCTAGAAGCTCCTAAAATATTTATATCTAATTCTGCAGATCCATAAGGACTTATAGTAGATTCATTACTATTTATTCCATTTATACTATAACTAGTAACAATTGCATTATCATTTGTGGTTGATGGAATTGGTATTAGAGAACATTGAATATTTGTTGGTACTAGATTTTTTATTAAGACTGTATATTTATATTCTTGTCCAACATATAAACTTATTACATTTGTTGCAACCGCTATTCCCATTATTGATGACTGATTTGTTAAATAGTTATAATATGTATAATTTTCATAGAATTCTGCATAATTATTTACTGATTGAATTTGTGTGTTACATAATGATCCTGCACACATATATTGTTGATATGCAAAATCTGAATTACAATTTCTAGAGAATGATGCTCCATTAAATATTATATAACATGTTTGTGCATTGTTATCTGTTATATTAAATGTTGTTATTGATTGCAATTGTGCCCCGTTTGGCGGGGAAATTATATAACCTATTGGCAATATTATTGAATAATTATATATATAAGTATTCCATCCATAAATTGTAAATGTTATATTATAATCTTGTGGAGAACAATATAGGTTTGTTATATTAATTTCTACATTCAAATAACCTACTTGATTTGTATTTAATGAATTTATTTGACCACCAGTATTTAATACTTGTATACAATTTGAATTATAATATACATTTTGTATAGATATATTTTCAGCAGGTGTTGGTCCTGTATTTTGTACCGCTATGGTTATATTTGAAGGTTGTCCATATGTTATTTGCGTTAATGAAGGATTAGTATATATATTTAATGTATCCCAGTTTATATTTACATATCCATAATATGTTACAGGACTATATACGGTTAATCCATATGGGTTTTGATATGTTACATTATAATTTATTGTACAATTTTGATGTAAACATAGGTTTGTTGGGAAATAAATATATAATGGAGAATATTGTTGTTGCTGTAATAAGAAACTGCTATTTGGATCATTTGGAAGAGTCCAATTTATATTTATTGTAAGATTTCCAATTCCAACATTTGTTATATTACCAATATAAATTGCATCACCCGGATTTGTATTATAAATGTAGGGATAATATGTTAAATTTTGTAAATATACAGTAACATTTGGATTTATTACTAATAAATAATATCCAGGTTCTAGAGATATAGGTAACCATCCTTGTGCCTGTCCAGATATACTACCAATATTACATAAATTTCCATCTGCATCACATATATAAGTCGCTGGATTATCACATCTTGTTTTTACATAATCTTGATATATTACATAATAACCTGCATTATTTACACTAAAATTATATAAAGTAAAATAAGAAAGTATAGATGGTAAACCATTTGGTAGTAATAATCCTTCATCTGGATATATATTATAAACTGTATTTCTACTTATACCATATTGTGTGAAATTAAATAGAAAATTTGATATGCCTTGTACATACTGGAATGAATTTGTATCATAATATTGATTTGAACTATATAACCAAGCAGCAACAGTAGCTACGGCACTCCATGTAGCACCGTCACTAGACAACTTATTATACCCATCACTTACATTAAATCCTACGGAAGTATTCTGTGCTAGAACATATATTCCATTATAATATGTATAATATGTTCCCGAATATGGTCCATAATATGAGAAATATATAGATAAAGGATTTGAATTAGTATTTGTTATTGTTATTGCATGGGAACATGATTGAGTAGTAAATTCTCCAGGACTTGCTGCTAATACTTGTAATGGATTGTTAATAAATGATTGATTAAATAAAATATTATCATAATAATATTCTCCATAATATGTATAATTTCCGGTATTAGTATCATAACTACTTATATTCAGATCACATAAATTCTGACCCCAATCTGGATCTCCAGATCCTGGACAATTTGTTCTAGTAACTACACTTGCTCCATTTGGTAAAATTAATGTAAAATTAAAGTATTTATTATTTAATAAATTATTTGAAGAAGGACAACCTGAAATTATTTGTCCTGCATTATCCGCTCCTTGATATAGAGGATTTGTATAATATTCAAAATAATATGGATAATTTAAATATATTGATCCATTATAATTATATTGATCACAAGATAACAATTGGAGATTTTTACCACTTACTGTACAATTTTGAACAGTTATATTATAATCTATTATTGTAGAATTTATATTATTTGGCAAATTTAATGGCAAATTATTGAAGTATACTGTATAATTATATGTATAGTATGTATTTCCATTGTATTGATATTTATTACTTGCATAGACATTTGAGGGATTTGAGGGATTATAAAATTGATAAGAAACTGTTACAGATCCGTTAAATCCTTGTGTTGTTATATTTAGTGAGTCTGAAGGCGTACATATTTGATTTGAACTTAGATATAGTTCTTGAGAATGTACATTGAATAATAGTGGTAATAAAAATAACGCAAAGATAAATAACTTTTTCTTTCTCAGTACCATAAATAATATTATTGCAATAAATATTATTAATATTACCAAATAATAGTTTGAATAATTATAATTGTTTTGCACATTATTTATTGGTTGTGTTTGATTTGTACTTATATTATTTTGTATTACTGCATTATTTATTATCCATAGATTTGAATATTGGGATGAATAGAAAGAAATGTAATAAACCCCATTACCCAATGTATAATTTAAACAATTATTATTTATATTTATAGTATATATTATGTTTGATTCAGAATTGTATCCTATATTTAATATTCCAGAAATATTTGAACATATATAGAAGTAATTGTTTGTATAATTTACATAAATTAAATTATTTATTGGAATTCCATATTGATTTGATTGATTTAAAATATAATATGTACAATATCCATAATCTAAATTATTATTAGAATATAAATTTATACATAAATCAAAGCTAGTAGAATTCAATGGTAATTGTAAATTCACATAAGTAAATTGCGTACTATCCCAGCTTATATTTCCTAAATATATATTTTCATTAAATCCCAATGTATTTGAATAAACTTCTGCTACTACATTTTGGGTAACTGGATATGTATAATGATCTGGCGATGGGGCTACTATAAATGTTAAATTTCCATTACCTTGTAAATAAACACCGTTTAATCTTGTTGTTGGACCTAAAACAATAAATCTTAATCTATATATCGATTCTGTTTGATTATTATATAATAAACTTATTTTTAATGAATAGGCATTTGGATTCAATGTTGCAACATTTATATATGGAATATTTATTATATTATATCCTTCATTTAATTGTAAATTTTCAGTATAATTATATACTGGATTATATAAAATATCATCCCATGGAGATATTAAAATATTCAATGTAGCATTTGTATTTATACTTGAATATATACCAACTGTTAAATTAATATAATTTGAAACACCATAACCTGAAGGTCCGCTTAATGAAGAATAATAATATCCTGACGATGATAATAAACTACCCCATGTATATAAAGCAGGAGAACTTAAATATGTATCATTTTTTATAATATAAATTTCTGGAACATTATTTGGGTTATTTATATAAAATTCTTGATATGCTCCTGGATAATATATAAATGGGAAACCATTTATTTCACTTAAAGGTGTATATAAATATGCAACAATATAATAATATCCAGAAGGTAAATTATATGGAATTGTATAATTTAATGGTATATTTAAAGATTCTCCTGGTTTTAAATATATATTTTTTATTACATATTCATATACTTCACTATCAGATGTAAATTGGAATGGATAAATATTATTATTATCATTTTTTTGTATTATTTGTATTACTAATGATGTATTAGATATATAATAAATATCTCTATAATTTATATAAACATTATAATATAATGTTTGACCTATAGATAGATTATTATCTGATAAATTTATACCTAAAAATGTTACTGGTTTATATAAAGATTCTGAATGCCATATATTATATCCTTGAGAAAAAACTGAATATAAAGAAAACAAAAGAAATGATAATAAATATATCTTTTTCATAAAAATTCATTCATAAAAAATTTTTTAAATCTTATTAGCAATTGCAATCTCTATAACTTCATCTATTGTTTTTACAGGTGTTACTTTTATCTTATCAAATAAGTCTTCCGGTATATCATTATAATTACCTTCTGGTACTATAACTTCTTTTAATTTGGATTCTATTGCAGCTTCTATTTTTGCTATTACACCACCAATCGGCAATACTTCTCCCCTTATTGATAAAGACCCTGTCATTGCTAAATCCTGTCTTACTGGCCAATTCTTTAATGCAGATATTATTGCAGTTGCAACAGTTATTGAAGCTGAATCTCCTTCTACACCTTCATATGTTTGCAAAAATTGAACATGAACTTTATATTTCTTTAAATCTTCTCCAAATTTCTTTTTTACTACCGCAGATACATTTACTATTGCTTCTTTTGCAATTTTTCCTAAATTTCCTGTAGCAATAATTTCCCTACTACCTTTTCCAGGAACAACTTCTGCCTCAACTGGTAATACCAATCCAGAATAATATAACCTTGATCCAATTACTGCCAATCCATTTACCCTTCCAACTTCATATCCTTCAGTTTTTATTATTTGATATTCTTTCCTTCTTTCAATATAATATTTGGATAATTGTTCTTCAATTGTTAATGCTTTTTCTTTTGCTTTCATAACATCTTCTGGTTCAACATACTCTTTTCCTTTTGATTTCGCAATGTCTCCTGCCAATCTTACTAATCCACCCAAATCTCTTAATCTTAATGTTAGATAATTTTTCCTTCCAGATCTTCTTTGAGCTTCTTTAATAATTTCTATTACTGCCTCTTTTGTAAAAGATGGTATATTACCAGCTTTTTTAATTTCTTGTGCAACAAATTGGGCAAATTCATTTGCAATTTCTTCCGTAAATAATATTTCAGAATTCATAAATACTTCATATCCATATCCTCTTATTCTTGATCTAAATGCTGGATGTAATTTTTGTAATGTTTCCAAATTTCCCGCCGCTACAAGTACAAAATCAGTAGGAGCTGGAGTAGTTCTTACCATTGCGCCAGCAGATCGCTCAGATCTTCCAAATATTGGATATTTCTTTTCTTGTAAAACAGATAATAGTTCTATCTGAACCTCCGGTCTTAATGTCGCAATTTCATCTATAAACAATACACCCTTATTTGCCTTATGTATTGCACCCGCAATTACTCTCTGATGAGCTGGAGTTTCAAGACCTCCAGATTGAAATGGATCATGTAATACATCCCCAAATAACATACCCTCAAATGCGCCTGTAGCATCTACAAAAGGTACAGAAGTTCTATTTGAATTATCTACTAATAGTTTTGGTACATTTTTCATTATTTGTTTTTGCATTACTTGGAAAGAAAAAGATAAACTTGCCATTAAAATCATGAATCCAATAAATGTTGCACCAGCCATTATATAATTTCCTACATAGTAAAAGTACATTGGAGTAAATGCAGATATAAATAATAATATAATATAAAAATATTGGAACATTTTTGTTTGCTCCAATATCCTTTTTCTAATTTCTTCTACAATTTTTTTACCATTTCCCATTGGAACTGTCCTTATTATTGGTTGGTATTCATCATTTGGATTTGGAAATACCAATATATCCTCTAAATTTCCAACTTGATCCTTATCTTCTGATAATATCTCTGCTAATGCCTGAGCTAACATAGATTTACCAGTACCTGGATCTCCTATCAACAAAACATGTCTTCTCTGCTTAGCAGCTTTTTTAATTATATCTAATGCCTTATCTTGTCCAATAATCTGCTCTGATATTTTTTCAGATACATCTATTTCTTCCGTAGTCTTAAATTTGAATATATTATATAGATCTTTTATTGAGATTATGTTATTTTCGGGCATAATATATTTTATAAAGTTAAAAATAAAAAGATGAAATATGTTTGAATACATAAAAATAGATAGAAGAATAGTATATTATTTAATAATTATAGGCTTTTTCTTATCCTTTAATCATTGGGATAATTTATTTATTGGACTAGCTAATTTATTTTTCTCAATAATTTATACAATAATTTCATACTTTATATTTTTATTTATATTTAATTTAGTTTCATCATTTTATGGTTTATATATTTATTTAGATAATGTTATTGCAGAATTAAAAATATTATTTTATAAAAGAGAATCATATTCATTCTTTTATTATTTATTAATCATTTTAGAAGTAATATTATTCTTCATATTTAGATATAACTTGTTCGTATATGTTATTATATCTATTTTTGTGATATTGTTCTTTTATAATTATATAAAACAACTAAAAATAAAGAGTTCAAAGATTGAACAATTAAACTTTACATATATAAAGAGACATAATTTAAGTTACATAATTACAATTATAATATCAATAATTACTCTTGGGTTATTTGTTCCAGTAATATTTTCCATGAAACCAATAGTAATAGAATATAAAAGGCTTGGAAGGAATAAAAATATAGAAGTAAGAAATGATGAATTATTAAGGATATTCTTGTTTTCTACAATAATATTGTGGATAATATATTCATCAATAAAATATATATCATACTATTCAACATTATTATATGGTTTTGTTTATTATTTCTTTAATTTCTTATTTTTCTTTACATATTCATCAATAATACCAGTGGGAATATTATTATCTCCATATCTATCAATTAGAAGAGGATATGTATATTCCAATAAATTTATTGGAGATATATTAATACTATCAAATACCCCATTCTATATTGCATCTATTGTAACTATTGCTTTGTTACCAATATTCTCAATAATATTTACTCCAATAGAAGTAATAATATTTTCTCTAGCAGTATTTTCTATAATATGGATAAGAGGGCAATTTGACGTTCTAACAAAATGATATAAAAATTATTAGAGATGATATTCATTGATTAATAGTAAAAAATTGATAATACTTAAAAGGTTACCTTTATAAACATAATATTTAAAAATTTATTATGGTCCAAAAGCTTATAAAAAATCCTGAATTGAAATGTCCAGTATGCGGAGGTACAGAATTTATATACAATGAGAAGACAGCAGAACTAGTATGTGCAAAATGTGGGTACGTAATTGAAGAAGTTCAATATTTAGGAAAGGAAAATAGGACAATAAATTCAGAAGATGCAGAAAAATTATCAAGAACTGGTAGTGCAATGAGATATACCAATATACCAAGTATGATATCAACAGAAATTGGAAGAGCAGAATCAAAGGATGAAGATATTACACTAACTAGAAAATTAAAGAAATGGCAACAAAGATCTACAAGTTCTTATGAAAGAAATCTAAAATTAGCACAGCAAGAGTTAAAAAGGATTTCTTCATTCTTACAATTACCAAAACAAGTAGAAGAAACAGCATTGAAATTATATTTAGATGCTGTCGAAAAGGGGTTAATTAGGGGAAGATCTGTAGAAACAGTTATTGCTGCATGTACATATATAGCATGTAGAATACATGATGTTGCAAGGACAATAGATGAAATAGTTAAAGCATCAAATATACATAAAAAAGAATTGGGAAGAACATATAAGCACTTATTACAAGCATTAAAGATAAAAATACAACCAATAGATGTTACAGAATATGTACATAGATTCTCGTCATTACTAAACTTACCACCAGAAGCAATATCTACTGCAATAGATATCGTTAGTAAAGCAAAGGAATCTGATATAACTGCAGGCAGAGGTCCAGCAGGGGTTGCTGCAGCTGCAATATATTTAGCATGTGTAAAGCATGGAATACAAAAGACTCAAAAAGATATAGCAGAAGTTGCTGGAATAACTGAAGTTACAATAAGAAATAGATATAAGGAAATGTTAGAAAAATTAAATCTTAAAGATATTGAAGCAAAGATGAATAATGTTGAGGAATGGTGATATTACCAAAAGCTCTAAAAATTAAAAATAGATATATTTTAATAGATTTTTTCGATGAAGAAAAATTAAAAAAAGATTTTATTAAATATTTTGGATATATACATTATTATGATTTACATTTGAATAAAATAGAAATAAATAAAAGAATGATTTTGTCTGTAAACAAAAAACATCTTTATAGGATAATTTTTTTATTATATCTACAAAATATAAAAAAATTTAAAATATTTAAAATATTAAAAGGTGCAAAATCTTTTTTAAATATATCTTAAATTTTATCCTTATGGAAACTGATGTTGGACAATTTGGACCAATGGATAGAGGATGGGCAATATTCTCACCAGAAGGAAAATTAATATTAGTAGAATATGCAAAACAGGCTGCAAAAGCTGGATCAACAGCAATTGGAATATGTACAGAAGATGGTATATTAATAATTGCAGATAAGAAAATTCCAAGCAAATTAATTATAACAGACTCTATTGAAAAAATTATGGAAATTGATGATAATATAATTGGAACATTCTCTGGATTTATACCAGATGGTAGAGTACTTATAGATAATGCAAGAGAAATTGCTCAACAGCATAAATTACAATATGGAAAACAAATAGATATAGAACTATTAGTAAGAGAAATAAGTGATATAATGCAATCTTATACAAGATTTGGTGGGGTAAGACCTTTTGCTGTATCATTAATAGTTGGAGGAATAGATAAAGATGGTGAACCAAAGTTATTCTCATTAGATCCTTCTGGAATATTCTACAGATATAAGGCTGTTGTAATTGGAGAGGGCGAAGACAAGATTACACCAATACTGGAAGAAAAATATAAAGAAATGGATTTAAATGAGGCAATTAAATTTGGAATAGATGTATTAAAAGAGTATTTAGGAAATAATTTTGCATATGAGAGATTAATATTATCATATGTAAAGAAAGGTTATAAAGTTAAAACACTTGAAAATCATGAAGTAAAAGAATTATATGAAGAATAAAGATACAGAAATAAGTATAAAATATAAGAAAGAAGGTTATAATTTTGAGATAATTGTATATTTAAGAAAGGCTTTTGAATATAAGGAAGGGAAGATACAAGATATAAGGGAAGTATTAGCTGTAGAAGAAATTTTTAAAGACTCTAGAAAGAATGAAAGGGCATCAGGAGAATCTCTAAAGAAAGTTTTTAGAACCACAGATGTTCTTGAAGTTGCTAAAGAAATATTAAAGAATTCTGAAATTCCATTACCAACAGAATATAAGAGAGAATTAATTGAAGAGAGGAAAAAACAAATTATTGAATATATAAGAAGAATAGCATATGATAGCAAAAATAATATGCCATTAACATATGAAAGAGCAAAAGAATTATTCGAAATGATAAAATATAATGTAGATATAAATAGACCTGTAGAAAAACAAGCTGAGGAGGTTTTAAGGGAAATAAGAAAAAAATATCCATTAAAGATCGAATATAAAAATATAAAACTTACAGTATATCCAAATAAATTAAAAATAATTGGAATAATAAAGAGCAAATATAAAATTATAAAGGAAAATTGGAGTGAAAATTATGAAGCAATATTAGAAATCCCAATTGGACTATTATCGGAATTTTATTCAGATATAGGAAAATTGTGCGGAGACGCTTGTATGGTTGAGGAAATAAAAAAATAATTATCCAGATTTTCCCTTATCTCCACCTTTTGCTTCTTGTTTTTCGGATCCTTTTCCCCCAGAACTAACATCAATACCGGAGAATATCAAAAATATTCCTATTAAAACAAAAAATATCATTGCAAATAATATATAAGGATTAAAAGTTATTAAATAAGTTTGTGCCTGTGGAGATGTACCAAGCGTTATTGATAAAAAATAATTTTGATATGCATAATACATAGCTAATAAAGCAAATAAAACAATAAATATTACTATTACCAATGGTATATATCTAGCACCACTTGGCCTTCCTTCACTTGAAACCATTCTTTTTTCTATTAATTCAAACATTTTACCATTTGTTAAGAAGGATGCTAAAAGTATAAAGAAAAAGAATACTAAAATCATTGAAACTATAAAAGCTACAAAATATTGAGTATATAATACAAAACCAGTAAATGTTGTTAATAATAATGATGCAGAAATTGATATAATAAATGCTAATGTACTATTTATATTTTTCTTTCCTTCTTTTTCATCTTTTTTTGTAATACTATCCATTAAGAATTTTATTAGAAAATATAATATTCCAAAATAAAATAGAAAAACAAATATCATATTTATTCCTAATAAATTTACTAGGTTTATTATAAAATCTGCAAATGATGCCATATATCAAAATTAATTTTTATTACTTTTAAATCATTACATGGACTCATAAATAGTTATATATTCATTTATATTATTTTTCCAATCAAATTTCTTAGATATTTCATACATTTGTTTTTTTATTTCCATTTTATTATATAAATCCAAATTATAATATTGTAAAAACTTATTATATATAAATTC
>Ga0208549_101000_pt1 | contig 10574 bp, 10 predicted proteins | sample BED_host_MetaG_FD_187135 | JGI IMG/M metagenome (GOLD analysis project Ga0208549, IMG submission 187135) | Hot spring microbial mat communities from Yellowstone National Park, Wyoming, USA - BED_host_MetaG (SPAdes) (version 2) | ecosystem: Environmental > Aquatic > Thermal springs > Hot (42-90C)... | reverse complement strand
AACGATTATAAGACGCGTCTTTCAAAGCTGGTCGCGCAGGGTTCGCCGCCGGTTTTATATAGAAGTAAAAGATGATAAAATTTTTGCATTAGTGGAAGCGTAGGTTTTATAAATTTTCAACACCCTCTTATGATGTAGTTAAGCAATAATTATAGACTAAAGAAAATTAAAAGAAGTTCTTTTGGAACTTCGTAAAACTGAATATTGCTTTATGGGTATCTTCGTCATAGAAGAATAGACTTCCCCTTATACGTTTCAGTTTTTCTCTTATTTGTTTCTTACTGATTTTTGCAGGGTCATATTTTTTAGAAGCTATAACTAAAGAGAAATCAGATCCAAATGAGGGCATGAAGAAATGCATTGGCCTTACATATTTGAAAGTTTTTACCAAATACTCTGGCCTTAATTTATATCTCCATCTTTTATTCTCCATTTCCCAGCAAAGAGTTATATACATCCCTTGATCAGTAAGTCTGTCTTTTATTTTCTTTGCAAAATCTTCGCTGTACAATTTATTTGATATCCCATCCTTACCACTAGGCTCTGTAAGATCTGCCATTATAAAATCATATTTTTTCTTAGTTTCGGAGACAAATTTCATTCCATCTTGTATATACAGATTAACATTTTTAAGATCCTTTTTAAGGGCGTATGGTAGAAATTCTCTGCACTTTTTCACAACAGTCTCATCTATGTCCACCCAATCTATGATTATATTGCCATATTTAAGTATCTCTTTCACTTGTACACCCTCACCTCCACCTATTATTAAGACTCGTTTTGGTTCTTGTAAAGAAACCATACACGGATGAACTATTGCTTCATGATAGATAAAATAATCTACTTCAGAAGAATTTATCTTGTTATCTAGAGCAAGGAAATGCCCAATCGATGGTGAGTGCCCTATAAATATGTTCTGGAATCTTGATTTTTGGTTGTACAGAACTTTATCAACATCAAAAGATGAAGCCCCTCCTCTAAATTTTTCAGTAAACTTAAACATTTTGCCCATTATAACCTACCTCTTTGAAAAATCTTACCAACTTAGTTCCAGAACCGTACTGACCTGCCAAGAACTCTTTAACATCATGGCCTGTAGTGCGCTTAAATTCGTTTGCGGCCGATTTCCATAATTCTCCTCGCCTGTCCCACTCATCTAACTTATCAGATTCAAATTTCCATTTTGCCAAACTTTTGTAAACATCAACAATGTTATCAAATATTTCAACTGCCTCCTTATCATTTTTTAGCCTATCTCTTAATTCCTTAACTTCGCCCTTCTTTTCATCTATAGCTATTATTAAATCTGCAAACGCTATATTTAATTTATCTTTTATCTTGATATACTGTTTTCTTATATAATCTACACCATATCCTGTTGTGAGTAATGTATTCACTAGTGCAAAGTATATTGCTGAATCGTTTATTTTAACGAGCGCAGCACACGCATCTATCGCAGTAATGTTTTCTTTTTTCAAAATTCTCTCTGCTTCACGCAAGCACATTATGTCTTTCTCTAAGCAATATTTGGAAAATTTTTCAACATCTGAACCAGTCTTTGTACTTTCTTTAAGCTTTTCTAATAATTGTCTAAACTTTGAATCGCTTTGCACTGCAAATGTAATTTCTGTATATGACTCATATTTGTCACTACCAAAAACAAACACATGCTTGCCGTATTTACTTTCTAGTTGCTTAACTTGCTTCTTGTCTATTTTAATATTAGGAGGATTATGTATTATTATATAGTCTCCTATTTCCTCAAGCAAGACGTGTGTGCTAGGTTCCTCCAATTGTGCGGCTACTGTTGATTTCGTAAGAATTATTGATTCATCAGCAGCGAAAGAAACCTTGTAAGGAACTAACCTCTCTAAGATTATATCCATGGCTTCTTCCGGTATCGTCTCATTTTCCAACTTCCTTTCTGAATAAATAACCCCTTTTGAGGCATCGACTATGACCTGGTCGCCATCTTTCAATATCGACATTACAGAAGTTACTCCGACAACACATGGTATCTTATGTTCTCTTGCAACAATTGCGGCATGGGAGGTTAGACCACCACGTTGCGTAATGATTGCGCTCGCCTTAAGCATATCTGGCAAATAATTATCATATGTTATGTTACATACTAGTATTTCTCCCTCCTTTAGCTCCTTAAGCTGTGCAATATTTTTTACTATTCTTACTTTTCCAGTTGCTATACCAACGCTTGCGGGTATGCCTTTCAAAACTGAATATTTGTTTGTGACGGTGAAATTCGGTATATCCTTTTTTTCCTCTCCTGTTGTTATTTGCCTTGCCTGAAATATGAATAGTTTATTATCTTTTATACCCCATTCAATATCCATAGGCACTCCATACCTCTTCTCAATATTTAATGCGGCCTGTGCCACTTCTTGAACTTTGCTTACCTCTAATTCCCCTGAGCTTGTGGCAGGCTTCTTTATTTCCATTTTGGATTGGCCTTTAATCATGGATATACTGGTAGGCTCAACGGTGCCTGAGACAAGACCCTCTCCAAGACCCTTTACATATTCTATTATCAGTTTATTTTTATCCCCTGTTACTGGGTCAGCTGTGAATGCAACACCTGCAAAATCTGTCTCGATAAATTTTTGTATAACAACTGCCATTTTAATATCCGTTATTGACAAACCAGCAGCTTCTACGTATTTCAGTACTCTGGGGTTATATATCGATGAATAAACCTCTTTGATAGCTGATTCTAATTGAGATGGTTCTACATCAAGCACAGTATCAAACTGGCCAGCAAAACTGTATTTCTTGCTATCTTCAACATTGGCAGAACTTCTTACTATTAAATTTGAATTGGCTATTCCTAATTTTGTAAGACTCTTATGTATCTCTTTTAACAAGTCATCAGATATCTTTGATGATTTGATTAGCTCTACAAGATCTAATGCATCTTTATAGTTTATTTTATTATTTTCTTTTGCCAATATTGCATAAAGTTTTTCATCGATCTTATTTTCTTTCATGAATTTATCGAATTCGGTTGTAGGGATTATGATCCCTGGGACTATACTGAATCCGTAGATGCTAAGTCTTTCTAAAGATGCACCTTTGCCTCCAAGCTTGTTCTCGTCTATTCCATTTGTTTGACTTATAATTTCGCCTATAATTAAAATATCATGCGATTTCACCGTTTCGCCTCTTTCAGATTCAAGTCTTTCTTCCAGTGTTCTTTGAGTTTTCTGCTTTTCCATTGCTTACTACCTCTTTTTTCAATAGAAGTCCTTCATCTATCAATTTCGTAACAAAGCTGTCATAATCCTCAGAGGCCATTTTATTATTGACTTCATACTCTTTTTGTATATCGGCTAATATCTTTTTCTTGCTTTTTCCTTTTATTATTCCATTTAAGATTAATGCTGCCACAGAATTTAATAAGAATGCTTTTCTTCCATAATATAATATGCCACCGTCCTTACTTGTTCTGAAATCTACGGATTTCTCTAAAATATATTGTGTAGAATTATCATTTCGCGTTTCAGTCATTAACACCACCAACCGAGATCTTACAAGCCACACATCGCTCCCAATACTTATCGGAGTTTATATTTTCTTGTTCAAACATTGTTATTAGTTTTTCTTTATCAACTTTCCCATGTATATTACCGATTTTGAAACTTGGTATGCCCACGAATAAACCACATGGATATATATCCCCATTTGGCAGGACAGCGACCTTACTAATCCCTGCATCGCAAAGACCCCCATGCACCTCATTTGATTCGTTGAATATTATCTTTATATCCCCATCAAACTGCTTCTTTAGGTCGTTTATCTCACTTTTAACGGTCTCGTACTCTTTTTGTGTTAGGAACCATTTCTGGACATTTGCCCCTTCACCTACTGGAGCAACTGTGCCGAAACTCACCCTGTGGACATCTAAGCTCTTTGCCATATGTACGAAGCTTGAGATCTCTTCCATATTAGGTTTCATTATGACAAAACTCAAGCTAATTGGGATTCCAGTGCTTACCAGTCTCTTTATGTTGCCCAAAACTCTCTCAAACAATCCGTCGTTTGGAGCACGCACTATTTTGTAAGTTTTTGAAGTAGCTGCATCAAGACTTATTTGTAAATAACCTATTCCTACTTCTTTTATTTTATCTATGAGATATTTATCATAAACAAGTCCGTTTGAGGAAATAGCGGAAATCTTTATATCATGTTTACGTGCATAATCAATTATATAAAGCAACTTGCTCCTATAAAGAAATGGTTCTCCACCAAGGATCTCAACATTGCGCATGCCCATTGAATCCAATTTTTGGATGATCTCTTCTATAGCGATCTCATTAGCTAGTCTTTTCTTATAAGGTAAATAACAATAAGGACACCGTATGTTACATATAAGACCTACATACAACTCAACGTATGGAGGGATACGCGTTTCTGCTAGCACGTCGCTTAATAATCTAAAAATCTGCTTATTGCCCTCCAGATTCGTCGTCATCACATCCGTCCTTACCATAGCATGCAGTATAAATGCCTACCATATCTGGATTTGTATATACCTTCTTTGAATTTTCAAAATACCTTCTTTTCGAATATGGCATTATCCCACCAAAATGGCGTTAGCTTCCCAACAGAAAACCAATATAAGTATGGATAAAAAATATATAAATGTTTGCAATAGGTTCGCCTTCGTCCCATCCAATAAATAGTGTGAGACCACACCACTTTGTAATACACCCAAAAGTCATGTTTCATTATCTTTAATTAGTTAATGCAGACCAATTGTGGCGAAGCTTCGAGTAGGCTCATTGAGTAGTAGTAGAAGCTAGGTGTTGAAATTTACATCTCCGCTGTTCAGCTGCTTCTGTCAGCGTAATACTGCTTATAACTGTTAGGTTTCATGGCACTTAGAAAATAACTAAATGCTGCTTTAGGGTCAGTATCATCACCACATGAATATATGTCAAGTGTTGCATAGTTGCTTTCAGGCCATGTATGCAGTGCGATATGACTTTCAGCTATGAGTGCTATTATCGAAACTCCCCCATAGTCTGCTGTTGCCTTGTTTGAAAACTGGTACTTCATTACTTCTATAATGTGCATTTTTCCTACAGCTGCAGCCTCTAACACAATCTGCTCTAGCTTCTTTGCATCCACAAGCAGTTTTGGGTCTATCCCATACATATTACCATACACATGCCTGCCGATAACCCTATGGGAGAGCCTCTTCGAAATATGTGACGTTTTTTGTATTGCTATTGCATTCATCATATCACATTTACGAATATTATTAGCATTATTATTAAAAACATTTGTTATATTTCAATAGATAGGATCCTGACATTTACATTTTATCACTCTTGTCAAATCCAAAATTACATCACATACCTTATGAGATATGCGATAAGGCATGAAAATACGTGTATTGCAGCCTTCTTTATTCCTACAAACCTGTTTCTTGCAAGGCCGATAGAGACTCAAGCCATATCTGGAATACATAATATCTTTACTTAATACATGTGAACGTGATGCAATGATAAATACAGATACAAAACCGCACGAGAATGAGAGTATCAAAGAGTATCTTAATAAAATTGTAGAGGAAGCATGGAGGGAAAAAAGTATACCTTGAAGAATTGCACAATGGCTCTCAAAATACCGCAGGAAATAAAGACTTTATGAAAAGCAGTGTAGCTTCCTCTCTTGATCGCTACAAACATAGATTATATGATTTTGCAGATTTTCTGGATTATTTGTACGCAACTACGCCCCTGTAACTTCTTACAACCTTTCTGAACCCTGCAGTGTAGAGTCTTTTAATTACGCCTTTTGTATAATCTACTTTATATTCCCTTGGGGCCCTCCCTCCACCTATAAAATGATATAAGGTCCCATTCCGTTCAAGGACACGATAAAGCTCTTTGTAAAATGCAAGCGGATATAGATCCCCGTTAATTTTTATATTTGGTGGATCATGTAATATAAATGAGAACCTTTCTTCCGGAAACTGCCTTATTGCAGGAATTATATCTGAATTATGTATCAATATTTTGCTACTGCTAAAAGCATCCTTGGACCAGGGGTTTACTTTAGCAATTTCAAGCACTGCTTTTGATATCTCATAAGTGTAAACCTTATCAGCACCAGCATTTTTAAGCTCTATTGCAGTATATCCTAGACCAAAGCATGTATCGAGAACTTCTCCGTTAATCTCACCAAGCACTTTTACTTTATTTTTTACATCTTCTATCGGATTTGATACAGAAATAGTGTGCATAACACTACCATTAATCCATAATGTTGGATGGTAATCCATGTGTGGTTCGTATAGCTTATAAGCTGTTTGATTTTCAAAAATATAAATAAAGTAGAGGGAATTCTTTTCAACTAAAAAACAATCGTGGTTGCTCCTTTTATTGGCTTTTTTGATAATATCTATATCCAATTTTTGGCCATCTGGAAAAATTATATAATTTCCTTCTTTTGTTATTTTACTTTTGCTCATGCCAAGATCTAGACTAATATCAAAAGTTTCATTTTGATGCTTTAAAATTTCAGAAAGATGAAAACCAGATAATATAAACTTATTCATCTAATCTCCAAGGACTTTATTGTTTTTAGTAACCAACATGCAAATTATAAAACGAGACTGGAATTTATATATCTATAGTGGGTGAACCTACCAATTCCGTTAGTAGAAAATATTATAGAGGCACAAAAATGTAGAGCAATATTTATACGCATTGTAAATTAACTCTTAGTCTCAGGCTTACCTTCAGCCATTTTCTCATATTCTTCTGGCTTAAGAAGCTTTGCTCTTACCACATACCCATCTTTATTAATGTAATATATGTAGCCTTCTTCCCTTTCTATCTTCTCGCTTGTTACTCTTAACCCCCTACCTTTTCTATTTTCCGGTAACTCATAGACATATCCATCTCTGTATTTTCCATAGAATTTACCTGTTTTTCATATACTCTAAAATATATAAATGGTTTTATATAAAGTTGTTGTCACTACACAGTATTTTTTCTAGAACCTAGACAATGGCAATAGAATAAAAATGTATTCTTATAAATTAGATTTGTGCCAGGGTGGCAGAATCCGGTAATGCGCCGGTCTTGAGCTTGCAAAGCTCCAAGAGCTGATTAGTGATGCAACACGCAAACCGGTGCCCTTCGCGGGCTTTAGGGTTCAAATCCCTACCCTGGCGCATAGATAAAAAGGCTAAACACAAATACCTATCGAATTTATAAAAGAACCGGTCCTCCAAAGAGAAAAGGCAACCTCTGCAGTAAGGATTTGGTTTTACATTCGAAAGAAGGTTTTAAAAAATCCAACATGTTAAAACAATTATGCTTCCTGATTCGCTAGAGGCTAATGGCCTATCATATAAAATTGAATATGTTTATACTGATTCAAGAATAGCTAAGGCTGCTGTCGAAGATAATAAAGTAATAATAAAGCTGCCAAAGCATGCGCCTTTTATAGAGAAAATTAAGGTAGCAAATATACTTAAGGCAAAGGTTGCAGAGAGGCTCCGGAAAGATCCAGACTGGGGAAGACTTACAAGCCCTGACTTCTATGATGGCCAGGTTCTAAAGATATTAGGCAAGGATTATGTAGTGCACATAGAGAAAGGCACAAATGGCTATAGTAAGCTTATTGGAAATGAGATTTTCCTAAGGATACCTTTTGACAGAGAAGAAAAAGAGGCAAAGCTCACAGCTATGCGCAGGCTTCTTACAAGGCATATGCTAGAAGAAGTCAAGAAAAGAGTAGACGAGATAAACAAGAGGCATTTCAATTTTGAGGTAAGGAAGGTTAACCTTAGATATGCTATAAGTAGATGGGGCAGCTGCAACAGGCTTAGCCGTACAATAAATATAAATTTACTTTCGCTCTTTGCACCAGATGAGGTTTTTGAATATATAGTAGTACACGAGCTTGCACACATGAAGGAATCAAATCATTCAGAAAGATTCTGGAACCTTGTAAAAACAGCGTGCCCAGAGTATAAAGAAAGAGCAAGATGGCTCAGGGAAAACGGAAAGAAGTTAGGCTCGGGAATGCTATGAATTTGTGATTGTTATGGAAATATCAAAAACAACAGATATGAAAAGACTTTTGAATAATAGAGATGTTATTGTAGTTACACACTTAAAGGATATAGACGGTATATCAAGCGCTGCTATAGCAATGAATGTTTTTGGTGAAATGCTAAGCAGTGTTGTCTTTTCTGATTTTGAAGTTGATGCAATAAAAGGGGCTAACCAAATTTTAAATAAACTAAACCCAGAGAATTCTGCTGTAATATTCGCTGATCTAAACTTTAATGACAGCGCAATCGAACTATATGAAGAAGCGTTTAGAATGCTCAAAGCAAATGGCAATATAATTATATGGCTTGACCACCACACAATTGCAAGCAAGAACGTAAAAGAACTTATTGAAAAATATGCAGATTATATAATAGCCGGAGAGAACAAGGATTATTGCGGTGCTGAACTTGTAGCTGAGCATATGGCAAAACCACTAGGTAAATACGGTGATAAGGTAGCAAAGTTAGCAAAGATAGCACATACTTCGGATTTTGCTCTTCATGATGAAGATGATGAAAAGCGCAAAGAACTAAGCTACGCTATAGCAAGCTACCTTGATACGAAAGATTTTCAAGAACTGCAAACGAGCTTGCTTAAGATCGCAGAAGCTGTTGCAAAAGACCCAGATAACTATGATAATGATGAATTTATAAAGGAACGTGCGGCTTTTTATAAAGAAAAACAAAAATCACTCAAAGAAGAGCTAGGCGAGAATATCCATATAATAGATTTGAAGGGCCATACCATAGTTGTGGGTTTTAACTTTTCAGGCTCGCTGCAAACAAATGATGGCTGTGATTATTTATTCTCAGCAGCTGCAGCTTCAGGCAGAAAGGCAGATATGGCTTTATACGTCAAAGTAGATAGAGGCACAGGCCACATTAGGGTAGCAGATGCCTCAAACATAAACTCTGTACCTCTTGCACAGATTTTTGGTGGTAATGGCCATCCCAAGGCGAGCGCATTCCCTATACCAGAAGATTTGCTTAACGAGCTTAGAGATCATAAGATGAAGGAAGCGGCAAAGCAGAACTTCATCAAGCGTATAGAAGAAAAATGGGAACCATTATTGACTCAAAAGAATAAAGGTGCAAACAAATAGCTAGAAAGGTAGCTAGCTTTTTTACTATATAGACAAAGGTTTATTTTGCATACGTCTTTTAACGTGGAGCGCCAATTCTTTTAAAAGAATTGAGAATATACTCGTTAGCATGCAAACAGAAAAAGATGGAAAAGAAAAGATCTTAGAGATGCTTGAAAGGGGCGAGATAAAGCTATATCAAATAGGAGAGCTTTTAGGCGATGAAAACCTTGCCACAGAGATAAGGCGTGCATTTTTAGAAAGAAAATATTCTATAAAGCTTGAGAAAATTGCAGAGCATATAATAGATTTTAACGATGCAAAAAATAGAAATATAGAAAACGGAATAGGGGCTGTGCAGGTGCCCTTGGGCTTTGTAGAAATTCAGGTCAACGGCGAATATTTGAATGGCTTAAAGCCACTCTTTCTTGCAACTACAGAAGGAAGGCTTGTTGCGGGCATTAACAGAGGCGCATCAGCGATAAATAAAAGCGGTGGTGCAACAACAAGGATAATAAAGAGTGGTATGACAAGGAGCGTTATCTTAGAATTTGATTCAGTAAAAGATACACTTAATGCTATTTCTTACATAAGTTCTGAAGAAGGCGAAGAGGTTATAAGCAATGCATTTAAAGAGAAGAGTAAAAGGATATTGTTGAATAATATTGAGACATTCACACAAGGCAGACTTTTGTTTATACGCTACTCAGCAGATACGCAGGCTGCGATGGGCATGAACATGCTTACAATTGCTTCAACTCATGCTACAGAAAAGATGGTAGAAAAACTAAGAGAAAAAGGTATAGAAGCAAGATTTATTAGCGAGAGCGGCAATATGTGCACAGATAAAAAACCTTCTTCGATAAACCTAATAGAAGGTCGTGGAGTATCAATAGTTGCAGAAGCTCTAATAAAGAAAGAAATTTTAGAAAGTTACTTTAAAGTTGATGCAAGGAGCATAGAGAGGCTAAATTATGCAAAGAACCATATAGGCTCTACCCTTGCTGGAGCAGCACATAATGCGCATGCAGCAAATGTACTTGCAGCAACCTTTATCGCTTATGGCCAAGATGTTGCACAGATAGTCGATGGCTCTATCGCAGTTGTTGATGCAGAAGCGAGAGGAGAAGACCTTTATATCTCTGTTTATATCCCTGCGCTCGAGGTTGGTACATACGGTGGTGGCACGAGAAGAGAAACAGCAAAGGAGCTTCTCATTGCAAGTGGAGTATACGGCGAGGGGGATGAAAAAGGAGTTAGCAAATACATGCTTGCTGAGCTAATAGCTAGTGGTGTGCTTGCTAGCGAGCTTAATCTGCTAGCAGCAGAGGCTGGAAAAGAGCTCTCCACGGCACATGCGTCGCTAAAAAGAGGCTAACCTTTATATATGGCTAATTAAGTTC
>Ga0208549_100999_pt1 | contig 10586 bp, 8 predicted proteins | sample BED_host_MetaG_FD_187135 | JGI IMG/M metagenome (GOLD analysis project Ga0208549, IMG submission 187135) | Hot spring microbial mat communities from Yellowstone National Park, Wyoming, USA - BED_host_MetaG (SPAdes) (version 2) | ecosystem: Environmental > Aquatic > Thermal springs > Hot (42-90C) >... | reverse complement strand
CAATAAAATATCTAAACCTCCTAGACGAAGACCGATTGAAGAAGCTTTATGGCATAGAACTTAATAAATATAATCTGAAATCAGAAATTGAGATTTATCCTATAGTTTCGGATCCTAATATATTTTTCCTTGCTAATAAACTCGTAGTAAAATATTATCCACCTACAGAGGAAAATTTCATTGGTGCATTTAAATTAATATCCGATATAATTGTTGCCCTTGAACGACTTAAAGGCAATGAGCCAAATAAAAAACAAAATTAATTAGAAATTTTCAACTTTTTATTGAAAAAAACAAAGATTTTTAAATATTTCTACACATAATTATAAATATGCCCAGCGAAGAAAGGCTAGTAATTAAGCCTCTTTCAAGACCATCAAACGAGACCTCGGATGAGCTTGCGAGGTGGTTCTGCAGGGTGTTTGATCTTGAGGAAGAGTCAGAACCAGAGATATTGAGGGAGATAATAAGGAAAAGTATCTCGGGAGAGGGAGTAACAAGCTTAGAGCTTTACAAGAAAATGAAGATGCCGAGGAGCACAATAATCTATCATCTCAACAGGTTAATAGGCATAGGTCTAGTAGTCAGAAAGGGTAGGAAATACTTTTTGAGGTCAATGAGCCTCGAAGACACCATAGCAGAACTACAAGAGGATATGCTCAGGGAGTTTAGCAGGCTTATAGAGTTTGCAGAAAAATTTGATGAACTTATATCGCGTGAGATTTATGGCAGAAGAACCAAGAGACCAAAAGAAAGAGGATACTGAGAACAAGCAAAGCCAAGCGGCAAAAGAAGCTAGCCAGGGCGAGGCAGAAGAAGCTAAGGAAAGCAAGGGAGAAGATAAGCTAGTAAGTGAGAAAGAGTACTTGGAACTCAAGGATAGGCTTTTAAGACTCGCGGCAGAGTTTGACAATTACAAAAAGCGCGCAGCGAAAGAGAACGAGAATGCAAAGCTGCTTGGCAAGGCAGAGCTTATGAGAAAGCTTCTCCCAACACTAGATGAATTTGAGCTTGCGCTTTTGGCAAGTTCAAAAGAAAACAAGGAGATAAAGGGTTTTGAGATGATCTTTTCTAACCTGTTAGATGCGCTAAAATCAGAAGGTCTAGAAGTTATAGAAGCAAATGGAAGATATGACCCATACAAGCACGAAATTATACTTGCAAAGGAAAGTGACAAGGAAGAGGGTTCAATACTAGAGGTTGTAAGGAAGGGTTATATGCTTAATGGCATTTTACTCAGGCCTGCAACTGTTATAGTTGCTAAGGCCAAGAGCCAGACCGGTGGTGAAACAGAAGACAAAGATAAAAAATAAAAAATAAAAGGTGGTTTTATGGCTAAAATAATAGGAATAGATTTAGGAACTTCAAATTCCGCAGCCGCAGTATTAGAGGGCGGTAGGCCTGTTCTAATACCAAGCTCGGAAGGAATTACCCTATATGGAAAGGCTTTTCCAAGTTATGTGGCGTTTACTAAAGAGGGTCAGGTACTCGTTGGGGAACCTGCAAGAAGGCAGGCAATAGCAAATCCAGAAGGAACTGTAAGTGCTTTTAAGAGAAAGATGGGGACAGATTACAAGTACAAGATCTTCGGCAAGGAATATACGCCGCAAGAACTATCAGCAATACTGCTTCAGAAGATAAAGCGTGATGCAGAGGCGTATCTTGGCGAGGAGGTAAAGCAGGCGGTGATAACAGTTCCGGCTTACTTTAATGATAACCAGAGGCAGGCAACAAAGGATGCTGGCGAGATAGCTGGCTTAGAAGTGGTTAGGCTTGTAAACGAGCCAACAGCCGCATGCTTGGCTTATGGTATAGACAAGCTTAACAAAGAGATGAAGATACTTGTATACGATTTCGGTGGTGGAACACTTGATGTTACAATAATGGAATTTGGAAATGGTGTATTTGAAGTAAAGGCAACAAGTGGCGATACACAGCTTGGCGGCACCGACATGGACAACGCTCTTGTAGACTTTTTGCTAAAGGAGATAAAGGCTTCAGCCGGTGTTGATATTTCAAACGATAAGCAAGCTATGCAGAGGCTCAGAGAAGCTGCAGAGAAGGCGAAGATAGAGCTTTCTACAACATTGCAAACAGAGATAAACCTGCCATTCCTTACAATGGGTCCTGGAAATGCACCGGTTCACTTCACTTATACACTAACAAGGGCAAAGCTTGAAGAGATCGTTTTGCCGATAGTTGAGAGAACAACGAAACCAGTAATGCAGGCACTCAAAGATGCAAAGCTTGAGCCAAAGGATATAGACAAGGTAATATTAATTGGCGGGCCTACAAGAATGCCTATAGTACAAAGATATGTAGAGCAGCTTCTTGGAAAGAAGATAGAGCGTGGAGTAGATCCTATGGAAGCAGTTGCATTTGGTGCGGCAATACAGGCTGGTGTTCTTACAGGAGAGGTAAAGGATATTGTCTTACTTGATGTAACCCCGCTTTCTTTGGGCATAGAAACACTTGGAGGAGTCATGACAAAGATTATAGAGAGAAATACAACTATACCTATAAGAAGGTCGCAAATATTTACCACGGCCGAGGATATGCAAACAACAGTAGAGATTCACGTTCTGCAAGGCGAGAGAGCGCTTGCAAAAGATAATATCTCGCTTGGCAGGTTTACACTTACAGAAATACCACCAGCACCAAGAGGCGTGCCACAAATAGAGGTTACATTTGATATAGATGCGAATGGAATCTTGCACGTTACAGCAAAAGACAAAGCAACAGGTAAAGAACAGAGTATGAAGATTGTTGCTCCTAACAAGATGTCGAGGGAAGAGATAGAGCAAAAGATGAAAGAAGCTGAGAAATATGCAGAGGAGGACAAGAAGGTAAGAGAATTCATAGAGCTTAAGAACACAGCAGAGTCATTAATATACACCGCAGAGAGAACACTTAAGGACAGCAAGGATAAAATATCAAAAGATACTGCAGAGGAAGTGGAAAAAGCAAAGAACGAACTTAAGGAAGCTATAAAGAAAGAGAACAAAGATGAAATAAGCTCAAAGATGGAGTCGCTAAAGAGTGCTCTTGAAAAGTTGGGAGAAGAGCTTTATAAGGGTCAGGGTCAAGCACAGGGAGGAGCAAGCGGTGGAGGACCAGGCTTTGGTCCCGGCTCTAGCTCCAGCGGGCCAGATAACCAAGGCAATACAACAGATGCTGACTTTAGAGTCGAAAAGTGACATTTCCCACACGACTAAAGGTCGTGGGCTTCCCAAGTGAAACACGGTATGATATTGAAATATTGAACAACAAGGCATATATATGTTTGTAACAAAGTTGTATTATACGGCGGGACACGCCGGAATTCACGCCTTGGGAGATATTGACCTCTGCATTCCGATATGGAATGCAAGCCGTGTCGATGAACGAAGAACATACCAAGTGAAACACGGTATGATGCCACAAACGCATTATGCGTTCCTGACCGAGCCCGACATGACGATGAAGGTTGGGGTTCTGTTTCTGCAGTTCGCTTTCATCCAACGATTGAATTGTGGGTTTTCCCGCTCACGTTTTATAAAATGATTTAAATGGCAAAGGACTACTATGATATATTAGGCGTTCCACGCAATGCTACTTTAGACGAGATTAAGAAGGCATATAGAGAACTAGCACTTAAGTATCATCCTGATAGAAACAAGTCAAAAGAAGCAGAAGAAAAATTCAAGGAGATAAACGAGGCATACGCAGTACTAAGCGATCCTGAGAAAAGAAAACAGTATGACATGTATGGTCCGGCAGGCTTTGGTCAGAAGTACAGCGAAGAAGATATATTCCGTGGATTTAATTTTGAAGATATCCTTAAAGATTTAGGGCTCAACTTTGACTTTGGTTTTTCTGATTTTGGTGAAGAGCCCTTCTTTGATATTTTTGGACAAGGTGGAAGGGGAAGAGCAAATGCGAATGTAGGTCAGAGCATACTATATAGACTTGACATAACGTTTGGAGAAGCGGCTAAGGGCACAGAGAAAGAGATTAGGTTTAGGCATATTAAAAAATGCCCGCACTGCAACGGAACAGGTGCTGAACCTACTGCAAAGCTAATAAAGTGCCCTGAATGCAATGGAAGAGGTGTTATTGTAACAACTAGAAGCACCTTCTTTGGTAGAATACAAACATCTACAGTGTGCCCGAGGTGCGGTGGCTCTGGCAAGGTATACGACAAGCCGTGCAAGGTGTGCAATGGAACAGGTGGAGTAGTAAGTGATGAGAGAGTTGTTGTAAAAATACCCCCAGGCATAACAGATGGAACGCGCTTAAGACTTAAAGGTATGGGAGATTATGCAAAAGGCGGTACTGGTGACCTTTTTGTAGAGGTGCATGTCATAGAGCACAAAATATTTAAGAGAGAAGGTAATGATATTTATGTAAATCTAAGCATACCTTTTTATACTGCAATTTTGGGTGGCAGAGTAAAGGTTCCAACTCTTGATGGTGAAAGAGAAATTGAAATCCCTAGAGGAACTCAGCAGGGAGACAGAATAGTAATAAAAGGTGCAGGCATTAGAACACAAAGGGACGTTGGCGACGAAATAGTTATAGTAAATATAGCTATACCAAAATCAGTTTCAAAAGAAGAAGAAGAGCTTCTTATGAGATTTAAGGAATTGCGTGGTGAAGACGACAAACAGGAAAAGAGGAGGTGGCCATTTTAGCTAGCTTCTATTTTTCGCACTTCTTTTCGCACCATAAACGAAGATAAGTAAAACTACTAATCCTACAGATACAAGGTATATGCCCTGCCAGCTAATAGTAAGTGCAGCAAAGCCCAATGCAATGCTCATAAATGAGAAAAGAGGCGGTATTGCTGGAAGGGGTATAAGGTATTTTTTCTGTATATACATTGTAAAGAGCATGCCTGCTGTGCTGCCTATGATTACACTGATAGGTATAAAGTAGTTGAAAGAAAGCTTGTAAGAGCTTATAGCAAGCATAAGCGGCAAGCCTAGATCGCCTGCACCAAGCTGCACCTGGCTTATCAATGGCAGTTTGCCCTGTTTTATTAGCTTCTTTATAATCGGGTTCTTTATCTTTACAATTTCTTTCTTATACTTTTCATATTCTTTAAACTCTTTTTTGCTAAAGAAGTTTTTTGGTATTACCTCTACATCTGTTGAACCTATTAGAAATGCTAGGTTCCTACTTGATAACGCCTTAGCAAGTGTGAGCATATGCTTTGTGATAAAAACAGCAATGTAGTCATAAGCAGCAATTATGAGAACCAAAAAATATGCTACAGCAAAGCCAAAATCAATACCAAGAACTAATCCAACACCTATGCTCGCTATTATCGCTACAGTGTTTCTTAATACATGGTATTTATTCTTTATTAACACAAGAGCTATTGCAATTAGCAACGATGCGATAGAAACGGCGTTGACACTTAGGTTAGGTATAAAGTAGCCGATTATTGTAGCAAAGACAAAAAATGAAGCAACCACTATTACAAAGCCTTCAAAAAGGGAGAAGAGCATATTGCCATGGTAAATTTTAAAAACAAGCAAGATTGCAAGGGTTGCAATGATCAAATATACAAAGAACCAAAGAGCCTGTTGTGGTGTGTTAACCTGGCTACTACTGGCGCTTGGGCTTGTTATATAGCTAACAGGTGTTGTGGTATAAACAAGACTTGCTATAAGCAAGCCTCCAAACTGCACTATCATGAATAGGACAAGTATATTAAATTGCTGTCTAAACTCAATGCGTCTGATCAAATATACACCAATAAGTATTTTGCAGCACTAATTTATAACTTAGCGTGTTGAATTTTAAAAAACATTCTTTTCTAATGTAGATTCAATCTCCATAGGAGGAGTTATTTTTCTCTCGTCAAAGGCAAACCCATGCATCAAGTAGTGAAGTCATGAGCAAAGTGACTATAACGAATGCATGTTTTAGTGCCTTTTGCAGTCGCATAAGTTATGTGATGTGATTTTATGGATTTGACGAAGTTGATAAAATGTAAATGTCATAATCCTGATTCAACATAGCAAGTTAACCTATTCTTTTTCAAATCCCTTAATACTTTTTTCTGCAAGTTTTATTGCAAGTTCCACTGCTTCCTCCGGTTTCCTTGCAGGAACAACCCTAAACCTCTTCCTTCCATCAATGTATTTGTTAACAAGTTTATCGGCCCATCCGCCATATCCCACTAATGCAACTATAGGAATTTTGAGCTGATAAGCAACACTTGCCTCATTAAGAGTACCAGAACCACCACCTATGAGTATTACTGCGTCGCAGGCTGAAACAAGTACAAACTCCCTTCCACCACCTCTTTCCATGCCAGATGGTATAATTACATCTATTCCTTCTTTTTGGAATACATCCTTTCCTGTACCATACGTTACACCCACAGTAAGTCCACCTGCCTTCTTAGCGCCTCTACATGCCGCTGTTGATAGCGAGTCGTAATCTTTCTCTGCACCAAAAACGAGTATACAGCCATTTTTTGCAATGAATTCTCCAAGTTGTTCTGCTGCTTTTTCTGCGTCTCGGCTATATTTTAGATCTGCTGCTGAGCCCATCACCCCTATCTGTAATTTTCTCGTGCAATCACCTCTTTTTGTATTCCACAATTCTGCCTATTTTTGAAACATAATACCCATTGTCTCTTAGTAATTGCATAATACCTCTATAAGCTTTTAGACAGATTTCTTTAACAGGTGCCATACTTTCTTCAGGGACACTTGCCCACTCAGTTAAATTCTCCCAGTAAGGCATGTATAATCTATAGCCCTCGGAAGAAAGACCTACAGCCCTTCCATCTATTCCCACTAAGTCTCGCAGTTCGATCCATTCATAAAAGTTGGCTCCGTAAACAGTTATTATCTCGTCAACACTTATATCTTTAAGTTCTAAGAGAAATCGAACAAAATACACCACAATAATACATGTTTTGTTGACTAATTTAAATCTTATTCTTCTTCCCTCTTTACTATCTTTATAAAGCCTGGTTTTGGCGTGTATATGTCGCCATTTCTCTCAAGCTCACCTATATACTTTGTTGTTGTAGCCCTGTCTATACCCGCCTTCTCCGCCTCTTCCAATATTGCTACTATCTTGGCTCCTTGCCCTTCATCAAGCTTGGCTATAATCTCCATAAGTGTATTTATCTTTGTAACTTTCTCTCTTGGCATACCTGTGAGAAGCGTATCTATATCTTTTCTTCCCCCTCTATCTACAGCCAGTGTGGTTAGCATATAATCAAACAGCGAGATTGCAAGCTCAGCGTCTCTAAGCTCGATCTTGTCTGACAGCCTTGACTTGGCACTAGCTTCAGCGAGCCTTACAAGCCCTTCTATTTGCCTTGGTGTTATAGGCACTGCCCCCTGCTTAATACCAAGCTTTCTAAGCTCTACATAAAATTCTTGTATCCTGTTGCTTGCCTCTTGGCTTAGCACAGGCCTTACGTGCTGCCTTGCATAAGCAATATATTTTCTAAGCAGCTCAGATTCTATGGGTGGTGCTTCTACCTGCTCATATTCTTCAATCTGTGCTAGCTGTGCACCTGCGGCTTGGTGCTGCACAAGTATATGTCTTGCAATCTTCTTATCCTGCTCTTCATCCAAAACATCCATTATTGGGAATATTAAATCAAACCTTGAAAGCAAGGCAGGGGGTATATCAAACTGCTCAGCAGGATACTGGTTCTTGTCAAACCTGCCATACTTAGGGTTTGCTGCAGCAAGAACAGAAGCTTTTGCATTAAATTTAGCAACTATACCTGCTTTTGCTATACTTATTGTTTGTGATTCTAATGCTTCGAGGAGTGCAGACTTATCCTCATCGCTTATCTTGTCAAACTCATCTATGCTAACCTCACCACCAGATCCTAAAACAAGCGCTCCCGCCTTAAGGGTCCAGCCCCCTTCAGCAAACTCATCTCTCTCTGCAGCGGCTGTAAGACCTGCAGAGCTTGTACTCTTTCCGCTAACATAAATCCCCTTTGGCACTATTGATGTTACCGCCTGCAAAAGCCTTGTCTTAGCAGACCCTGGATCACCTATAAGGAGTATATGTATGTCGCTTCTTATTGGGCCGCCATCAACAAGCTTTTTGTCCGGTGTTCCGCCAAATAATTGGAGGGCAAGCGCTTTTTTAATTTCGTCGTAGCCATAAATTGAAGGGGCTATAGACTTTGCTATCTTTTCGAATATGTGCGGGTCTTTTGCGAGTTCTTTTATTTTTTGCTCCTCCTCTGGAGTAACTTCTATTTCTATAAACTCCTTTTGCCTAGGCTTAATAGATACAGCATCAAATAGCATCGTAAATACTGTCTTTTCTTCCTTGCCTTTTGCGTTCCTTCTAGGCCTTATTCTCAGTATGCCTGTTATATCTATTCTGTCTCCTGGTATAACACTATTTACCAAATCATCTTCAAGCCATACCTCTAGCTGCCATGTAGGCGTGCTTCCTTTTAGCCTTTCCAAAGGATCTTGCACAGCAATTCTCTGCAGGTTTATGAATTCAGATTCCTCATCTACCTGCTTAAGCGATCTTCTTTTGCACTGCGGGCAGAATTCAGGTACATTCTCTTTGTCTATATTTACCTTTATCACAGTGCCACAATATGAGCATTTGAATGTACCTACATGCACCTTTGGCGTTATCTCTGACCTTTTTACAACTAGTGCATCTAGCGTTAGTAGCTTGCCTATTTGCTCTGAGCCAATGTCTTGTATTAGCAGCTCCTCGCCGCTTGCCCCGAAAAACCTTGCATAAACAGGTTCCTTTGCTTCAGGATTTGGATTCATTGCGGCAAGCGCGGCGTTAGCAATAGGTAGTATGTTATCGGGTTCATTCATTAGCTCGTTTGCTATTTCGCTATCGAATTTTTCCAAATCTTTTACATCAATAAGTACACTCCTCTTCTTAGGGTAACTAATAAACATCTCATTGATCTGGTTGATATAGTAAGCATTATAAAATTCGATGAATTTATTTTTGTACTCCTCAGCCTTTATAGAATCCATAGAAACCCCCAGATAAAGAAAAGCAATAAATAATATAATCAAAAACAATAAAAAAGGTATATTATAAAAGATATTTACAATATTACTTTGAATAGACTGGTTGTTTCATGAAATATATAATAACAGCAGCACTTCCATATGCCGAAGGCGTGCCACATCTTGGCAATTTAGTAGGCTCTATATTGCCTGCAGATATTTATTTTAAGTTTATGGAGATGTGCGGAGAAGATGTTATATTTATATGTGGCAGTGATCAGCACGGCACACCTATAGAGTTGCAGGCGATTAAAAAAGGAATTACTCCAAAAGAGCTTGCTGACTCTATGCACAATAAGATAAAAGAAGCATTGGAAAAATTTGAATGCACATTCACATATTATGGCAAAACAGATGCTGAAGAAAACAAAGAAACAGTATATGAGATATTCAACGCGCTTTACAATAACGGTTACATAAAGGAGGTTAAGTCGGAGCTGCCCTATTGTAATGTTGACAAGCGTTTCTTGACAGATAGGCTAATAGAAGGCACATGTCCTTATTGTGGCTACGAGCATGCGCGTGGCGACCAATGCGAAAATTGTGGCAGACTTCTCAATCCTCGCGAACTGGTAAAACCATATTGCACTATATGCGGAAAAAGTGAGATTGTTTTTAAGGAAACAACAAACCTCGCATTTAACATGAAAGCGCTTGAAAACGAAATAAGAGCGTTTATAGAGAAGAATTCACGGCATAATTGGAGCAAGAATGCGGTAAACCATTCACTTAATTACATAAGCCGCGGACTTGAAGCAAGAGAGATAACAAGAGACCTAAAGTGGGGATTCCCTGTGCCATTAAAAGGCTTTGAAGATAAGGTATTTTATGTATGGTTTGATGCTGTTATAGGTTATATTGGAATAACAAAAGAATGGAATAAAGATAAATGGAAGGATTACTGGCTAAGCAAGTCAAAGCTTATTCAGTTCATGGGCAAAGATAATATTGAATTTCATACCCTTATGTGGCCGGGCATACTCATAGGCTCGAAGAAGGGTTTTGTATTGCCTTATACAATCTATGCTTATGAATACCTTCTTGCACATGGACTTAAATTCTCAAAGAGCAAAGGGATAGGGCTTAATATAGAGAATGCACTTGAGATACTGCCTGCAGATTACTGGCGCTTTATATTAGCTGAGCTCTTGCCTGAAGGGGCTGATGTTGAGCTCTCAATAGAGAGGGTAATGGAGATAGTAAACAATGATCTTAACAATGTGCTGGGTAATTTTATACATAGGTCACTTGTTCTTGCTGTTTCGAATTTTGGAAACGAAGTTCCTTTGCTAAATGAGGATATATTAAGCAGTGAAGAGAAAAAGGCGATGAAAGAAATAGATAAGAAAGTAAATGAATACTTTAAGAACTTCAAATCTATTAAGATAAGGGAAGCACTTAAAAATATTTTAGAGATTGCTTCTATAGGTAATAGCTTTATAAGCAACACAGAGCCATGGGCTCTTGCAAAGAAAGATGATGAAAAGGCCAAGCAGAAGCTTGGCAACATTGTATACATTTTGCTTGATACTGTTTTCAAGCTCGGAAACCTGCTTT
>Ga0208549_100996_pt1 | contig 10607 bp, 10 predicted proteins | sample BED_host_MetaG_FD_187135 | JGI IMG/M metagenome (GOLD analysis project Ga0208549, IMG submission 187135) | Hot spring microbial mat communities from Yellowstone National Park, Wyoming, USA - BED_host_MetaG (SPAdes) (version 2) | ecosystem: Environmental > Aquatic > Thermal springs > Hot (42-90C)... | reverse complement strand
CAGAGTTAACAATCATTGGTAATACATTCGGCTCGCAGTGGATACCAACCTACGTCTTTGTTAAATGTGGCCGCATATAGTGCAACACTTTCGATGGGGTGCTTATCCCGCCCAGCGCATATACACTATGTGAACACTCGCACCAACGATTCGGCGGAAGAGTTGGATATAGTCAACCTAGCCCAACAGCTCGCTAGGTCTCTTAGTGATAGGCTCAATCAGAGGAAATATGTAAAGCTTGAATCTTTTACCTCGAATAACAAGGAATCCCTTAAACGAGTGTTCGATGTTAAGATCAATTTACCATCTTCTAGGGACTTCGAGGGCCTCGCGTTTAGGGTGCTAGTCGGAGTTACTGCTGCTATCAGTGTTGCACGAGACGTGAAAAGTGATCTCACCGCACAGGCCAAAGGGGTATATAACGCTGCCGAAAACGTTGTTCTAGGATTATCTAAGTTTAAGGTGGGCCGGCAAGCTTTAAGCAGAGATGGGTAGAGCCCTCTTTTCCGTTACCTCTACACCCCAGAGCTCTAGGTTTCTGATGTCGGCTTTAAAGCTCTGTGAAAGGTTGCGTTTGATCTGGAGGGCGACCAGCCACTCATAGAATGGGTGTAGCCTAGACTGGAACATAAAGTGCCACGTCTTGGTGACCAGTGTTCCCTGCCTCACTGGTCGGAAGACGTACCTCACGAGTGCTGGATCTGCTTTGAACATTGGGTCGCTTATAGAGGTGATCGAGAACTCTATAACGCGCTCTGGGTTTAACACAGCCACGCCTTCGAGGTTTACGGGTCTTCCGAGAAGCTTGTATTCAGCCTTAAAATGCATCCTGTTACCCAGTTTACTTACAACCTGAAAATTGGACCAGTTTGGCTGACCCCTGTTCTTCTCGAAAACCCACAGGTAGAACTCGAAGGCCTCCATGGGTTCTAATCCAAGAATCGCGCTTGAACGCACAAACAACTGGGCTCACAAAATATTCGTGTTTTAGGTTATAAATCCTTCGGGGGCGCTTTTTTGCCCTAGACTAGCTCACTCTTTTTCGGATTTGAGCTCTCTGCTGAGTTTGTCAGCGGTGTCCACAGCCTTCTTGTACATCGTCTGAGTAATGTAGCCTTTGTGTATCGCCTCTTCAAGCTGTTCCCTGTCAACTATCCTTACTTCGCCACGGGATTTAACCACGTCGACGAAAAGGTCTATGTACCTTATAAACACCTTAGAGGCCTCGGGTGGTGTGCATATATTGGCGTATTTACCGATTTCAGCACCGTCACGCCTGAAATAGGTTGTCACATAGTACCACTCGTTTAACTTGAACTCAGTTATAGCGTAATCACCTATTCGCCTCTCAGCCTCTATTCCATCATACTCACCCCTCGACTTCATTGTGCGTTTAACTATTATCGTGTTCTCGTCACTATGAAGCACGTATCCAGATGAGAGCTCAACATCGTTACCATCTGGCTTCATATGGAAAATCTTCACTTCCTCCCCACTCCTCGGATACACACCCTTCACCACAGTGTCCTTGAGATACTCGTCCAACTTGTCTTCGATGCGGTCTCTAACAGCCTCCGCAAAGTACACTAAGGCCGAGTACTCTGGGCCAAGCGACTTCAAATAGTGGTGACCGTGTATTGTGGGCGTGACCTTAGATCGCCATACGTCAAGTAGCTCTTTAGCCTCTAAACCAAACACTAGCTCCACATAGTCTTTACCCGGCAGCACACACCTACCGTCGGGTATCTCGGGCGATGTAAGCATCTCCTCAAGGTCATTAGCTTTAGAGGCAACCTCAGTGTTCTCTTCATCACTCCCACGTCTACGCCACCTCCAACCGCTGGGTAAAGGAGGGTCCTCAATCAACCTACCAGTCCTCTCAGCCTCGGCGCCCCCAAACCTAACCCTCACAGCTGGGGTTACCAGTAACTTCGAAACACTCCTCGCATAACCGGTGACCTGGACCAACCCAACATTGTCACCCCTCGTCTTAAGCAGACCCCTACGATCCTCAAGCTCAAGAATTATCCCATTTCTAATACGCTCAACTATACTCGGCTTGAACACCGCCCCATACACCTTTGGTAGATAGAACTGTGCAACCGTGCCCAGCTCCTGAACAATTGTATCAGCCACTGTTTTAGCTTGATCACCAATCACAATAACACCCTGCCACCTAGACATGTCCTTAATAACGACGTCTGGCTCATCCTTACCCGCACCTTGACCCCCCAACCTCTCCACTAGCGTATTAGAAAGCTTAGTCGGCTGATACCCCCTATCAAGAAGCAGCTTTGAAAGTGCTGACGAATATATACCACTTACTGTGAACTTCACAATGCTCACATAGAACAAAAAAAGTTGTTCTATAAGTGTTTCGATCTCGTAAGGATAGTGTCCGGATTAGAACGCGGTGACCTCTGTATCCGGGCGTGGAGAAGCGTTATCCGGACACCATCCTCGTAAGAGATGGTGTCTGGATTAGAGGGCGGTGTGCGTGGTATCCAAGCGTGGAAAACAATTATTTGTACACAATCCTCGTAATGATTATCACGGACAACTGCTTCTTGGGCGTGATCACCCATCGATGGGCCTATTTCTCATGTAATTCTAAAAAGCATTATATGTGGATATTGAATATTAGTCTGTCTATATTATTGGTGTTATGAGGGGTTGAACTGGGTTTTCACACTGGTTTATTCCGTAGACAACTGTGTATGGCTTTATGCCATACATTAGACCGACACCGTGTTTCATTGTTATCTTTATGTGCACGTCGCTGACGGGTTGTATCTTCTGTTTGAGAGTTGACGCCTCACGGGTGACAAAGATTATTGAGTCTCTTAAGAGTGATAACCTGGATATGCTTATTGCAGTGAGCTCTGTTAGATAATCCATTTTCGTCGCGAACGTTGTCTCGAACTGGCTCATATCAATGAAGCCTATAACACCCCCATCTTTAGACCTTTTTTTAGCTCCTCCCCACACCCTAAATATGTTGGCCATGAGTTGCTGTGGGTCGTCCGTTGTGAGTTGCCTCACCACGGAATCTTCAGAGTTCTTTTCCGGAACCACTAGGCCGTGTAGCTGCTCAAACACTATCATTCGCACTCTCTCTGTGAGGCTTGACCACGGCATAACCGACTCGTATTTACGTAGGAAGAGGATGGGGTCAACCCCACTTGGGGGCACTATTATGGCGCGTCTTTCACGGGCTAGTTGGTTTAAAACACACCCCATGCCTATGGATTCTGCTAGTTCAAAGGGTGCGTCGACGGATAACTCGATTAGGAAGATTGAACCCCTCTTCACACCCCCGAAGAGCTGATTGAGTTGGTTGGTCCCCAGAGAAAAAACATCCCCATCCTCGTCAGCTAGCGTAATGCGTGATTTTGCGAATTCTGGGCGTTTATAAACATCCATTGTGTGCATTTTTGCATCGTAGAGACTGATTACCTCGTGGTTTCTCCATATAGGTTTCCCTCTCAGTTTGTGGGTGATCATTTCCCGTATAAGTCTGCCTTCAAGTTCCCCTGTCTTCATCTCGACGATTGCGTCGACGAGAAAGTCGAGGTTTGTGTGCTCAATACTCTCACCGACAAACACCAGGCTTGACTCCGAGGATGTGGCAAGCGTTATTAAAACCTCCTCGGTCTTAAGCCTCTCAATTTCACTCATCTTCTTAGCGTAAGCATCCCAGCTGTCCAGAACAACTATGGGTGGCTTATTCCTGATTGATTCAAAAACCTGGCTTAGAAAATTCTCCGCCAAATCGAGTCTGGTATCAATAAAATTCTTCTCACCCAGAATTCGATGAATATCCACGAAGTGTTTCCTCATTGATTCATCTGAAACCCTCGACGAAAAATATATCCCCCGACTTCCTCCAACCGTTTTCAATAAGTGCAACGCGAGCGTAGTCTTACCAGAACCCGGCAGACCCTTTATTAGGAGTGTTCTGCCCCCCTGACGCAAATAGTCAGCCAGCTCATCCACCATGTCTGGTTGAAGAACGCTATTCTGCAAGTCAATATCATTTTAATAACTATTAGTATGTAATATTTTAATATTTCGTAGAATTAATCCTCATAGAATTAATAATAAAATTGGACACCAAGCACGTGAACCATACTATGCCTATGATTAGCGAGTCATGCACTAACCCGCATATATGGGTTCTTGTACCCTAATCCCCTTTGCTTCACGTTGTTTGAAAAAACACACCCTCCTCCCCTAAGGTGAATTTTAGAACTCTACTAAACACGATTGGGTTTCACACTCGCCGATCACTTATCTTTAGGGGGAGACCCCGTCCGCCCCGTGAGGGTGGGGTAGTTCACTCAGACTCCGTCTATCTTGTACAGAAAGGTTTAAGTTTACATAGTTGTGTAAGCTTTGGCTTGAGTTCCTTAGACTTCTTCATAACAAATTTGTGGGTAATCTTTTTCGTATTTTTGTTTTTGGTTCCCGCTTTGCAGAGGGCGCTTCTCACCTCCTCGAGGAGGAGCGTGTTAACACAGCTCGCGCAAAAGCTCAATTCTCAAGTCATAACATTGATTCATAGGCAGGAAGTTGTGAGTTTTCTTGGCATACCCATTGCACGCTACATTGACATCGATGATAGCGAGGAGGTTTTACGTGCGATAAGAACGGCGCCGGAGGATGCCGCGATCACCATAGTTATGCACACTCCAGGCGGGATAGCCTTGGCGGCTTCTCAAATCGCGTTCGCGCTTGCTGCTCACAAGGGTAAGAAGACGGTTATTGTGCCTCACTTTGCTATGAGTGGTGGGACACTAATAGCGTTAGCAGCTGATGAGATAGTAATGGATCCTCACGCCGTGCTAGGTCCTGTGGACCCGCAGTTTGTTGAGGGTAATGAGAGTTATCCAGCTGTCTCAATCTTAAAGGTCGTGGACTATAAGAAACCCGAAAAGCTTGACGATAGGACTCTTATACTTTATGACCAAGCAAATAAGGCGGTTGAGCAGACTGAGATCATTGTGCGGAAAATCATGAGTGGAAAATATGATGAAAAAGTAATTCAAACTGTTGTCGAGGAACTCGTAAGGGGAAAGTACACGCACGACTACCCTATAACAGCTGATGAAGCCACAAAAATGGGGCTCAAGGTATCCACAGTTGTTCCACTTGAAGTCTATCACCTCATGGCTCTCTATAAGATGGAGACGCGTGGAAGAAGACCGGGAGTAGAGTACGTGCCCGTGATTCCTACATCGAAAACTGAACGGGGAAAGACATAACGCGGACGCTTCGGAGGCCTCTACCCAGGAGGCTCTATTGTTGCCTCCGAACAGAGATGTAATAGGAGTATCCAGACGGGAGTTACCAACTTAGCTCGAATAATTATGGTTTTTTTGAGCAAGAAAGCTGCGAAGCTTCAGCGAAAAGAGTATGTCAGGTAAATTTCTCTGGCCAATTCTTTCTTAGGTAGTCTTCGATTCGGTTGAGCCCTTCTTCGAGTTTGCTTAGCGAGGCGGCAAAGCTTATTCTAAGGTGTCCCCTGCCGCGCTCCCCGAATCCAGAGCCGTGCACCGTCACCACGTGGGCGTGTTTAATAAGATTCTTGGCTAGCGCTTTATCGTCGTTTGTATAAGCGCTGAAGTCTGGAAAGGCGTAGAAAGCTCCGCTTGGTGCGGCCACATTCACGTGTGGTATTTCGCGTAACCTCTTTACTATGAACTCCCTTCTCCTAGAGAATTCTTCAACCATCCGCCTAACACTATCCTGTGAACCTGTGATCGCGGCGAGCGCGGCGTACTGGCTCACACTTGGTGGACATATAACGGTGGCGCGGTGGATCTCTTGGATTTTGGGTGTGAGCTCCCTAGGTGTAGCCAAGTAGCCAATCCTCCAGCCGGTCATGGCGTATGACTTGCTGAAACCGTTCTGGGTGATTGTTCTCTCAAGCATGCCCGGGAGGGAGCCTATGGAGTGATGGGTCTGCCCATCGTACACGATGTATTCATATATTTCATCAGATATAACCACGAAGTCGTGCTTGATGGCTATCTCCGCTATCGCTTTGAGTTGCTCTAAGCTCTGGACGCCCCCAGTGGGGTTATTCGGTGAAACAATCACTATTGCCTTGGTCTTATCTGTGACGGCCTTTTCAACGTCTTCCGCCATCATCTGGAAGCCGTTTTCCGCTCTTAGTGGGACGAACACGGGCTTGGCTCCTCGAAGCCATATGTTCTGCGTGTATGATGGGTAGTATGGATCGCTCAGTATCACCTCATCTCCGTGGTTTAGAAGAGCCTGGGTCACAACAGAGATACCCTCTTGGCTCCCGCTCACCACGGTTATATCATCCACTGAATAGTTGAGGTTATTCTCCGACCTGAGTTTCTTAGCTATCGCCTCGCGTAACTCCACTATCCCAGAGTCTGGGGTATAATGGGTTTTGCCAGACTGTATGGCTTCTATAGCCTTCTCACGGATGTGGCCGGGTGTATCAAAGTCTGGCTCACCTATGTTGAGGTAAACCATATCATCACTCCTGTAGGTGCTCGCGTACTTGGCTATCTCCATTATACTGTATTCTGGCACGTTCGATGCAAGTTCACTAAGCCACCTTGACATAATTAACAAACACTGCACAAAACTATAAGCCTATCCAGGGTGTGTAATGGGTGTTGCGGTCAGAGTTCAGTGTGACAATCAACACCCCGCTTTTCCTAGTCGTTTCCATGGATATAGTCTGTGAGCTTGGTGTGCTTTTCCGCGGGGGATATTTGGGTGTAGGCGACGCGCTTTATGTGTTTTGCGGCTGTGGAACCAACGAGTGCGGCCAGCCTCTCTTCTGGTGCTTGGAGCACGGCGAGCAGGTTTGGAAATGCGCCCATTAGTTTCTCAGCCCGCTTAGCACCCACTGAGGGTATGGCTGTGAGCACATTGAAGACCTGCTCTGAGGGTGACTGGTTCTTCGGCTTCCTCTTAATCATAGGCTCAAACCCCTCCCAGCTCTTCTTTGCTTCCTTTACAAGCCACTTCACAAATTGAGCCGCTTCCGCCTCTGAGCCTAAAACAACGATGCTGGTACCCCTTAAACAGGCTAGCGCCAGCCTCGAGTAGACTATACCGGGGTTTGGAGCCCTGCTTAAAGCCTCGCTTAGGCTACCCGTAACGAGTAGTACGTTGTGGGGATATGCCTGTTTTAATCGATCAAGTTGGTCGAAGAACCGCCCGTCGAGAATGCTTGAAACCAGGTCAGCAGGAGTCTTTCTTTCGATGGCGACTGTGTTGGACACTATGTAGTCGCCCACACTTAGGTTAGCGAATACTGGTTCAACACCCAACTCCACGAGTAGTTTAACTAGTAAAGAGTCCTTCTCCCTGAAGTCAGCCACTAAGACGTGTTCCACCAATTTTAACCATATATGCACAGGACACGAAAAACGTTTTGCAGCGCTCACACTCTCGACCACAGTGTTACAAGCACGCTGCTTAGGGACATTGCGAGCGCCGCCCACTCCGGCTGGAGGCTTAGACCGTAGGGTGCGAGTAGGCCTGCGGCCACTGGTAGTATGGCGCTATTGTAACCGAAAGCCCATGTCAGATTTTGCCTAATTTTCTTGTAAACCCTCCTAGATTGCTCGATTAGTCGGATGATGCCTCTCAGGTCACCGGCGGTTAACACGATGTCAGCCGCGGCCTTAGCAACCTCGGTTCCCATGGCCACACCTACGTCCGCGTCTGTGAGCGCTTGCGCGTCGTTTACACCGTCCCCCACGAACATCACCACGCCGGTTTCCCTGAGTTTCCTGACGATTTCGGCTTTTTCCTCGGGTTTAACCTCCGCATACACCTCGCTTATACCGAGCTCGCCGGCGACCGCTTTAGCCTCAGTCTCCGAGTCGCCTGTCACCATTACAACCCGGATACCCATTCCCTTCAGTGTTTCGATAACACGGGATGCTTCGCGTCTTATCTTCGGTTTGAATTTAACTGCCGCAGCAAGCTCCCCGTTGACCGCTACATACACGGAGGCTCCGTCGCCTTGGAAATCCATGTTTTCGTGGTGGTTTATATTGTTTTTAATGAATCTCTTCGAGCCAACCAGTATTGTTTTGCCGTCAACCACACCCATTACCCCCTCACCTGTAAAGGAGTCGAATTCGCTTGGCTCGAAGTGTTTGCCGAATGCGCTCACCAGGGCTCGAGCGTATGGATGCTGGCTCTTCGACTCGACGGATGCGGCTAGCTTGAGCGCTCCCCTTACAAGCTCAGTGTACGATTCAACCTCGAACGTGTCCTCGGTTAGGGTGCCCGTCTTGTCGAAGACAACTATACTTGTTTTATGGGCTGCTTCGAACGCTTCGCCCCGCTTAACCACTAAACCCATCTTGGAAGCCCTTCTGATGCCGATGCTCACGGCCATGGGTGTGGCAAGACCGAGGGCGCAGGGGCATGCGCCTGCAAGCACGGCTATACTGTAGGTGAGTGCGGCGCTGAAGGGTGAGTGGAGCACGAGCAGCCAGATTGTGAATGTTGCAGTCGAGGCCGCTAGTATTAGTGGGGTGAAGATGGCTGAAACCCTGTCCACCAGCCTCTGAACTGGTAGCTTAGTAGCCTGAGCTCTCCTCACCGCCTCCGTGACCTGCTCGAAATACGTCTTCGAGCCAACCCTGGTGGAATATACCTTTAGGCTCCCAGATATCACGGTGGATCCTGAGAATACTGGGTCACCCTTCCTTTTGACCACGGGTTTCGACTCACCAGTTATCACCGACTCGTCCACTTCGGCGTGCCCATCCTCAACGACACCGTCAACCACCACCTTGTCGCCAGCGCTGAGTACGACGATGTCTCCAACACTGATTGTACGGGTATCCACTTTGAGCTCCTCACCGTTCCTTATTACCACTGCTACCTGTGGGAGTGTGGATGCGAACTCTGAGAGCATCCTCGTCTTAGTGTACGCTTCGACGGTTTTTCCGATTAACACGAATGTTACAAGGAGTGCTGCTACATCCACGAATCCAGCCGAACCCCTAAAAACCGCCATATACAAGCTATAGAAGTAGGATATGCTAGAGGCGAGTGAGACAAGGGTGTCCATATTGCCCACGCGATTGCGAAGCGCTCGAAGCGCACCTGAATGGAAAACCCATCCACTATAGAACTGCACGGGTGATGCGGCTATGAGTGCGAGTAGCGGCTGATGTGTGTATGCAGCCACCAGCGTGATCGATGTGAATACGGCGCCCACAAGTAGCCTAAGGGAGTAGGCCCTAAGCGTTCTGGAAGCTGCTACCACGTCTGGCGTTGAGAGCTGCTCGCTTATCCTGGCCGGGTCTAAACCCCAGCCGCGGAGTGTCTCTTCGAGCTGGTCTGGACCAGTTGAGAGGGGGTTGTATTCCACTCTTAACATATCAGAAGTATAGTCCGCCTCAACTCTAACAACGCCCTTCTGAGCCTCTAGCTTAGCGGCTAACCTGCCGAGTTCCTCCGCGCTGATGGATTTGACTTTAAACGCCGAGATATAGTTTACAACATCGTACCCAGCCGTCCTCACCGCGCTCACAAGCTTGGAGGTGGGGGTACCCCTGTGTTGCACCACCGCCTCCTCCGAAGCCAAGTTGACTGAGACATCAATCACTCCTCCAGCTTTGCGTAGCGCACGCTCCACACTCGTAGTGCACGTGGCGCAGTGCATACCCACTATTTTGAGCTCTTCAGAATCCTCCCTACCCGTGTTTGACACACACCTAGGGATCACTCATCCCCTCAGGTCCACCTTTAATGTATTTCTCGGGGTCACGGTCAAACCTCGTCTTGCAACCCTTACTGCAGAAGTAGTAGGTTCTACCCTTATAGAGTGACTTGATGTCACCCTTATCCACGTCCATACCGCAGACAGGATCAATCATAAGCTATATACGACTGACGCTAAAATAAGGCTTATTTGTGTCAAAATGTCTATAATAAAGCGTTAAAATGGTTGATTTTGCTAGGAATCTTTCGGATATAGAGGTCAGGGTGCTCAATAGGCTCTATGAGAATTCGCGCACACCGGTGGCGAAACTAGCTGAAGAGTTGGGTGTGAGCCGCTCCACCGTGTCGAGGGTTATAGACTCCCTGGTTAGGCGGGGCGTGATATCCAGGTTCACGGTGGAGGTAAACTATACTGGTGGGTTCAGGGTTTTCGCGAGGTTCCAAAGCAGGCCTGAGATGCTTGAATCCTACGAGTTGCTGGACGGCACCTATTTGGCTGTGTTCGGAGCCTCAAGTTTAATGGATCTAAAAAGGGTTTTCGAAAGTGTGGGTAGACCCATCGAGTACATGGTTGCCGTGCAAACCTACAGACCTAAGGTTGGCTCACCCGTGCCCCTCGTGTGCGATAAGTGTGGCAAGCAGATACTCGAGCAACCTTATATTTACAAGAAGGGTAGGAGAACCTACTACGCCTGCTGCACAACGTGTCTTGAAGCCTTAAAGCAAAGAGTGGATAAAAAGAGGGGGTTTGATGGGCCTAAGCCTTATACTTGATCCTCGCAGCGTAGAGGTAGCCGTCTCTACCCCTATACTTGACCACTATGTATTTGCCTCTTGTGGACACCTCGGGGAAGAGGTAGCCTAACTCT
>Ga0208549_100995_pt1 | contig 10615 bp, 8 predicted proteins | sample BED_host_MetaG_FD_187135 | JGI IMG/M metagenome (GOLD analysis project Ga0208549, IMG submission 187135) | Hot spring microbial mat communities from Yellowstone National Park, Wyoming, USA - BED_host_MetaG (SPAdes) (version 2) | ecosystem: Environmental > Aquatic > Thermal springs > Hot (42-90C) >... | reverse complement strand
ACTGTTTCGTTAATTCATCCCTCAAATGCAATAGTTGCTTCGTAAAACCCTTGTGTTTGAGTGGTGGGTTGTTGTGGTTATGTTCTTACCTTCTCCTAATTGTTACGGCTACTAGTGCTGCGGCTAGCACCACGATGATGATTACGAGCGCTATTATCATTGTTTGAACGATACTTGGTGTGGTGGATACCGTTGTCGTTACTGTTACTGGTGATGTAGTGGTTACAGTGGATGTTGTAGTACTCGTCACGGTGGTGGTTACTGGTGAGGTGACCGTTGAAGTAACTAAACTGGTTACCGTTGAGGTAACGGTGCTTGTTGTTGTGGCTGTTGTGGTGACTGTGATTGTTGTGGGTGTGGTAGTGGAGGTGGTTGATGTTGATGGCTTCACATTACCCATCAACACCACGTACAACAAAGCCCAATTAGCATTGTCATAACCAGTGGCTGCTCCTACACCGAATACATAGTTGCCACTACCCGGTGGTGTCCAGTAGCCGTTTAGGTTCACCGTGAAGTTTGCTGACTGTCCGGTGTTTAGGTCCGTAGCAACACCACTGAGTGTGTTCGTGCTCGGGTCATAGGTCACAGTTATGTTAATACGGTCACCAGGATTAGGCCGAAAAGCACCCGTGCCAATACCATCCCAACATGCATAGCCACTACCAAGGTTTGGCGACGGACTTGGGCTAACACTTGGGTTATTACCATTTGGGTTACTCACAATCCAAACATTCCACTGGCCAGTGGCACCACTTGTGGTGTAGCTAATCTGCCACCACGGATCCCACTGAATAATGAGGTATGATGTAGAGCTCTGGGGCAGGATAACATCACCCGCAGCAGGTGATGGGTAAGGATAGCTTTTTGTTGCCCAGTATGGTATTGACCAATTATATGCCGGGCTTATGCCCCACATCGTCGGCTTTAAGAAGAGGTATATCTCTAAACCATCAGCGGGAGGTGAAGACCCTTCGGAGAAAGTGCTGACCATGGTTATTGTCACTGAACCTCCACTGTAGGTCTCGCTCCAAAACATGGCACTGGCTGAAGAAAATTGAGCTGGAACCATCATAAGCACTGGCTGATTTATGCTTGATGATACAGGGCCCCAGTACTGGCTTGCTGTTGATGGTCCGTAGTACACTGGCCACTGACTTGTTGGTGCACTATTATTGTCGCCTTGGTACACATGGGGCACACCGAAGTACTGCTGGCCATTCAATAGGTTTAGGATCACTACTTGAGCGTTGGTTTGGCTTGTCTGAGCCTTGGTTACTGCACCCACGATCACCAGCACTGCTACTATTAGTATTGCTAATGTGGTTATTAGTCTAATTTTAGTATACATAACACGATAACTGTTAATTATTATTTAAGTATTCCGCTAAACTAGTTAATGATGAGCGGGGTTTCAGCTGCATGCAATCAACCTACCTAATGCTGTTGCCTCATGCATTAGGGCCTTACCAACTGGCCTACTGTTAACAAGCCCCTTACCCCTTAGTTTAGCCAGCACTCTCCCGATGGCTTGTAGGGATATTGCCTCGTTGAATTTTAAGGCGTAGCCCTTCACAATCTCTTTTGCTAAGCCATAGCCATTGCAAATTAGCTTTAGGACCCTGTACTCAACTAGACTCAAATCAACAAGCCTAGCTACGATTGGCCAGTCAATTGGTTCACCCTTATCACCAGGCATGACGAAGACTCGGTTAACGCTAGTACTGGTAAAGTCTCCTACTGTGGCTAGAGCCATAGCCAGGAAGCTCAACACCGTGGTTAGCCATCTATCACCTGCAATACCGATGACTACGCTACAGGGTGAATTAGCCTCAATAATGCCCCTAAGCATTGAAACAGCGTCAGTTAAGCTAACCTGAGTGTTAATGGTAATCGACTTAACATCGATGATTAGGTCTTGATAGACTTGCTTAGTGAACTCGGCTAATGCATTAAGCGCATCAACACTACTGCCGATTAGGATGATGAAGTCACCATCGTTAACGTCGGAATTGATGATGGCTAACCTAGCTGGTGTGATATTAATGCTTACGCCGATGATTACGCATTTCTTCATTGGTGCGTGAACTTTGCTGTGGATAAATGGGTAACCCCACGATTAATGTTAAGGTGTATTCACTAGGTAAGGATTAGGCACCAAGGCTAATTGAAGCTGCCAAAATACTCACAGGCGAGTGGAGGAGGTTAAAGGGTGGGGGTGGGTAGTCGTGGGTGCCTTACAGGTTAGGGTTGTGGTGGCTTACGGTGCGGACCCGGGTCACTTAGAGGTGCTTGAGCCGAAGTTGAACGATGCCTTAGCCAAGCTGGCCAAGGCTGGTGCCAGGATAATCGATACCAAGTTGACCTCAGCCTGCAACCCACGCCAATCAATATGCACAGCACTAGCACTCATAATATACGAGGAACGCTAACCTAGCTAGTATGATATTAATGCCTACACCAATGACCACGCACCTCCTGCCCTATTCATCACTTAGGGTTAGATACTTTCGGCTGCTTAATCAATTTGCTAATGTGTAATGCTGGGTATTGTTAGTGGGGGCATTATAAATGGATTCCTGTAACTAAGGTCCTAGGTGGCGTGGAATGTGCTTATGGCGGCTGTTTTTGCCTCATATTATTGAGGTAGGTGCAGTGGTTGCTTATTGGGCATTTTCCGCACTTAGGATCCCTGGCGGTGCAAACTTGCGCCGCGAAGTCCACAACCGCCAATAGCGCTTCCCTACGCCACTTAACCATTGATGAGAGCCTCCAAAGTACGGCATCATACATGTACCTCCTTGGTGGGTCCTTTCCAAGTACTGTACGTGAAAGTACTCGGGCAATGTTAGTGTCAAGTATTGGCACTGAGCAGCCGCAGGCCAGTATGCATACCGCAGCAGCAATGTAATCCCCAATGCCAGGTATTGCCTTTAACTTCTCATAACTGCATGGTATAATGCATGAGTATTTATCCCTAATGTAGGCGGCAAGCTTAATTAGCCTATCAGCCCTCTGCCTATAAAGGCCAAGGGGCTTAAGTAAATCCTCAAGAACCTGCCTATCGGCCTTCAGCAATGAGCATGGCTCAGGGAAAAGCTCAATGAAGCGTGGGTAAACCATGGATACCTTAGCTGCATCCGTCTGAAGGAGGAGGACCTCAGTTACCAACACATGCCAAAGATCACTCGTACCCCTCCATGGAAAATTTCTCTTAAATAACCGCCAATTACCTACGACCTCCTCCATTAATGAACCTGCATCGACTGCACTAAATCTTTCAGGCATAGCAACGCCTTACTAATCCTCTTAATATAATCTAAGTCATATATTCTTACAACATCAAAATTAGGTAAATAACCAAGCACCTCCTCAATCACATGTATATTATCATTAAACAATGCCACATTCAATTTATTATTATCAAGTAATTCATGTATAACATACTTTCTTCCCTTATTATTCGTAGATTTAAAAATATGCTCTATAAAATTATCTAATTTGCTATTATATTTACGTAACTCATGAACAAGCTCCACGTAAGGCTCCTTCAATTCCTTTAACAATTCCTTTAATTTTTCATCATTATTTGTATCATTAGGTAGAAGCTCAGATAGGAGATTAGGTAGGCCCCCTGTTTCTTCAATTAACTCCTTTAAAAATTCTCCAAAATATTTTTCACCGTATAAGTATTCCACTAAACTTATACATTTAATATTCACTGTATCTATAATATCCCACCAGATGCATTGCTGCTTCCTCTCTAGTTCCTTTAAAGAGCTAATGAAGTCCCTGAAAGAATATATACGCAACTGAGGTAAGGTATGGAGAGATAAGATATGTGTCCGAATAACATCTTGAGTGGTATTGCTACGCTTCTCGCTATATCTTGTTGGCAATATTAATCCTATACCTGGTCCTGTACCTGGCTGGCCGCCTACATCATTGGGTGGGAGTTCAACGATTAGCGGTGGTATTATGCCTAAATCCCTAAGCAAGCACCTATAGAACTTCTTATACTGTTCAAAATCCTCTTCAGTTATGCAGGGCAGCTCCAAATTACTAATATCAAGGAACTTATACTTAATCTTTACAGATTCATTTTTATTCGCCTTAAACTTCTTAATTTTGTTAACTCCCACGTAATGGTAAGCTTTACCAGGTTCGGTGTAAAGTACCACAGCCTTACTACTTATCCTTTGAATGCCCTCCTCAGCCATCGATTTTTTACTCATCCTTAGAACTGTAAAATCCTTAACTTCAGGCATGTAAAAGTAAAGCCAGTGGCTACTTATTGTAGAGATTGCTGCGGTGAGTATGAATTTACTGGGCTTATAACTTGGATTCCCTGTTATGGGGTCATAAACTGGCTTGTCCTCCTGCCGGATTTCTATATCTTTATACTTTAACCGCAAAAACAGTATGTACCTTAAGACCGACTTTACTATAGGGCCGCTTTGATTGAGCATTTTTTTAATATTATCGTTGAGTTTATCGCTTTCTTTTACCCTATTTTCCAATTCTGCCCATAGGCTAACATATGCTGCCCTCACATTCTTAATAACGTCAGCGCCACTTAACTTATTCTTGCGCTTGCTCACGCTATTCACCCTTATTTTTCATTAAATAGTCCCATAGGTAGTTGTAGATTTCGCTTAAATACTTAACTATGGGGCCCTTCACTACTAATCCTATATCGTAGTTTACGAATAGGTGGTACTTCGTTAAGTTGAATGTGCCTACTATTGCGAACTCATCATCAATTACTACGAACTTCGCATGAATCCCACGCACTTTAATAGGCTTATCAGCAGCCCTGCTATAATCTGTAGCGTAAACGGCTTGCAGCATTGGTAAGTAAGCCTTTAGGGGTTCAACATCGCCAGCGCTCTCACTTTCCGTCATAACCCGTATTTTGACGTTGTGGAGCTTATCGGCGCACTCCTGTAGTAGTAAGCCTAGGAAATCGCCTATGTAGGGCATTGCTATCTTGATTTCACGCCTTGCACCGCATATGTATGCCTTAAGTGCATCAATAAGCCCTGGGAAGTCCTTACCAGTTAACCAACCACCAAGGTCCTTATACAGCCGTGTACTTAATATCAAATCTACCACTTCACCAAGCATTTTAGGTGCTTCAGGCTGTGTAGGCGCCTGCGCTGGCTTGCTAGTTATGCACCACTTTGAGGTTAACAGGGGCTTCGTATAGTCAATAGTCGTTGAATCATCACGGTAAACAAGCCCCTGCTTAGCAAGCTGGAGCAGCGCTAACACTATTACGTTCTGGTCAGCCCTTAACTCACTAGCCAATTCAAATGGGTAAGCACACCCACTAACTCTCCTAAGGGCTTCAATTATGCTACTCACCTCAAGCTTGCTCACTAGGGCCCACCAACACAGGCACCCCTATTCACAGCTTTAGTGCTCGCCCTCCAGCTTAAGAAGAGGTTTTGAAGTGGGCATGCTTCAAAGAATACGCAAGCCCTACAAGCCGACCTACAAGCTCTTGGGCACGGCTGAGCGAAGTTACATACCACGCTCAAGAACTCTGAGTAGTTATTAACAGCTGTCTTCACTCCACCAATACCCTGCGGGGAATTATCGTATATCAGCACCTCCGCTATATGCTCCTTTTCATTAACAAAAATTGACTCACCGAATTCAGTGGGGGAAAGGCCAGTAAGCCTAACTAAGGCTAATAACAGTACGTGGGAAAGGCTATGCGCAACGGTGAAGGGATCAACGGATTTTATCCTATATATACTATTTATTTCCTTAATGACCTCCTCAACTTTACTGTAATCCAGCTTAAACAATATGCCGTCTGTTTCGAGACTTCGCCCTAGGAAATTTACTTCACCATCCTCATTATCATTAATAATAGGGATTCTACTATATCTACCTGAATATGGATGCCCCAGTAAGTACATTATTGTCAATTCATAAACCTTAAACTTGCCGGGCTGTACATTACCTACTACGGGAATTACTTCCCCTACTATCTCCTTAATGGTACCCACATCAACAGATACATCAAGTTTTTCAATGGGTGATGGTGAAAATATCGTTATAGACAACGGCTTAGTAATAGCCACTGATGGCCTGCTCACTAAGTTTTTCCAGTACGGAGCCGGAGGGAACAGTACTAGTCTTAATTGCTGAGTATCACTACAAAAACCTTGTTCGTAATATTCACAATGTTCATCATTATATGGGCAATAGAACCTTAAACTCTGTAATGGCCTACTCGGATTAACGGTACGTAAACCTTTAAACCTTTTAACATACTTTGTGCTATGCTTTAAACATTCAATTTTGACTATTTTTGATGTAGGTTGAATTAAATGATCTTGGCGCTGTACTCTTAAATGTATTACATTATTAGGTTGGTTAATACCATGAATATACGGCACTCCAATGTAAGCCTGTACAAGCCTTATATGGCATTCAGGGCAATAATAACCATCCTTCCCTCTTGTAGCATCATTAGGTGAAAATACTCTATGGCAGCGTGGGCACATCAGGTACTTCAATGATGCGATGGGGATGTCTACGTCATACTCTACCTGCTTTATACTATGCATTACATATACTTTTTCATCTTGAACTTCATCTAGAATATATTCTAATGCATTATAAAGTGCAGAATTCCTAGGTGACTTATTTTTTAGCACTTCTAATATACTTACAAAGCGGTTAAGAGTTTCGTTATTCATGTCATCACCTTAAGATAAAAATAATTTCAACTTATCCTTTTTACTGGTATTAGAGTCTATACTTTTAGAAGAGAAGAAGTATCCCCTATAGCTAACTATTTGCCCAGGTAATGCATGCTTAATGGCGTATCTAAGCTCCCTATACCTAGAACTTTTTACCCCTTCAAGGTTAAAATCAAACCTAACACTAACATCGGCTGCCCTCAGATTATAAAGTGTTTCACCTCCGCCAAGGTTATTTATAAAGACCTTAAGGTTCCGTGTATCTACAGCACTTTGGCTTCTTAAGAACTGTAATATTTGATCAACTTCTTTGCCAATTATGGATTTAATAGGTGGAATATTCTGCAGCTTACCTATGCTTGAGGGTACATCCATATTAAAGAATGAGGTGGATAAGTAATCTGCCATAAAGCTCCAGAAGTTCCGCCTAGCACTTACTTCTATGCCATCGATTATTACATGGCAAGCATAGTTACTCTTTTTGCAACTGCCTGTTACGCAGCATAGTTTTACCACAGCGGTAGCAAATCTCCTTACAGCCCTCCTCACGGCCTCCTCATTGGATGCGCCTACAGGGTAAGTTTCACGCTTAAGTGCACGCTCCCTTAGCTTTCCGTCACTTAACAGCTTATAGTTCTCGAAGAAGTAATAATCAATCCTCCTCTCTGGGTCGAAGATCGTAAGTACCACTGCATCCCTCCTTCTGCCGGCTCTACCAATCCTCTGTATGTAGCTTGTTAATGTATTAGGCATGCCATAAACCGCAACGAAGTCTATTACACCGTAGTCGATGCCAAGCTCAAGCGTACTTGTCGCTACAAGTATATCTAAGCCGCCCTCCTTAAATTTATTCTCAACTTCAACCCTATCCTCATCGTAATCTGTAGTGTGCCCCCCTATCCTATCACTTATCTTATCTTCTGTCTTACCTTTTAACGCCGCCTGCACCTCCTCATCTATTTTCAAACTATGCAGTATTTCATTGGATTCATCCAGAAAGTTCGTAAATATAACCCCTTTCGGCACCTCATCCCTTACCTTTTTATATTCATTAATGAAGCGAGCAATTAATCTAGTGCTAGTTGCATCAATCGTGTACGTCTTAGGCATTATGAATGTGAAATACCTTTTGTATTTCTCTTCTTCAACACCTTGTTCAACCTCAGCTTGAATTACCTTCACATCGCTCTTCCCTACGCCAAATATGCTTGCAGCAAATTCCTCAGGATTACCCATAGTAGCGCTTGCCATTACATACGTTACCTTATGGCTTAAATTGCTACTTAGTTTACCTATTACGTACTCTAACAGGCTCAGTAAGTGATGGACTTGCGCCCCAAAGCTACCTGTAAGCATGTGCGCCTCATCAAGGACTATGAGCGATGGTTTGCTTATATTACTAATAGGCTCAGCATTACTTAGATCAAACCCGCATTTAACGCATTTCTTCCCGCTCCACTTAAGTGGATATACGAAGCCGCAGTGTGCGCACTTTTTATATGGGGACCCGAATATGCTCCACTCAAACCAGTAATAGTTACTGGGCTTACTTCTTTTCTCCTCATTTTCACCCTCTGAGGTTCCTACTCCTGATAGGATTCTATTCATCATGTCTTCATCGGTGATCAGGATATCTGGTGGTTCACCATATATATCATCCCTTGTAATCTTCATATAGTCGCTTATGAATTTAGCAAATGAACAATCATTATTACCCGTACACATAACACCTTGTTTTGCATCAAACTCTATAAGGGTATTATGTATTGGGCAGTGCATGGGAAGCAGCACTTGCTGTGCCTCACCTTTATGCTTAACATTGCCGTGGAGTACGCCGAACGTAAGTTCAACACCAGAGCCCCTTTGATGCATATAATTATGTAGATAGTAGAGCATGTGCGCTACCTCTTCCACCTGATCGTTGGCGAGCGCCTTAGTTGGGTACATTAGGATTGCCTTAACGCCCACATTTTCATCTCTACATAGCTTCCTATACGCTGAGGTTATTATGGCAGGTATTAGGAAGGCGAATGTCTTGCCCCCAGCAGTCCTCGCCGTAATGACTATCTTATCCTTAACGCCTGGCTTATTAATGAGCCCTTGGCTAGCTAAAACCTCCTCAATCGCCTGTTCCTGATATTCATACAGCCTATTAACCGTATTACCCTTGCTTAATACATTAGCCAGCGCCTTAAATAGTGGATGTAGCTTTTCCTTACAGCCATCATCAACATTAAGCTTACTCAGTAAGTCTCCAAAGTACTCCTCTACTTCATGGCTGCCCCGCCTTATTGGGGGCAAGACCTCCTCCTCAATGTAGTAATCCCTTAATTTACCCCTACTGCACACATCATCTTCACATATGAACATTGCATTGTATAGGTGGGCATTAAGTAGCCCACCCCTTTCAGCACTCCACTGCACATTTAGGCCTGCACCTTCTAGTGCTTCCACAGATCCTTCAACTTCAAGTAAGTACCCAAGGGCCCACCTAGTCCCTGCCCCCTCATGGTTATTCCACGTGAATACCCGGTGACGCTTACAGTAATCCTCAACTACCTCTCCGGCTCGCCTATTATTTCTATTATCTAATTTTTCATATGAGGGGTTTAACATTAAAAGGCCCCCCAAATTTATAAGGTATGACTTAACTACGTAATTACCGCCATTACCCCTACAAAGGCCAAGTATAACGCCAAATGCAGGGTAATAGTAAGCTAAGGGTTTTTCATTTTTATCTTCACGAGCACTATGCTTATCATATACCTCACCCCTAAGGCTTAACCATGGGGCATCGCTAAACGTACCTATGGGGATGGCAAATGCATTATTGCCTAAAGATTCAAGTTTATCTCCTCTGCCCACGGTAAGGGCTACATGATGATCTATGTAGCCTTGTACCGGTAAATTTACTGTATCTAGGCGCCTAAAGACATAATTTAGATATTTCTCTATGAATAGCCGAGCTTTATCTTGGTTAAGCGGTAAAAAGAGGAGGGATGCGGCAAGGCAATTATTAGTTTTAGTTACTGGAATTTTCAGCGGTGTACTTAATGTGCTTGATGACCACTTCGGCTTATTAAGGTCATCTGGCTCAACCTGAATGTTATATGTAATAGCCCCCTTATTTACCTCACCCTTAATAATAACTTTAGTGTAAGCATCCTTTCTACGCTTACTCTCATCATCGTAATCGTACGAAGTCCTCACATAGAAGTTAAAAGTAATGCTTATGTAGCCACTGCCTAAATCGGCACTTAGTAGGTCAATGCCAAACACGTGCCCGGGGTTCCGTGAAGAATAAAGCTCATCAATAACCTCTTCCACATCCTCATCCTCCACATCCTCCTCTCCACCATTCTTGCTATCAGGGCACACTTGGGCCACCTTTTGCCAAAGCCCTTCCGATATATTTCCAAGTGGTGGTGATAGGACTGAGATGTGCGGCTTCTCTGGGTGGTGCCTTTCCCTTAAATAGCCAATTGAATTCTCAATAACAGCTCTTAGATTAAAGCTACTTTGTTGAATATTCGACACTTAATGCGATATTAAGGCAGTTATTTAAACTTTTCTTTTAGCCTTATGTTAAGGACTTTAATAGTGCTTCAGCTAGCTTCTGGCTGAATTTTGGTGGTACTGAGTCGGCGATTGCCCTATACATGCCGTCGATTGCCAGCGGCTTAAAGTTGAACCAGTCTGGGTAGGTGTATAGGCGGGCTAACTCCCTCACCGTTATCATCCTGTCGTGCATTGGGTGGAGCATAATGCTCCTCCTCGGGTGTGGCACGACCTTCACTAAGCCGTCAATAGGCACCCTGTACAGCCAGTACCTATGCTTCTTTTCAATGTCCTTAACGTACTTTGAGGCATCTATAAGCCCAGCCTTATGCGCCGTA
>Ga0208549_100994_pt1 | contig 10633 bp, 8 predicted proteins | sample BED_host_MetaG_FD_187135 | JGI IMG/M metagenome (GOLD analysis project Ga0208549, IMG submission 187135) | Hot spring microbial mat communities from Yellowstone National Park, Wyoming, USA - BED_host_MetaG (SPAdes) (version 2) | ecosystem: Environmental > Aquatic > Thermal springs > Hot (42-90C) >... | reverse complement strand
AAAGACAGCTGTGAGAAAAATATCAGACAAAATAAAGCAAAAAGGTTGGTTATGATAAATTTCCAAGCATAGGATTTCTACAGGGCCCCAATTCTATAAGGCTTACTTTTCCCGGAAAGTATCTCACATTATCATGATTTGATAATAGATGCACTGCTTATTATTGATGTTGACGGGCTAGCCTTGGATCTCTTAATCCACCAAGGTCTTCCACGAGCTTCTTTAGTAGCAGATTTTATCAATCCAATTTCTTTTTATCTTTAGTTTCTTGGTCACCTTTAGTCTGCTGGGATAACTTTCTCCTCCCTTCTCTCTTTAGAGAATGCCAGCCTAGCATTACAAGATTCGGAATGGATGATATAACATCGTCAGCCCCGACCCTTCAATCTTCAATTTTTCAGAAGGCAATAAACATGGTTCTTTCTGCATTTCATTATCTCTTTTATCTATACTTTGTTTGATCGTGGAGGGAAACAGTTCTCATTTATAAATTCATGCTTATCAGCGAAATGGTGCGGGGGGTGGGATTTGAACCCACGAACCCCTTCGGGATGAGGTCCTGAGCTGCGTGGCTTTCTAGCTCTCACGCCTTTGACCAGGCTGGGCGACCCCCGCCCAACAACCGACCTTAAAAGATATATGAAAAGGTTTACGATTGGTAATAATAAACCAGGGCAGATTTAACGAACAAGATGGAATGGGATAACGAGAATTAAAAATAATTCGAATAGGAAAAACATTCAATAAATCTTTATAGCTTAGGTTTGAAAAGTACACTGAATAAGCGCGTTGAATTCATTCCCTAAAGTCGTTACAAGTATATTTTTTTATAACGTTGCTTGAAACATTTATGAGCCCCACGTACAAGCCTTCTACTCTGGGCATAAAGAGGAGGTCATTGATGATCAAGATAGATGTCAATATAATAGTAATTATAATAGTAACCATTATAACAATCACAGGATTTTCTATTGCTATTGCTAATTATCCCAATTCTGAAAGCTATCCTCCATGGATTCATGCTCAAACAGCCAAACCCGCATTGATAGCCATTCCCGTTACTAATGGAACTATCAGTAATATAGCAGTATTATATGACGCCTACGGAAACTTTCTAAATAACATGACATTTGTCACATCGAACTCAACATATTCGTTATTTTCTACGGATAATTTTAAAATAGTACCGGGATACGCTTATAAAGTCTGGGTCCCACAACAAAATATTACGTATGACTTTGGACTTCAACCTCCTTCTATTTCACAACTAAAATCTCAATACTATTACATTACATTAAATCCAAACTTCCGAGATGTCTACTGGAAACCCAATCAATGAAGGTTTACTCCTTCAACTTTAAAATGAATATCAGAGGAAGACTACCTACAAGGCTCATCATAATCCAAGCATAAAACCAAGAAAACAGAGCGGCCCAAGTTACAAGTGGTAATAACAACATTCCTATAAGTATCTGAATAGTATTCATTGCAGCAAAGGAAGCAGCATTTTTTTCTGGCGATGTATAATTTGCGTGAGCATAGCATATGGAAATAGCCATCTCATTGAAAAAGCCCAAAGTTAAGAGAGCTGGAATAATCAACATTCCCCCATAGAATCCAAATAAAGACGCTGGCAAGACAGAAAGGAGTCCGGAAGACAATAAAAGAAGTTTCTTTCTTTTGATTTTATCATAGACGACTGCAGATAAACCACCAAAAATACTCGCTAGTAAAAGTGGAGTTGACTCTGTCCCTGATAAGGCAAGTCCTTGACGTAATTCCAATTGTAAATATGTTGGGAGTAAAAGCCCGGTTGCAAAATAGGCACCCCAAGTACCAGTAAAAGCTAAAGAAACCTTTAGTATATTTCTATCCGTTAGCTGATTAATGGCATCTGTTACGCTGAACCTCCCTATATTTGTATTATATCGTGTTGGAAAATAGCTTATAGTAGCAATAATGATTCCAGAAATCCCGGCAATAAGCATCCCAACCTTCCACCCTAGCATTTCATGAACAACACCCCATAGAAGCCCCGCTCCACCACCAAGAGCAAAAGCAACATTGTACATACCCATCATAAAACCTGGCTTCTCTGGTTTCAATCCTATAAGCACTGCGCCAGCAGAAGCGAAGAACAAAGCAGCTCCAAAGCCGGATAAAGCACGAGTCAATAAAACCCACTCAAAGTTTTGATATAATATTAGCAATATGTTTCCTAACGACAATAACATTAAACCTATAGTGAAAGTAGCTGGGGCTCCCAATTTATTAGAAACAACTCCAGACGGTATTTGAAATAGGCCTGTGAACAAAAAGAAAACTAACGGGATTAATCCAATCATCCATTTTTGCATGTACCCGCTGGAAGCTATTAGTGGGAGTGCTGGCGATATAACAAACCAATTCAGACTATAAATAAACCTTGAAAAGAGAATAAGTATAATCATTATATTTTGATTCATATTACATGAATAGTTATTTCTTATCATCGAATATCAATTCTCCGGCATTCAAATCATGTTTATAGCTAACATACTTGACCCCTTTATACTAGGCCGGGGTGGCGGAGTGGCTATGACGAAGCATAAAATGTAATATTACCAGAATTAGTCACCATATAACGCGTCAGCCTCGAGATCGTTTCGTATTGGGCTAGAAAGCTGATGGGCCTTTGAGGCCCCCATGGGTTCAAGTCCCATCCCCGGCGCATCGTGTTCATATTTAATTACGCCACAGAAGTTATGTAAGTCTGATGAAAATTTTGAAAACATATTACAATTAAAAAAGAACAGAAAATCATCAGTTCTTTCCTTGGGAAGCTTTCTTCTTCTTTTCTTCTAATGTTTTTTCAAAGGATTTAGCCCTAGCCTCGACAAATTCTTTTACCTTATCTTCCGAATATTCTTTTTCTTCTTTTTGTTTTGAAACCTGCTCATTTATTTTCAGCAGGAGGTTGTCTACGTCGAAAGGTTTGATCACATATGCGTCGGCCCCTAAGTTAACCGCCTGGACCGCATTATTTAGAGTAGGATAACCCGTGACTATTATCTTTCTCATTTTAGGGACTGTATCAGGTACACGTTTTAGAAGCTCAACACCTTCCATATCTGGTAACTTTATATCAACTAGTAGTACATTGTAAAAGTTTTTTCTGCACTTTTGTATTGCTTCTTTTCCATTCTTTGCTGTATCTACATCATAGTCTTTTTTCTTTAATACTGCTGCCAAGGAAGCTCTAATGCCTTCATCATCATCAACGATTAATACTCTTATTCTTTCAGCCAAATCTATACCGGCATTCGAAAGAAAACGCATATTTAATAATTATTATGTTACTTTGTTCACATCTGCAGTATTTAATTACCAAGTGTCGTCAAATTCCATTACACAAAACAGGGCAAACCTTATATTCGCTTGGTAAGTAGGTATATGTTTGCACGCTTTTTGGCGGCATCGGTACTGAGCTATCGGGTCTGTCCCGGCTGTGAAGTACTGACCTCCTAGTGTGCACACATAATGAGGATTCAATCCCATAGTGGGTTGAATCTGATTGCATGAGCTGTTAGCTACCTCGCACAAGTCGATAGCGCTGTACTCCCAGTAATTTTGAATCCGGTTGATCCTGCCGGACCCGACTGCTATCGGCATGGGATTAAGCCATGCGAGTTGAGCGTCTTCTAGCTGTGGAAGGCGCGGCATACGGCTCAGTAACACGTAGTTAACCTACCTTGAAGACGCGGATAATCCCGGGAAACTGGGGCTAATACGCGATAGATTCAAAGTTCTGGAATGGCTTTGAATCCAAAGGGCTGAAGGAGCATGCTTCTTCAGTCGCTTCAAGATGGGACTGCGGCCGATCAGGTAGTTGGCGGGGTAATGGCCCACCAAGCCTATAACCGGTGCGGGCTCTGAGAGGAGGAGCCCGGAGATGGACACTGAGACAAGGGTCCAGGCCCTACGGGGCGCAGCAGGCGCGAAACCTTCACAATGCGCGAAAGCGCGATGAGGCTATACCGAGTGTCATCCGCTGAGGGTGACTTTTCCTCGATCTAAAACATCGAGGGAATAAGGGGAGGGCAAGCCTGGTGTCAGCCGCCGCGGTAATACCAGCTCCCCGAGTGGTCGGGACGATTATTGGGCCTAAAGCATCCGTAGCCGGCTTCACAGGTCTCTTGTTAAATCCAACGGCTCAACCGTTGGACTGCAGGGGATACCATGGAGCTAGGGGGCGGGAGAGGCGGACGGTACTCCATGGGTAGGGGTAAAATCCTTTGATCCATGGAAGACCACCAGTGGCGAAGGCGGTCCGCTAGAACGCGCCCGACGGTGAGGGATGAAAGCTGGGGGAGCGAACCGGATTAGATACCCGGGTAGTCCCAGCCGTAAACGATGCAGGCTAGGTGATAGAGAGGCTATACGCCTTTCTAGTGCCGCAGGGAAGCCGATAAGCCTGCCGCCTGGGGAGTACGGCCGCAAGACTGAAACTTAAAGGAATTGGCGGGGGAGCACCACAAGGGGTGAAGCCTGCGGTTCAATTGGAGTCAACGCCGGAAACCTTACCAAGGGTGACAGCAGGATGAAGGTCACTCTAAAGAAATTACCAGACGAGCTGAGAGGAGGTGCATGGCCGTCGCCAGCTCGTGCCGTGAGGCGTCCTGTTAAGTCAGGAAACGAGCGAGACCCCCACTGCAAGTTGCTATCATTACCCGAAAGGGTGATGGGGCTAATTTGCAGGACCGCCATCGCTAAGATGGAGGAAGGAGGGGGCCACGGCAGGTCAGTATGCCCCGAAACCCTTGGGCCACACGCGGGCTGCAATGATAGGGACAACGGGCCCCGACCTCGAAAGAGGAAGGAAATCCTCAAACCCTATCCCAGTTATGACTGAGGGCTGCAACCCGCCCTCACGAATCTGGAATCCCTAGTAACCGCACGTCACTACCGCGCGGTGAATACGTCCCTGCTCCTTGCACACACCGCCCGTCGCTCCACCCGAGTTGGCTCATGGCGAGGTGTCGTCAAGTTGGCGACATCGAACCTTGGGTCGGCGAGGGGGGAGAAGTCGTAACAAGGTGGCCGTACGGGAACGTGCGGCCGGATCACCTCCTACGACATTAAAGGGAGTAATCTTGCGGCGCTGTCGATTGCGAAAAGGGATGTAGCAGCTCATGCAAATTCATGATGCAACCATGTATCGTCGATACATGGTGAAGGGCGTAGTGCAGAAGTCAAGCAGACGAACTGCGCGATTAACGCCATGCATAGGAATGCGCAAGCCTTAACGTATCGCTTCCGATGGGTGCTACGACGCCATCTGGTGAATGGCTTGGCTTAGGTGACGATGAAGGGCGTGGCAAGCTGCGATAAGCCTCGGGGAGACGCAAGCAGTCATCGATCCGAGGATTCCCTAATGGGACTTCCCGCTCAAGGTAACACTTGAGCATTCGGGCAGACATTTGTCCGAAGGTGAACCTCCCGAAAGGAAGCATCTGAGTAGGGAGAGGAAGAGAAATCAAATGAGATCCCCTAAGTAGGGGCGACCGAAATGGGGATAGCCCAAACCGAATCCCATGCAGAGATGTGTGGGAGATGTAGTGTGCCTGGTGGTAAATGTAGGCTGGAGTGCTTAGTCGAAGTGGCTTGGAACAGCCTGGCGGAGATGGTGAAACCCCAGTAGACGAAAAGCATGATAGCTTATACTACCAGGAAGAGTACCTGGCCTTGGCAGTGGCTAGGGAAGATGGGGGAAAGCAGCCTCCAAGGCTAAATACAACCTAAGACCGATAGCGCAATAGTACCGTGAGGGAAAGCTGAAAAGAACCCCGGAAGGGGGGTGAAAAGAGCCTGAAACCAGATGGTTACAGACGTATGTTGCTCAAAAGGTTCCTAGGTTATGCAGCTGACTCGCAAGAGCCAGAGGCATACCAACGAACCAGAGTGACATGTTCCGTCTAGAAACACGGGCCGGGGAGTTCATCTTCATGGCAAGCTTAAGGGTAAAACCCGAAGGCGAAGGGAAACCAAGACCTCGCAATGCTTAATGCATGAGGAGGGGGGTCTTAAATGGGCCCTGTAGTCATGAGGATGAGACTAGAAACCGAGCGATCTTGTCCTGAGCAGGATGAAGCTGGGCGAAAGCCCGGTGGAGGTCCGAAAGGGTGGTGACGTGCAACTCCCTCCCCAGACTCGGGATAAGGGGCCAAAAGCCAATCTAGCTCGGTGATATCTAGTTCCCACCGAAGTAGATCTAAGTCTAGCCTAGGCGGATGTTGCCAACGCTGTAGAGCACCGATCGAAAGGCAAGGATCCGAAAGGGTCCACCTTTCTTTCGAACTCCGAAGGTGTTGGCTCAAAAGAAGCCTAGAGACGGGTTTGTGTGGGGTAAGCCTCACAACCGAGAGGGGGTTAACCCAGACTTGAGTTAAGGTCCCTAAGTGCTGGCTAAGTGTCAAGCTAAAGGGAGTTTCTCTGCTAAGACAGCAGGGAGGTAGGCTCAGAAGCGGCCATCCTTTAAAGAGTGCGTAACAGCTCACCTGCCGAGCAGAGATGCCCCGAAGATGGACGGGACTAAAGCCAGCCACCGATACTCAGGACCACCTCTTCTAAGGTGTGTGGTAGGTGGGCGTGGAGGTTGGGTGGAAGCAGGACTGTGAAGCCCTGTGGACCGACTTCCAGTGCAGATCCCGGTGGTAGTAGCAGCGAAGCGTGGTGAGAATCCACGTCGCCGAAAGGGCAAGGTTTTCCTGGCAACGCGTCGTCGGCCAGGAGGTAGCCGGTCCTAAGCGATGCCCGAAAGGGTGTGGCGAAGAGGGAAACCCGTTAATATTCGGGTGCCTGGATCTGACCGAGCCATATGGCACACTTGACCTTGCGCTTCGGGATAGGGTGTACGGAGCCGTCGCTCCGTTTAACAGAACAAGGTTCGGGGAGTGTTGTAATGACGAGAACTGAACCAAGGCTGGAATAGCCTACCTGTGGGTGGGTACACCTGATTCCTGGAGACAATGAAAACAAGGTCGAGGAGGGCAGATCTAGACCGTACCGAGAACCGACACAGGTGTCCCTAGGTGAGAAGCCTAAGGCGTATCAGGTAACCGTAGGCGAGGGAACTCGGCAAGTTAGCCCCGTAGCTTCGGTTGAAGGGGTGCCTGCGGTTTTATCGATAAGATGGAATCGCAGGTCGCAGTTACAAGGGGGTCCCGACTGTTTAATAAAAACACAGATGACCGCAAGCCCGAAAGGGTGTGTACGGTCGTTGAATCCTGGCCAGTGGCGGTACCTAAAACCCTCGTTCAAGAGGGCTAAGGGCCGCTAAACGCCGGGAGTAACTCTGACTCTCTTAAGGTAGCCAAATGCCTTGTCGGGTAAGTTCCGACGTGCATGAATGGACCAACGAGGGCCCCACTGTCCCCGCCTACAACCTGGCGAACCCACGTAAGGTGGACGAACAGTCCATCAACCCCCATCGGGGAGAGAAGTCCCTGTGGAGCTTTACTGCAACCTGTTGCTGCGATGCGGCCATGGTTGCAGAGTGTAGCCGGGAGCCGTTATGCACATCCTTTCGGGGATGTGATAGGTGTCAATGTAACACCGGCCTTCTGTGACTGCGTCGCTAACTATGCAAAAGCATAGGACAACGGCAGGCGGGCAGTTCGGCTGGGGCGGCACCCCCTCGAAAAGATATCAAGGGGGCCCAAAGATCGGCTCAGACGGGTCAGAACCCCGTCAAAGAGGGCAAGGCCAAAAGCCGGTCTGACAGGATCCCTAAAAGCGTCGGATCCTGGGGCGAAAGCCTGGCCTAGCGAACCTCCATGTCCCCACTGTTGGGGGCTGGAGACGACAGAAAAGTTACCCCAGGGGTAACAGGCTCGTCGCGGGCGAGAGCTCCTATCGACCCCGCGGTTTGGTACCTCATTTATGGGGTATGACCGCAGTAATGCGGGTCAATAGCATCGGCTTATAACGGCGAAGCCCTACCAAAACTAAACAAGATTAGTGGAAGAGCAAACGATAACACTGGAGGGTAACGCCGTGGGAAGTCTGGTGTAAGGTTTGCACAAAGCAGAACTAGCATATTACCTATAATCGTATACATGTTATGTTATTCTGCTTAGTATGACCTTCACCATGACCCCGTAACGACTGAGGTGGCTAAAAAAGCCACCAATGAGATAGCATCCACAAAACGCTGTGATGCTATCATACGCCGACCCCTCAACGTGCAATAGAGGGTGAAGACATAGTCTGACTCCGCTGGAGACAGCGGCCAAAGTCGCGATGTCGGCTCTTCCCATCCCGGTCCTGCAGCAGGGGCCAAGGGTGGGGCTGCTCGCCCATCAAAGGGGAACGTGAGCTGGGTTTAGACCGTCGTGAGACAGGTCGGTCTCTACCTGATGGGGGCGAAGGTAAACTGAGGGGAGCTCGCCCCTAGTACGAGAGGAACAGGGCGAGGCGGCCTCTGGTGTACCGGTTGTCCGACAGGGCAGTGCCGGGCAGCTAAGCCGTTGAGGATAACCCCTGAAAGCATCTAAGGGGGAAGCCTTTCCCGAGAAGAGTTTACCGCTCACTTGCTGCTTCTGGCCGCAAGGCTGGGGGCAGGAGTGGGGGAGGACTCCGATAAAAGATCGGGTTGATAGGACGGAGGTGTACGCTGGAAGTTCCGCAAGGAGCGACCAGTTCAGCCTGCCGTTACTAATCGTCCAACGCCCCATCATAAAGAAGCGGTACTGAGGGCGCAATTTTCCTATGCATGGCAAACAAATAGAATAATTAGGTGTTTTATAAGTTAAAAACTACATATTTTTGGATATTATACTCCGCCTAATGTTATTAACAGGTCAGTAATGAAACCAGCACAGAGACCGATAAATATTCCAAGCATCATGACATAATTGTTGCTTTGTCTCCTTGCAGTGCTGTACATTAATAACGAGACATATACTAACGCTCCTCCAGCCATGCTAAGAAACAATATAAACGTAAAAGTTGACATACCAATTAAACTACCTACTAGGGTCCCAATAAATGTAGGAAGCCCACCTATCAAACCTACTCCTACTAAAAACCTTAGACTAGGCCTTTTATCTAAGCGCATCAATGGACTTGAAATCCCAAAACCTTCGGTCGCATTGTGAGCACCAAATCCAATTATTAGTACAATGGCCAATCCGATTGAACCGGCAGCATAAGATTGACCTATTGCTAAACCCTCACTAAAATTATGAGCGCCTATAGCGCTAGCTATCATTATAGCTAGCCTGTAAGTTCCCATATCGTCAATACTCAAATTATAAACAGGCACTTCTCTTTTATTAGTCCCTTGCTCAATTGTGGGTTTTGTACGACCATCGTTGAGGACTTTAGGGAACAACTTGGTTTCGTAATACGATAAACCAAGCAAACCTGCCGCAATTCCACCCAATAGAGCAGATAAATTTGCAATCGGATTCACAGAAATAGTTTTTCCAGCAAACCAGCTTAGAACTGATTCTTCGGTTACCTCCCATGCATGACCGAACACATCAATTATGAGAAAAAAAAGTATACCAATAGCGATTGCATTAAGAAAGGATTTTGTTTGCTGGTTTACATTCTTCAAAAAGGCTATTGGTAAGCCTAAAAATATAGTCATGCCAGCAACTGTGCCAAGAAGAAGCAATTGAACAAAGTCAATCAATGCGACTGATCATCAACCAAAAATGAACGATAAATAAACGGTTTATAAGATTTTGTTCATAATCTCATACAGCAAGATAAAGTCGAACAAGCTTTAAAGTAAGTAACAATCAAAAAGCATTACAATATCAGGTTACATAATACACAATCTTTAAAACGATATAATATCATTCTGTATTAAAATGATAGTTGCCATCTTGGGAGCTGGAAGAATAGGAGAAATAGTAGCCAGACGACTGTCAGCTTCCAGCAACATATCCAAAATAATATTGACAAAAAGGAACATAGCTTCAATCCAACATCTTAAATCAGACAAGATCGAAGTAACTACTGATAACGTATACGCTACTAAAATAGCACAAATAATAGTGATTTCTGTTAAAGCAAGCGATGCAAAGCAGCTTCTTAGTCAGATTTCGTCTTTTGTATCGGGCAAGATAATTATTTCGTTAATGGCAGCCGTACCTTTACGAAAGCTAGAGAAGTCTCTTGTTGGGGCCAAGATTGTGAGAGCAATGCCTAACATGGCAGCTATTATAGGAGAATCAATTACAGCATATTCAATAAACACGAATATTTCAGATAACGATATACATAAAATTCGCCGAATATTCGATATGCTTGGAGAACATATCATGGTTCCGGAGAAATATATGGATGCCATAACAGCTTTGAGTGGAAGTGGGCCTGCATATATAGCCATTCTTGTTGAAGCATTAGTAACTGCTGGACTCAAAGTAGGTCTTCCAAGGGACGTTGCAATGAAATTAACAACAAAGACGTTATCAGGAACAGCTAACCTATTAGAGTCGACCAAAATACATCCAGCAGAGTTACGTGATACCGTTACAACTCCTGCAGGAACCACAATAGCAGGCATATATGAGCTTGAAAAAGGGTCGTTTAGGACAAGTATAATAAACGCTGTAGAAGCAGCCACATTCGCTGCGGAAAG
>Ga0208549_100993_pt1 | contig 10650 bp, 23 predicted proteins | sample BED_host_MetaG_FD_187135 | JGI IMG/M metagenome (GOLD analysis project Ga0208549, IMG submission 187135) | Hot spring microbial mat communities from Yellowstone National Park, Wyoming, USA - BED_host_MetaG (SPAdes) (version 2) | ecosystem: Environmental > Aquatic > Thermal springs > Hot (42-90C)... | reverse complement strand
TTACTGTTACTGGATCAGCGGCTACTGTTGCTGCACCAAGGCCATAGAAGAATTCACTTCCATACTTCCCTAGATAGCCTAATGCACCCTCCTTGTCTCCAAGGAAGTAGTCTGCTAGTATGCCAACTAATGAATAAATTCCTGCCTTGGCGTACTTTGCATTTGATCCTAGTCCTCCTGATGTGTTAGGGTTTAGCTGGGGTATTGAACTGTTTATTACTGGATCAACATACTGGAAGGCCAAGCCCCCACCGTATGCTGTTACTACTGCGTCTCCGACTTCCTCAAGTAGTCTCTTCATGTCCATCTATTTCACCCCTTTCAAAGTCCCCTGCCCCTGCATGAGGAAGCCGCAGAAGCTAGTGCTGATCTAACTTCTAGTCTATTTGCGAATTTCTTGCCTGCGAGCTGACTTGCTACACAAGACTGGAATGCCTTAAGTCTTGGGCTTGTTTGTATTGAGTGCTTGCTCCTAGCATAGTCTGGCTGCTTAGGAACTCCTCTCGTCACAAAAACTGGCTCCCACTGAGAGAGTATATTTGCAGATAGTCTTGCCATCTTACCACCTTATACTACTTATATATAGGAATAGTTAATTATAAATATCTTTCGCATAAAAGGCTATAGCTAATAAAAAAGTCAAAAAGAGTAAAATAAGTAAATTAAGTCTTGTTACGACGAAGCTACTTCTTTGGTGCTTTCTTTGGTGTTATTGTTATTACTCCGTTTTTGTCTACTACATCATAGCCCATAGCTTTTACTTCATCTTCAAACATAGGCTTGCATATATTACAAGCTAGGAAGTCATGTGTTGTCGGGTGGTATATGTTGTTGAGTTCGTCCATTACATCTTTTACTGTTCTGGGCTTTGGTATCTTGTAGTCTAATATGTCTTTAGGGCTGGTAACAACATGCTCCTGCTTAACTTCTTCCTGCTTCTGTGCTTGTGGCTCTGGCTCTTGCTTGGCTTGCTCTTGCGGTGTAGCTTCTTTCTTCGTTTCTTGTTCTGGCTTTGCGGTGAGATTTTTCAGTGCTACCTTAAAAGCTTCTGCAAATGTATCTATATCTTTTTCGTCCATATTCACACCTTCAATACTTTATGTATAGTATGTATGAAAAGATATATAAATGTTTGGTTGCATAAACTATATTAGTGGTATTATGGCCTATAAATGTCCTATTTGTGGTAAAGAGTTTGAAGCTATGCAACAGCTTGGAGGGCACATGCGTACACACCGCAAAGGCACAAGCACAACGCACACAAGCAAACGCACAAGCAGAAATACAAGCACCGCACAAGCACAAGAAGCAAGCACCGTAACAGACGAGCAAGCAAGCCGAATGGAGCTTGTTCAAGCTAGTCCTTCTACACAAGCAAATACACAAGGCTATACACAAGATTCTACACAAGCAGATACAGAAGCAAGAATGCAAGCAATAGTAGAGAAAGGCTCACAAGCTAGCGATAGCGAATTAGCTTGGCTTAATGCCCAGCTGGATAGGCCCGTTACTAGGCAAGAACTAGAGTTGGCAAAGCAAAGATTAGATAGAGAATATGCTCAAATGCAGGAAACAGCTAGGCAGCAGGCAGAAATGCTTAGAGCACCGCCCCCACCGCCACCAGCTTATTATGCACCACCAAGAGAGACAACAGCAGATAAAGTAGTAAATAGTATAGATTGGAATGCAATAGCAAACAACGGCTTAAACCTTCTGGCAGAGATAATAAGAGAGAGAAGACAAGCGAGAGCAGGGCCAAGCTTAGCAGAGCAGATAGGACAACTAGCAATAAGTAACTTTGCGGCAACGCTAAGCAAGGAAGGCGGTAGGATAATGGGTAAAAGGCTAGGAGTAGAAGGCGAGCCTGAAGAAGAGTATGTTACTAAGCCCGTGCTTCAAGTAATGCTTGGAAAGATGGTAGAAGAAATAGAAAAAGAGCAGAAGGCTAGGAAGGAGCTTGCAGAGAGATGGGAGAAATTAGAGAGAGAAATATCACAGGCACGTGAAAGACTTGCAACGACTTCAACGACAGCACCGAGCCCAGCAGAAGAAGCACCTAAGCCTGAAGAAGCACCGCAGCCAGAAGCTACAACGCAGGAAGCACAAGAAGCAACGCAGAGCAGTGAAGAGAGCCAAAGCCAAGAAGAGAACATAGCCACGCAGGAGCATAAAATGGTAGAGGAGTTGCTTAAAAAACAGACAGAGCAGAATAATGAAGGGCAGGGTGTAGAGAATGAATAATAGAGATAAACTCTGGACTGTTGCACATGATATTATAGAGATGTTCAGCAAGGACTTTGGGCCGTTTAAGAACATGGCACTTAGGATTGCATACGACTACATATACCAGATGAGAGATAAAGATGTTGAAGAGGTTATAAATAAGCTTAAGTTAATAATAAATCAGAGAGATGATCTTGATGTCAAGAAGAAATAAAAATATTGATTATGAAAGCCTTTTTAAAGCTTTATTTGAGAGAAAGACAAGCCAAGGTAGAATAAACAAGATTATAGACGCATTCTTTGAAGACGATATAAAGACTGATACCGCACTGCACTTTATAAATGAAGTTGTTATTCATAAAAAGCCAGATACCTTTATCAAAAACTTTAAAAAGTATACTGTTAAGCCTAGACTTAAAAAGCTTATTGATGAGAAGCTTTGAATGTTTGGTGGTATAAATGGGAAGAAAAGCTGAAGAGTTTTTTATCTTTGCGATACCTAGCCCTAATAGCAACGCTGATTTCTACACGCTGGGAGTTCTACACGATGTAAACTTGTATATGGGAAAAGGGAAAGCTGCGATAAGCACTGATAAGTTTGGAGTGCTTGCTGCTAGAACCCACATATTAGAATTGCTTAAGGATAGAATGGATAAGCTTGGTATAGAGTATGGCGAGTATGTGAGAATGCTCTGGGTTGATAGCGATATAAGAATTAATACACCTGCTAATGAGCTTGCTGAGAGATTTAAAAAGGCTGATGAGCTTGGCTTAAACCTTATCGCTGATTATATTACCCCGTGGCAGAATGGGGGCTTTGCACATACTCTCTCTAAGCCAAATGATAAAGGCAAGTATACAACGCTGACTGACGAGGAGCTTAATTCTTTTAGCGATATGCAGGAGCTACCTAAGGGATATGTCGGGGGGCTGGGCTTTTATTATGGCTTAGTACCTATTGATTATAAGTTTCATAATGAGGAGTTCGGAGAAGATATTACTTTCTATAGAGATATGTATGCTCGCTTACCTGATTATAGGCTAGCCCTTGCTAAGATTGATATAAAGCATAAAAAAGAAGTGCTACTCTAAAAGTGCTTTCCGTGATCACGGCTAAAATCAAAAAATAGGCCAAAAAAGTAGCTTGTTAGACAAAAAAAGCATAAAAAAATAGGACGCTCACAGGGGCTGGTGGTAGTATGGCAAGGCGTAAGAGTTGTTAAACCCCTGTGGGCTTTATCCTAAAAAAATTAAACAAAGTTGCTTAGTGTAGTAGTCTGCTGCTGTGCTTGGGCTTGTGTTAGTGCTTGGGCTTTGTTTAGTGCGTTGAGTTCCTTCTGCGTCATGTTGTAAAGGTATTTTTCAAGGTTCAACTCAAAGTATAAGTGTAGTCGTGGCTCTTCTGTTGCTTTCATTCCTGCAAATTTCATTCCTAAGTCGTTAAAGTAATCTACATCCTTCGCATAGAAATACCTGCCTGCTGGTAGTTTCACTATTATTATATAGGTTGTGCTACTTGTGTAGTTTGCTTCTTGTATATCTATGTCGGGCTCAAATTTCCATACTTCCTTACATCGCTTCGCTATGCTCTGCAATAGTATTATTTTAATGTACCCTTGTCTATCTTCTGGGCTTAGCGTTATTACTTCGCTCATGTTCTCACTTAGTCAGTGTGTTCTGCTTCTGGCTCTGCGGTGTCTGGCTCTAAGAATAACTGCATTATCTCGTCTTCGTCTTGTGCTATTTCTTCATGGCATACAGGACATAGGAAGCGGTAGCTGTCCTGCAAGTTGTCGTAATCGTCTGTTTCCCATTCTAAGTTTTCCGTGTCGGTTGGGTATATCTTGTCTGTCGTTGTGTGTTCTCCTTCCACATAGTAGATTTTAGTATGGCACTTTGGACAAATTGCGGATGGCTCTCCGTTCTCTTCTAATCTCAAAAGCTTTTTTTCGCTCATTCCATCACCTCTTCTTTTATCTCTTGCTCATAAAATATAGGTTCTGCTTTTGTTATGTTAAATGCTACTATGGATTTACATCTCGGGCAGTAATATTCATGCTCGTATGTTTGTGTTTGTTTGTAGGACTTGCCTGGCAGTATTGCTCCGTTCTTGTCTATAAAAATCTCTTGCGTCTTGTATGTTGTTTTAATTGTGGTTTCTAAAAGTTTGTATATCTTGCTGTGGCAAATCGGACAGATGCCATAAGGTTCGCCGTTCTTGTCTAATCGTAGCCTATTATGTGATTGCTTTGTCATGTTATCAACCTCTCGTTATGCTTCTGGCCCTTCTGGGCCGTCTTCGTTGTCTGGCTCTGGTGTGTCTGGGTATAGTGTGTTTATGTCTTCTCCTAATGCGTCGGCTACTGCTTGCTTGCATTCTGGCGTGTCTGCGTGGTTAATAAACTCGTCTCTAAAACCTTCAAAGCCGCACTCTGCACAACTAAATAACTGCTCTAACTTGCCGTTATCGTTTAGTATTGCGGTGTTGCCGTCTGCGTCTTGTATAAATACCGTTGCGTTCTGCTCGTCAAAGTATATTTTTGTTTCTGGGCCTAAAAAGTCGGGCTGTTGTTCTGCGTATGCCTTTAATAGTTCGGCGGCGTCTGATAACTCCATGTATCCAAGTGTATCCAAGTCGTTAGTTATTTCTATCATGCTCTCACCATTTAGTTATGGGAAGGGCTTAAACCCTTCTCTTGTGCCGCTTGTTGCTCTGGCTCTTGCTCGTAGAATAGGGCTTCGGCTTCGTCTTCACTTGTGGCTATAACTTTTTTACATTCTGGGCATGTGTATTCGTAATCCCAAGTCCAATCTGCTTCTCTATCTACTTCTTCATATTCTAAGCCAGTATCTAAGTCTGGGCTTACTTCATAGGTTATAACGGCTAATTCTCTTAATACCACGTTGTATATTTGCTTGTGGCATTTAGGACAGACGGCATAAGGAGTGCCGTCTGTATCCAGTCTCAATTTCCTTTTTGTTTGTTCGGGCATGGTATCACTCATTTACAAAGGGGGCCAGCCAGTAATCTACTTCTTCCCCTTCGTCGTTGATTGCTGTTATTTTTACTGGTTCGTTGGTTGCTAAACTTATAGTTATGTATTCTACTTTAAGGGTTTTGACTACTTTAAAGAATTTTTGCAGTTCTTCAAAGTTAAAAGACGCTGTTGCAGTGTGCTTAACTTGTGGTTCTTTTGTCATGCGTTTAGTTCCTTGCTCAAAGTCGTAGCCGTCTTTTGCTTCGCCGCCAGTCAGTTCCTTAAAACTATACTTGCCTATTAGACGCTTAGGTATTACATACATGGCTATACCGCTCGGGTTCATATAGTAATACTTATCCGTAGCCGTTTGTGGCTGTTGCTGGCTTGCTGTTGTGTCCGTTGAGGTTTGTTCTGTTGGTTCAGGAGTTTGCTCTATTGCGTCGCTCACGGGGACGCTTGCCGTTGTCTGTTCGGGTATATTTTGGTTTTCCATGGGTATCCACCTTTTCAATATTAGGTTTATAATAAATATCATGGGCCATAAGTTGCTCTATTGCTTTTTGTAATAACTTGCTTGGGCTTATGCTCCTCTGTTCTATATATGCGGCGTGTTCTATTGATATGCTTATAGTTAATTTCTTTGTTGCCATGTTATAAGCCTCTAAATCATTTCAAGTATATATTATCCTATAACATTTAAATACTTTACTTAATTTATGTATATACTTGTGTATATGCCCTTGTAGTAAAGTATAAGGTGGTATATTAAAATAAAAAAATAGGAATTAAAATGTCGCTTTGCCTTGACGTCTTCACGGAACTTAAAATAACCTTCACGGAATTTCCAGGAATTGACATTCGGCTACATTCGGCTACGGAACTTTTCCGTCCTAATTTTCCGTCTTATTTTCCGTCGCATCACGCCAATCTAAAAAGTCGGAATTGAACTTAAAGGAATTGGATTTTAAAGTATCTATAAGCTTGCTGGCTTCGTTTCTTGTAAGCTGTTCTATACTTTGTTTTGCAAGCTGTTGTAAGTAGTATTGGGTATAGCTCTGGGCCTCTTCGTCTTTGCTTAGAATTGAGTTTATATAACTTAGCTGCTTGGAAGTTATAGCGTCTGAGCTTGAGCTTGGCGGTGCTTCGGTGCTGGGCGTTGATTGGGCTGCGTTTCCTACTGCTGTAATTATGAAGCCGTTGTGCTTTAAGCTGAAATACTTTACTTGAAGGGTTAGCGTCTTGCCTATTAGCTGGGGGTAGTCAGTCAAGCCAGCGTTGTTTTTCAGGTATATCTCGTTTGTTATGCTTAACCTAAACTGCTTTTTCTTACCTTCCTGTGTGCGTACTAGGTAGTAGGCAGCCCAGCGTTCAGTGTTGTCCCTTGCTTTGTATGAATGCCTTCCTAAGTATTCAAGCACTTCAACCTGTATAGTGTCGCCTTCCTTGTATGCGTCTGCGTCTAGATAGTCTTTTTCTCCAAACACATGTATATCTTCCACCATATCACCTTTTCATCTACAATTATCTACAAAACACCCAATATTATCAAACAAATCATAAGCCAAGCCAAAACCAAGCCTATAGCCAGCATAACGATGTAGCTCTTAAGCTCGTAATATCTTTTTTCCCATACTAGCTTAGCCCTTTCCTCTAATATTTTTCTTACCTTTTCTCTTGTCTCAATTAAGTCGTTTACCTTTCCCAATATCTTAGCTTCTTCGTTTTTCAAGCAATCACCTATTTTCTAACAATCTCATCAACCACAAAAATAAGCTTACCTCCTTCAAGCTCCAGATGGCCCCGCACAATATACTCAAACATCAAGCTCCTAAGCGTTGCGGGGAGTTCGTTGTCGTCCGTGCGTAGTTCAAAGCTTATCATAGTCTCACTTTATATTGTTTTGCTAATTTTAAAGTATTATAAACTGCATTTTCTAGTTCTTCAAAGAACTTTTTCTGCTTTTCTATATCGTCCTCTATGTGCATGTCTTTGAATATGCCTATAAAAAGTATTGGAAGCACAGTAACAAGCTCTTTATATGTTATTTTTTGTGAAGCAAAAGCTTTGTCTATTCGCTTCGCAGCCGTCTCAATTTTCCTTTCAACCTCGCTTTCGTCCTCTTTTCGTTCTAGATACCAGCCTTTTTTCATTTTCTCAACCCTTTCATTTATTTTTACACTTTTTATTTAAATATACTTCCCTTATACCTTCATGAAGATGTGAAATGTTTTCAGCCTTTTCAGCCTCAATCTTTTTTATATGGTGCTTTTCTATTGCAGATTTAATAGCAAAGTATAACCCAACTGTAGTAATTGCTCCTACTAGAATACCTATATCTTGCACATATAAGCACTTTAAATCCTGAAATGTACAAAATAATACTGTTGATGGTGTAGTCACAGTAAATAGTGCTTCTGGCTTTTTTTCTATAAGATCATGGCCACGTAGCAATTCTTTAAATTCAATTTTTATTTTTTCTTCCATCTTCTCGCCTTGTGTTTTTTGGGTTTTATCAATTTAGCCCTATCTTGTTTAAGTAATGCTAATAGTTGTAGTGCTAAAAGCTCTTTTCTTATGGCCAGTTCTCTCTCATCTAGTTCATATTCTACCATTCTATCAACCTTTTTTGGCTCGGTGTGTGCGGTGCTTTGTCTTTAAGTCAAGCTCTATGTGTGCTTTTAGCTTACTACCTGATAAGAATGTTATCTCTACGTCGCCCCAGCCGTTGTTTTTTATGTTATTTGATTGGCTGCTAGATTTTATCTCTACCACTTTACCTTGATCTATTGCCTCTAGTACTATGCCGTTTATTATGGCCATGGCCTTTATCCACTCTTGTTCTAAATCACGCTTTCTTTGTTCTTCCATTTTATCAACCCTTCTTATTCTTTTTATCTAATGCCTTCCAGAATTCCCATCTTGCTTCTGCTTGTCTAAGACGCAAGTCATTAACTCTTTGTTCTAGTTCATATAGTTCCTTTTCCAGCAGGCTCAACTCCTCTACTATTTTCAGGTATTCTTTTTTCTTTTTTTCTATTTCATTTTCCATTTTATCAACCCTTTTTGAAGCATTTTTTAGCGTGAAGCTCAAGCTTTTTCCTAAAAGCTTCATAGGTTCTGGCCCTTATTATAGTGCCGCAAATAGCACATCTTCCAATCCAAACCTCGCTCTTTGGCTTTCTAGCCTTCATTTGCTCGCCTTCTTTTCATGCTTGCTTCCTTACCTGCCTCCCACGCCAATTTGCAATAGTTTTTAAAGTCTAATGTGTTTTTGTATATAGATATAAACACCATCGGATTGCCTTGCTCATCACAAAAATGCACTTTCCACCATTTCTCAAACTCTTTATCTTTTTTCATTAGCAGTCTGTTTTCTTCTTTAATTATGCTGTCTCTGTCTTTTGTTTTCATTCAATCAACCTCGCCAATAGTATTTGCTGCGTCTAAAAGATCATAATAAAAATGGCTCATTATTTCATCTATCTCTTCCTTACGCTCTTCTTTGGCGTGTATTGCTTCTTTAGCAAGTTCTTCAAACTTATCATATATATCGTCTAGTAGCATTTGTATATCTGGATAGCCAAGGTTTTCCTCTTTTTTATTTTGTTCGCTCATTTTCTCAACCCGCCTCATTTCCTTCATTATAGCCTGAAAAAAGATAGCCCGAGTTGTCTTTGTCTTCTTTTTCCTGCTCAGCGTTGCTTTGCGTTGCTCTTTTGCTTTCATAGTCTGCGATGAGATCGTCATACTTCGTTGTGTAGTTGGCTTTGTGCTTGAGCCAGTCGATGTAGGTGCTTAGGCTCATGTTGAGTTCTTTGGCTTCTAGGAGGTACTGTTTGGCGACACTCGCAGCAACCTTCTTTTTGATTGGTATTATCTTTTCTTTTGACACTCTTTCACCTTCAGGGCCTTTGGCCCTGATATATTATAGAATAGTAAAATATTTAAACTTATCTTTTAAGTTTAAATTTTCTAAGTTTTTTGTTTATATATTATATGTTATAGTTAATATTATATTTCTAGCTTTTTAGACAAAAAAAGTTGGAAAATTTAAGATTAAAGAAAGATTTATATATTTTTCTATCCAATATAAGAGATATAAAAAGGCGATATAGTGGATAACGATGATGTAAGAGCTACGGAGTTGTTTCTCAAGAAGGAAGAGATCAAGGGCACAGTGGACGCAACGCACAAATTCCTTTACACTGCTGGTACGCTCTACGAGTTTATGCCAAATGGGATATACGCAAGGGCAGAGGATCACCAAGTAGAAAGCTACCTGACAGGCTTATCGCTAAGGCTTCTAAACCAAGATGTCTTTTCACGTGCAGAGAAGTCTAACTTTGTAGACTACATTAAGAGCAAGTACTTTATGAGATGGGAAGAGGTTCAAGCTAAGCAGGATAGAAACCTAATACCATTTGCTAATATGATTTTTGACATAAAGCAGTTCAAGAGACACGAGATTTTAAGCGTGGAAGACTTAAGAAATCATTACTTCTTCTTCCAAGTGCCACACGCTCTCAACGAAGAAATGCTCAACGAAAGCTTAGCTAAAGGCTACACACCAGAGCTGGCTTTGAAGATATTCGCACCGAAGATATACAAGTTTTTTGTAGATATAGTAGGAGAGGACAAGGTTATCTTGCAGCTTGCGAAGATTGGCTACACCTTTTATCCAAACAACCCATTCAAAGTTATGTTTATGGAGCTAGGCCCGAAAGACGCTGGCAAAACCACATTCCTAAAGCTTTTCACTTATGTAATAGGAGAACGCAACATCTCAACGATTTCACTGCAGGACTTAGCTGACTACCGCTTTGCAAGGGCAGAGCTGTGGGGCAAGCTGGCTAATATCTATGATGATTTGCCGATAACAGCTATAAAAAATCAAGGTATTATTAAAATGATAAGCGGCGAGAGTAGAATAGACGCACCAGTCAAGCTAAAACAAGAGATACAGAGCTTTACAAACACCGCAAAAAGCATATATACAACAAACCGACTGCCTTATGTCTATGATAGCACTGACGAAGCTTTCTTCTCAAGATGGGTTATAACTAATTATCCTAACCACTTCCAGAGAAATGACGGCTTTTATGCCAGCCTTATCTCTAACGAGAGCGAGATAGAAGGGCTTATAGTTGCCAGCCTTCTTGCACTACGTGACTTATTAGCTAAGAAGTTCAGCTTTGAAGACAAGACAAAAGAAAATATGGAGCTTTGGCAGAAGCAGAACAACAATATATATGCTTTTTTAACTGATAGCCTTCAGACAGGTGCTTTTGTGCTTGGAGAAGACTTAAAGATAGAAAAAGATACACTCTACCAAGCTTATGTTGATTACTGCAACAACTTTGAGATTGACGCAAAGTCTAAAACCAAGTTTACACAAGAGCTACAACGCCTTTTCAACATAGGAACAACGAAATTTCAAAAAGATGGA
>Ga0208549_100992_pt1 | contig 10654 bp, 8 predicted proteins | sample BED_host_MetaG_FD_187135 | JGI IMG/M metagenome (GOLD analysis project Ga0208549, IMG submission 187135) | Hot spring microbial mat communities from Yellowstone National Park, Wyoming, USA - BED_host_MetaG (SPAdes) (version 2) | ecosystem: Environmental > Aquatic > Thermal springs > Hot (42-90C) >... | reverse complement strand
CCACCCCTCCACGGCGAGGACCACAGTGACCGGATCTGGCAGCGGGGGCACCACTAGGATGTCACCCCGGAGTTCGGGTTCGGATAATCCACAGGCGCTGCAATCCAAGACTACCACTAAACACAATGTTCGATGTATTTAAAAATAGGGTGTGGGGCTGGCTGTGGTTACTGGCTGTCTCCGCCGTACTCAGCAGTTTCAAAATAGATAGGTTTATATGGATTTCTGGATTTGAGCTTTTGTGTGCATGGGCAGTAGGGTGGTAGCGTAGACCCAAGACCTCCACAGATGGAGGGGTACGTGCACACACATGGGGGGATAAGGAAGCGGGAGGAACTGAAGATGGTCGGCGTTCCCCATGATGCCTTCTTCAGCAACGCAGAAGGCATATGAATGGGTGGGTACGTCGAGACAGGGGCGGAGCTGAATGGGATCGATGAACCCGTGAGGTCCCTACGTGATGCGCTGAAGCCCAAGCTCCACTACGCGTACGACAGGTATGCTGATGCGTACCTATGTACGCCTATGTAGAGTGAAACCCCTGCCCACCTTTACCGCCCTGATCCTCCTGCTGTCCGCCGCCCCGACTGGTGCTCCGCGGTCCCAGTGGTGCTGGGGGCGGGTGGATTAGGCCTCCTTTCTCTACCTCCCTAGAGTACTTGCGCGGCGTGACCCCTATTATCCTCATCACACCGCCCACCACGTTACCCGCTATGCCGCCTCCTATCCGCGTCATTGCCGTCCAAGATTCACTGGTGGGGACGGGTATGTGCTGATTCATCCATCCGCCGACTTTGGGTATTTTCGCGACGTATTTGCCTAGGGCTGTGTCTCCAAGTTTTGTTGTGAGTGGGGCTACCCACTCGGCGTAGTATTCGTTGCCTATCTGCCTTGTACCCGCGTAGTGGTATCCCTTTGGACCCTGGCCTGGCGGTGCGCTTGGCCCGCTTACTTTGGTGTGCACTGTCCGGAAGTCTTTGCGGAAGAGGCTGTGGATACCAACGCCGCCACCCGATTCATACGTCGTCTTGAAACCACCCCTGCCCCCGCCGGGGTGCACGATTACATCCTTCTCCATCCACCTGCTGCGGAGTCTTCCGTAGGGGCCCTTCTCCCCCGCGCTCGACGTGGGCGGCGGCCTGGGTGGGGTGCTGGGCGGGCTCCCACCACCTCCTCCACCGGTGGCTATAACCGTACCGCCCTCGGTCGGGTTGAATCTGCGGGATGAGCGTGCGCGCTGTAGGGCGGATGACAGTCCTCCCATGCCTGGTATCATGCCCATGACGCCGAATGTGAGTACTTCTGGGAGTATCATTGTTATGACGGGGGTTATTATGCCCACGAATATGCTTGTGAGGCTGGGGTCGCCGGCGACGACGTATGCTATCAGTACGAGTACGGCTGATGCGAATATGCCACTTATGATGAGCCCTATTACGACTTCGGCGAAGAATGTGACCACTTTGCGGAATGGTGGGAAGAGCCAGAGGACTGCTAGGATGGGGGCGAGGCCTACGGCTGCGCCTATCACCACGAAGCGGATGAATGCGAGGGCGAAGGCGAGTATGAGGGCGAAGAGGAGGTCTGCGCCGAGGGCTGCGAGTTCGGGTACGAAGTAGCCGGTGACCAAGCCAAGGATGATGAGACCCATGCTGTGCGTTATTATGACCCCCGTGGGCGCCATCCCGAGTATGTTGAAGGCCACCTGGTTGATGAGTAGGGCGAACGCGTTGTAGAGGTATGGGGTGGCGAATATCACCGCGGCCACCACAACGACGTCTTTCCCCAGCTCTACCACGGTGTCCGTTATCCCCTCACCCTCAGTCTCCCATACACGCCAGCCCACGTCGAGTGCGAAGAATGCGCCGAGGAAGGCGAGCGCCATACTCCTCGTGTATAGGTATAGCACCTGCATCTCGGGGCCGATCACGTTAAAGGAGTACTGGGTATCCATGCTCCCATAGGTGGGCGCCGCAACGAAGTATTCAAAGCCCGCTGAGAAGATGGGGTTCAGGTACTGGAGCACGGGTTCGAGCGCTAAGTAGTTTATCAGGTGGGCTATACCACACACGAAGAAGCCGCTCAGCCCTCCACCACAATTGTTGTTCAGCGTGATGGCGTACACCGTGGTGTTCGCGGCGGCCACGCTCCCGTTAACCCCGACGGTGGCCGTGACCGTGTAGGTGCCGTTCTTGTCGTATTCGGCGTTCACGGGTCCGAATACACCGTTCGACCCCGTGTACACCGTTACCACATTACCGTTACCCTCATTCACAGTGACGGCGAGACCCGCTGCGCCGGGGTACACTTGACCCGAGATCTGTGCTTTGAGGGGCACCGTGCCCGCCGCGGGGTTCGCTGACACGGTGACGGTGACCGGGCTCCCATTCACAGCTGTGGCCGAAGTGGATAGGAAGGCGGGGCCGAAGTTAACCGCGAATATTAGTAGGGCTGCGACGAGGAAGTAGCCCATACCCTTACCCATGTGGCCCGCGGCGAGGTATATCGCGGCGGCCGCTACAGCTATCCCCGCCGCGGCGTAGCCTATTAGCTCCAGGTCCTGGGCGTAGGGCTGGTTGTACACCGTGGCCTGGGGCACCGCGCTTGTTATGATGCTGTAACCGAAGCTCACAACGAAGGCTCCAGCCACCACGCCTATGAGCGCCTTCCTACCCCTCTCGGACTGCCCGGTGGCGAAGAGGTAGGCCGAGTAGGCTATGCCCCCCGCCACAGCTATCCAGGCCGCGAAGTAGAAGTAGCCCACCACCGTGTGGAGCATGGATGCGAGGTCGAGCTCAACCGGGGCTGATGCGGGAGGGGGGAACACGCGGAGTAACCGGGCTAAACTGAGCGTCAGGGGATCCATACTCAACTCAACCCAACCCGAATCCAGCTGCCCCCACTGCTTAAAAGGAGGCCTGCTTCGGAGGAGGTGGGGTGAAGAGAGGTGAAGAGAGGGGGCGGAGTGTGCAGGAAACGGGGGTCTCACATGGCTGCTTGTTTTCCGGTTTTAGCGGAAATGGGGGAAATATTGGAATTGGGGCTGACCTCCTCCCCGCCCCAGAAGGGGCGAGGCTTTCCGCCTCCTTAACCCCCATTTTTTGTAATCGCGGAGGGGCTGGGGGCCAACTTATCCAGTCCCATGCTATCTCAGCTCGGAGGCTGACTCGATATGTAGCCGTATACTCCGGGGTTATACTCTGTTATCGCCACTTCCAGTGGGGCCGCAGTGATGGGCTGGGGCTGGCTACCCGAAGAGTACCCCGGATAGTAGTACTCGTAGAACGTGGAGGTGGAGCCCTGCGTGGGCATCGGTGTGTAGAGCTGTGTGGTGGAGTTATACCACCAGTAGTCCCCTAGGCCGTTGCTCTCGGGGCTCGTGGTTGGGTCGGCTAGGTAGCCTACCTCGGCCCCGGGGCCGGGGTAGCTTTCCACCGTGGTGTTGAAGTATGGGAGCGAGCTGTTCAGGTAGCCGGGGGGCATGGATATGTTGGCTGTGAGCCCGAATACGTGTGGGACGTAGGTCGAGCCGTTAAAGTACTCCCCGCCGCCCACCACCTTCACCGGCTGTGTGTAGAGGTCGACGAGTAGGGGTATGGTGGCCGCCTCGGCCTGGGTGCCGTTACCCGTGAGGAACGCCTCGGCGTAGGGGTTACCTTCCACATCCATACCTGTACCTCCACCTGCAATAGACCCGACACCCGTGGGTGTAGTGTTGATTTCTCCCCCGATCATGCCTGTTAGGGCGTCGAGCTCGAAAGCCCTGTACCTCCAGTACTGGGTGGTGGTGTTCGCAGATATGAGCGCCCAGAGCGCCTGGTACACTGAGCGCCAGAGGTTCTCCCCGTAGTAGTAGGCGGTGGGCATATTATACGCGTATACCTCCGACTTCACGGCTGGTGCCTGGGGGGCCCACTCGGGGTTGACCGGCCCGCTTCCCATGAACGCCGCCTGCGGCTCGTAGTATATGTATGTGGTGTTGCCCACGGTTTCCTCCACGGTGTACACGCTGAGTGCGAGTGTGGCCTGCCCCGCGTACCACTCCCTCTCCAACGCGGCGCCGTCCCACTGTATGCTGTCCCTCACGTTGAATGTTGCGGTCTCCTCCATGCCGCCGTACTCGGTGGACTCGGTGAAGTTCATTACTATTGTGCCCGTGTTCTCCGCGGCGCCGGGGGGCGAGCACGGGTTCTCCACGTATGCATCTCCGGACGCATACATGCACGCCTGATTCCCATTGTACACTGTGAAGGGTATCTCCACACTCACGAGCACCGTGTAGTATACATACACGTAGCTGCCGCTCTTCACTTCGGTCTGGCTTAGAATGGATGTGGTGGGGGTGCTCGGCCACTTGATGTGTGCGGAGGGTGGATACCAGAGGTCGGCGGGGGGATTCGCCGTGGGTGGGTACTCCGCGATGAGCCTGACGCCCTCGAGGTCTGGCTGGATCTGTGAAGGCGGGGCGGACGCGTTATTCACGCCGGAGAGTGGCACAGGCTCCAAAATATATGATGTGCTGTTTCTCGGGGTGGGGGTGGGGTAGGCGTAGCCTGCGAGGTCAGCGGCCGCGTACCACGCCCAGGGGGTGACCTGGCTGGCGTTTAGCTGGAACACCTCTAGGATGGCATCCCTGAGTGGAGTGTCCGCGGTGGTTCCACCCGCCTCGAATAGTTTTGGGGCCACCGTGCCCTCCGCGAGGAGGGCGCTACTGTTCAGCGCCACGGGGAGGGTGCCCGCCAGCTCCTCCTGGTAGCCGTCGCCCACATAGAGCGTCGCGTAGGAGGGGGAGGCCCCCGGTGGGGGCGGTGTGGGCGGGGGTTGGACTGTGGGCGGCGCTGGTATCGGCGCAGGCGGCGCGTGCTGTGAGAGGAGATATACACCCATGAAGCCCAGTATGATCAGGGCGAGGCCGATGCCTAGGCTGCGGCGCATGGGCGCACACCTCCCAGCCGCGGACACATAAAACAAGCGGTGCTAATATGCATCCACTCACCATACAAAAATAACCCAACCCGTTTTTAACACCGCCGTGTGGGGGTTAGGGAGGCGTGAACCCCCGCCCCTCCTAGGGGCGAGGCTTGTCGCTCATCTTATCAAGTTTATATATTTTATTGTATAATTTATTTGATGAGATGGATCGGTACGATATATGCGATGAGTGCGGCGGCCGCTTGGTGCCCGGTTCATCCGGCGCGTTGACTTGCAGCCAATGCGGCCTGGAGTATGGCGAGCGGGTTAATGATTTGTCTGGGCCTTGGGCGGCCGGTCTGTACAGGGATGAGCGTGGCGTGAAGCGTAACACTTACACAGCTGACCCGCTTGGTCGAAGTGGCGGCTATATTTTCGCGGGGAATGGGCTCGGTGGGGCGAACTTCTCCGCGCTTCGGAAGGTTCAAATTAGGCTGCAAAACAGTGGTGGGGATGAGAAGTTTCGCAGAGCTGTTGAGAGAGTCGTGTTGGAGGTGAGGAATATTAGGCCTATACCCATGCCGACTGACGCTCTCATACGCGACGTGTATATGAGCCTGCAACCGCTTCGCGTGGGGAAGAGGGTGACCGATGAAGTTCTGCGCTTCGCCGTCGCCCGCTGCGCTCTGAAAATGAAGGTCCCATTGATACTCGGCGACGTTATCCCAGCCGTCCGCTCCTCCCAACACTTCGATGCGTTCAGCATCGATAAGGAGTGGCTAGGCAAGTTGAGGGAGGCGGGTAAGAAGCTTGGGCGCTGGGATGAAACATTCAAGCCCAACCCCGACCGGTATGACCCCACTGTCCTCGTGGAGAGGTTCGTGGACCTCATCGGCTTCGGGGGTCCAGTTCACGACCATGTGCTGCTCCACGCGGTACAAATATGTGATGAGGTAAAGCGGCAGAGCGACTTCAGGTTCCTCGACTGCGAGGTTGTGGCGGCGGTGAGCGTCGTAGTGGGGGCACTCGAATACGCCTCACAGGCCCAGGTCATGCTCTTCGCGGAAAGACTGCGGCACGAGGATGGTAAATCCCTCGGCAAATACTTCTTCGACTGGAAGCACCACACATGGTACGCCCACGTAGCTGAGGCCGCAAGGCTCGTGGGTCTCCCCCAAAGCGAAGTCGAAAAGGTGTCCCCCTACTCGGAGAAAAGGGACGTGCATTAGCCAGCCGTGGATCCGCGGTCTAACTTCAGTTTTCACCCGAACTAGACTGGCCAGGAGGTGCTCCCCCAGACCACCACGCTGCCCCACGCCTCGGGGTTGTCTGGCGCCTGCGTTACGGTGTCTTGGCTGGGCTTCCCGCCCCCGCCGGTCTTCGCCCAGAGGAGCACGCTCCACGCGGGGGGCGTGGAGGCGGTGGCTGTCAAGATGATGGAGGACTCGGCCTGCGCGACGCATGAGTTGGCGTACCAGTCTACCGCGACCTCGTAGGGGAGGCCGGGGGTGACGCTGAGCGTTGCGGTGTATGATTTGAGGGGGCCCCCGTTCCACGCCTGCTTTGGGAGGAGGGGGATCCAGCCGCCAGCGGTGTCCCCCGTCAGGTTCCTGATGAAGACCTGGGCGCCGTCGTCGGTCTGCACGGTGATGTTGGGGTCGGGTGCGGCGAACACCACCTCAGCCGTGGCCGTGTACCCAACCGCGCCCGCGCCCCCATACAGGCATGTAAGCGGCGACGGGTCAGGGAACGCTTGGACCTGTTCTCCCCACGCTGTGTATGTTGATATGTAGCCTTGGTTTCCGTAGGCGTATTCGAGGCATCCACCGCCTAGGCCGCATGATGCTTGGACCGCTAGGCCGAGGGTTGTTACCACCACGTAGGCGTAGTAGCCCTGGTCTATCTGCTCCTGCACGGTCTGGCCGGGCTGGATGATGGGGTTTGTGGGTGGGATCGCCCTTACCTGAGCCGCACCCTGGCTGCCTCCAGCTCCGGGTCCCCCGCCCCCCGGTTGACCCGCTTCGAGTATGTAGGCTATCTGGACGGGTAGTGTGCCCGTGTCCGTCACATATAGTTCCTCGTTTAATGTGGATTTACCCTGCTGGCCGGGCGGGTTTCCCCCGTTCCCGTTCCCGTTGCCCTGCTTTGCGCCGCCCGTGTTCACGTTGATTTGGAGGTAGGCCTGTATTGCCTGGTGTGCGAGCTCCTCCTCCTGCCTCGCGCTGTACTCTGTCTGGCTGAGGGCGTAGCTGCGCTGGTTGTTCACCGCTACGTTGAGGGTTAGTAGTGCTAGTAGTGTGAGTGCCAGTATGAGGGCTAGGAGGGCTGTGGCCTGCCCGCTGTGTGTTCGCCTGCATCCATGTTTACGGCAGGCTGCGGCTCTACTTGATGCTTCAGCCAACCCAGGTCCCCTCCTGCTGTGGGGTTGCGCCCGCGGGTGGGCTTCCGGGTGCCTGTGCCACGCTCTGGTAGCATGGGAGCGTCCAGTCGCTGCACTGGCCGATGGGGTCGGTCCACTCCCAGCCCACCACACTGAACTGTGTGAGGGGCCTCGTGTTGGCTGCGTATATTATTGAGGCGCCGGGGCCGCAGCCGTTCACCCAGTCCACCACGACCTCGTATGGGGTGAGGGGCTGGACGCCCACTGTGGCGGTGTACGCCGGGTAGGATGTGGGTGCTCCCTGGCTTTGCCATGCGGATGAGCCGAACACGGATGTCCAGGGTGCGGCTGGGTTGTCGGCGGGCCTGATGAATACGGCTGAGGCGTCGTCGGTGCTCATCTGGAAGGCTACGCTTGCCGCGTAGAACTCCACGTAGCCCACTGCGGTGTACCCTTCACTGTCGGCGGAGGTGGGTGTGCAGCTCACCCAGCTGTTAAGGTCGCTTAGGTTACCCGGGTAGCCCTCAACCGTCGCGCCGAACCACGTCGGTGCACCCTGGTAGGAGCTGGGCGTACCCCACGCCCACTCTAATGTGTAGGTGGGGGCACCCCCCGCCGTGACCACGGTGTAGGTGTTCCCGGTGGAGGTAACAGCTACGTACACCGCGTAGCCGGAGGCTACATCTATGAATCCGGTTTGACCCGGCAGCACTCTGGTGGGCGACTCCACGTAGACCACCCCACCTCCACTGCCTGCTCGGGGCACTTCGAGCACGCCTTCGATAACGATTGGGATCCCGCCTTCATTTGTCACAGCTATCTGGGCGGGGTTGGCTGGGCCGGGGGCCACGTAGGCCGTCTGGGCTCTCTGGAGCCCTGCCTCCGCCTGCCCGAGTAGGGCGGAGGCCTCCTCACTATAGGCTGCGTCCCGTACCCCTTGGAGGTACGATGTGAACGTGATTGCGCCGATGAATAGTAGTATGGCGGCGAGGAAGATTAGGCTGGAGGCCTGCCCCATCCTGCTTCTGCTCTTATTCCTGCTCGTCGTCGCCATCTTATCCACCTCCCTCCATCCTCTACGGTGAGCCTCCGCCGCTGCCCGCCTGGAGCACTATTATGCCCCCCGAGGGTGTTATCATGGCGATCTCGGTGACCTGGCTGGGCGTGTTGGCAACCTGTATCTGGTATGTTTCCCCGGGCTCTATGAGGGTGCCGCAGCCCCCGGTTCCCCCCTGCTGGACCACGCATATACTCCAGTCCCCCAGCTGGTTCCAGGGGGTGGGCTGCCCGTTGACCACTATGTATATCTGCCTGATGTTGGCGGCCACGTTACCCGAGTTGTAGACGTAGAAGTCCTCCGTGTAGCCCTGGGCTGTGGTGTAGTAGAGGTAGTATACTACATGTATAATTTGGCCGGCGGATTCACCCTGCCTTACTGCTTGCTGGATCGCCCCCGCCTGCACCCTCCCGGAGGATGAGAGGTAGTAGGCGGCCACGAAACCCACGGCGATGACCGTGACCACGAGGAGGAGGGCTACCGTTACAGCTTCACTCACACCCCTCCTCGAACTCATACGTTTATGCGCCGGTCGTGCGCAGTGTGTCATAACACCGCTTGGCTGACGTGTTTTTAAGCACCCGGGGTTAATTACTGGTGGTGGTGTGTGCTGTGGGTTCGGGGGTGCTCGGTGTTTGAAGCTGGTGGCACACTATGTTTTCTCGGGGGGTGTGCTCTTCGCGGTGGGCTACCCCCTCCTCACACTCCTTCTGGGGGTGGGGGGTGGCGGTGTCGGCGGCTTGGCGGCCGGGGTTGCCGCCTGGCTCGCCGTCGCCTCGAACGCGCTGATTGACAGGGTGGGCCACGTGGTGCGGTGGAGCTATACTCGGGGTGCACCCTACCCCGCGAGGGCGTGGCGCACACACTCGGTGTACACCGCACCCATTTGGGGGGTTATCCCCGCCGCCGTGGTGGCCGCGGGGGCGGGTGACCCATCATATCTGGGCGCCGCTGCCGGCGCACCCGTACCGGGGGTGTGGGGGTTCGCGGGGTGGGCTGTGGGCCTCGGGGTCATCGCCTCCTATACCCACCTCCTCCTCGATTCATTCACTGAGGCGGGGGTGTTCGCGGGGAGGGGTAGGAGGGTTGCGCTCGCCCACCTCCCCTATAACTCGTGGTGGGCTAACCTCGCGGCCACGCTTGGGGGCCTCGGCCTCATCTTCCTCACGGTGAGCCTGGCACACTTCTAGCTGTGCGGTCAGTGGTGGTGTGGTGGGAGGGCCGGCCTGTCGCCTCCTCCTCCGCCGCTTTCTCCGCGTGGGAGAGGTGGAGGTGTGTTCCCACCTCTACCTCCACCTCCGCTTCCCCCGCTTGGGAGCCTCCCCTTCACACCCCCCTCTATTGACTCGAAGTATCCATTTACATCTGCATCCACCCCGCACGACCCGCAGGTGACATGGGTCTCACCGTCCCAGCAGTTCAGGGCTCCACAGCCACCGCACTTAACATAACTTGTGGCGCCGCACCGCCCGCACCTGTATTTGGGGTTGATGGGGAACTGCCCCCAGAGCCTGAGCGCCTGGGCGGTGTGGGGCACCGCTGCGGCTGGCTGCGGCCGCTGGGCTGCGGCCTGGGGAGGCGCCCGCGCGCCCCCGCCACCCCTCTGCACCCTCACAGCCTCTTCATAATACATATATGGTAGTGATGTGAAGAGCTCGTTAACTGGCTCCCCGCCGCCTTCCCTCCTCACCAGGAATACCGCCGTAACCTTCCCACCCCTCCTACAACACATGGGTATGAATACTATGGTCGAGTTTGGGGGTGCGAGCACTTGGATCTCATACATAACCTTAGCAAGCCCCGGCGCCTGCGGTTGCGGTTTGGAGGGTGCGGGTGCCCGCTGTGTGTCCGGGCTCGGCTTCACGCCGCCCGTGTACGGCGCAGGCCTATCAGACACCTTACATGAACCTCCTCATCATCACTACACACATCGGCTCCACTTATATATAAACTAATACTGGTTTTTTGATCCTGTCCGGATAAGCCTTAAGTGGTGGGCGCCACGGTTCGGAATTGGTGACTACCCGTGGATCCCACCACGGATGTCTTTACATTCTTTAGGAATTTAAATGTTTTCGTGAGGAACAAGAAGAGGTTCTCGCGAATTCAAGGTGATGGCTGTGCTCCTCAACGCCTTTGGGTTAAGCCTCAACGAGGAAAAACATCTAGCTTCTTTAGACTACTCTCAGAGCCAGTCTCGAAGTCGAGTGTTGAGGAGTGGATGAGGAAGGTTCTCGGAGGAGAAGCTGAGCTTCAACCCAAAGCCACGCGAATATCCAGTCATCGCTGTTGACGAGACTGTGGTG
>Ga0208549_100991_pt1 | contig 10659 bp, 10 predicted proteins | sample BED_host_MetaG_FD_187135 | JGI IMG/M metagenome (GOLD analysis project Ga0208549, IMG submission 187135) | Hot spring microbial mat communities from Yellowstone National Park, Wyoming, USA - BED_host_MetaG (SPAdes) (version 2) | ecosystem: Environmental > Aquatic > Thermal springs > Hot (42-90C)... | reverse complement strand
AAAATAAAGATAAGGTATGTGGATCTTGACCCAGAAAATCTGAAGAAATTTACAAGGTTTAAGGAAGGGTTTTACAATCAAATTCATAAAGTTTCAGAATATAATTTTAATGCACAGGATTACCTCTCTTATACTATATATAACTGGAAATCTGCAGAAGCTCTTATTAAAGAATTTGAAAATACTGATGTTTATTTTATAAATGATTTTCAGCAATTACAGGTTGGAGGAATAATAGGTCCTTCGGCTCCTGCTATTTTCTGGTATCATATACCTTTGATACCTGAAAACATTAATCAGCAGCTAAGAACTTTCTTAAGAAAATCATTTGATGGGTTTGATGAAGTTATTCTAAGCACCAAAAGAGATTTGGAGGGGTATATAAGACTTGGAGCCGGCGTGACGGCAAAGCAGGTTTATCCTTTTATAGATCATAATTCTCTTAAGGAACCTCGAGAGTCTGATATAGGGAGGGTTCTGGACAAACTAAACCTAAAACAGGATGAAAAGAAAATTTTAGTTGTTGGTAGGATGGATCCGATAAAAAGTCAAGATTTGGCAATAAGTGCTATTAAGAACGTTGAAGCAAAACTAATTTTGGTAGGCGATGGTAGCTTTACAGGTTCAACTTTAGCCCGTGGTAAATCATCAGGCTGGCGCGAATATCTTAATAGGAAAGCAAAAGAAGAAGGTGTTGAAGATAAAGTTATATTTGCAGGTTATTTGAATGAAAAAGAACTGTTCGCTATCTATAAAGCTAGCGATGTAGTAGTTTTACCTTCAAAGTTAGAAGGATTTGGGCTAACCGTATGTGAGGGATGGAGATACAGGAAACCCGTAGTTGTAAGTACTGGTGCTGGAGTTTCAGAGTTAATCTTAGACGGGGTAAACGGTTATAAATTTGACGCAGGAAATGTATTGAGCCTTTCTGATGCTATTAAAAAGGCTCTTTCTGCAAAAAAAGAAATTGGCGAACTTGGATTTGAAACAATGCTACAATGGTGCAGTTTAAAGGCTAGTAGTGAAAGATTAATGGAAATAATCGATGATGCTTACAAAATATATCAAAAGGCTCCTAAACCATAAAAATTAAAATTTTACAAAAACCCAATAGAGGTTGATATGGGCGAAAGTCCTCTTCTGCAAGCTGTAAACAGCCTCCTTATAGAAATTTTTAAGCCTTCTGCACATTATCTTTGCAGACATATGATGCCAATAAAGTCTCGCAGACCTCTATCTGGGGAATCCGCAATGTCTAGAATAAGGCCAGCACTTCAATCGAGCCAAATCAGCAATAGCGGAGCTCTGCATGTGAAACGCAGGCTAGACGCCCGGGGATGATCGTGCCAATATGGTGAAATACTTTGCAAGCATTTCTCATGTGAAAGCGTAGCTGTAAACATGAAAGCCATGACCTTGCGGCCAGGGTTGTTCACTCAAAGTCATGCAAGAATCTATATAAACTACGATTACAGTATTGGTTTTTATAATGATCGATCATGCATTTTTGAGCAATGGTTATGGTTCTGCGCTTATTTCAAAAGATCTAAATGTTGATTGGCTTGCTGTACCGCGGTTCGACTCTTCACCTCTTTTTTGCAATCTGCTCGATGAAAGCAAAGGCTGCACATCAACTATAAAATTTGACACTGAGGTAGCTTTTGAAAGAAGCTACATAAACCATTCTATTTTGCTAAGAACCAATGTAATAAAAAACAAAGAAAAAATAGCTTCTGTAATAGACTTTATGCCTTTGGCTGAAAGCGCTCTAATGAGGATTATAAGTTCAAATGATTCATTTGAAGTTTATGTTAAACCATCTTTTAACTATTGTATGATTGTGCCAGCTGTTTACAAAGAAGCTCAAGGAGCTATTTTTAAAGATCCTAACGGAAAACAGGCATTAGAGTTTAAGTACGTTTGGAATTCTAAAGTTGAAGAAAAAACAAGCTATTCATGGAAGTTTTATCCAGGAAAAGGTTATCTGTTATTTCTTTACTCAGCCGATGTGGGTTATGGGCTTTTTAGCAAGAAGAGCAAAGTCTATTCGATTCCATCAGAGGCAATGCCGGCTGCTGTAAGCTACTGGAAATCTTTACTTGGAAATACAAACATCAATCCCCCAGCTTGGGCAACCCGTGTTTTTTATTCATCTATTTTAGTTATTTTGGGTTTAATGTACAAACCATCAGGAGCGCTGATATCTTCTCCCACAACTTCTCTTCCTGAAATAATAGGGAGTGTCCGCAATTGGGATTACAGATATGCTTGGGTAAGGGATTCGAGCTTGGCCGCAGAAACATTAATCAAGATAGGATATGTGATAAAGGGAAGGGAGATACTTAACTTTCTGATAAACGTTTTAGATCCTTCTATGAAGCCTTTTAATCATACGCTTTTTACTGTAGATGGTGGGCCACCGCCATCTGAATACACAGCAGACTGGCTTAGCGGATATAATAATTCAAGACCGGTAAGAATAGGAAACGCTGCCCATCTTCAGATACAGCTAGATATTGAAGGTGAATTTATGAACGCTTTATCAACCTATTATAAATTTACTAAAGATAAAATCTATTTAAAAAACGTATGGTGGGCAGTAAAATCTATATCAAAATACATAATAAAAAACTATAATAAAAGGGATTCAGGTATATGGGAAGAAAGAGATCTTCCAAAACACTACACACACAGTAAAGTTAATATGTGGAACGCTTTGGTTAAAGCGGCAGAGCTTGCAAAAGAACTTAACAGAAACACCGAGGCCGATGAGTGGAAGCTTAAAGCAGATCAAATAAAAGATTATATATTGAAAAATGCTTGGAACGAAGATGTTGGCTCATTTGTAAGATTTTTTGGATCTAAGGATATAGATGCCAGCCTTCTGGTTATGCCTATTTACGGTTTAATTGGAATTGATGATGACAGGTTTTTACAAACGTTCAAGAAGATTGAAAAAGAGCTGGTTAAGGATCATTTAGTTTTTAGATACAAGAAAGACTTTCTTGGAAGCGTCGAATATCCTTTTGGATTGGCTAGCTACTGGATCGCTAAAATCAAGCTCATGCAAGGCGATTATAAAGAGGCAGAGAAATATATTAGGAAATTAGTTTCCTGCGCTAACGATCTAGGTCTCTTGGGTGAGCATATAGATCCAGTGAAATGTGAACCAAGAGGCAATTATCCGCATGTCTTTTCGCATATAGCTGTTTTGAGGGGAATATACGAGCTTTCATCAGAAAGAAAATAAATCAAAACATTTATTAAAAATTGAATAGTTTGTTTGTTTATGAAGTTTTTAGGAATTTCTGGTACTCCTAAGCTTGATTCTCTGAACAGCATGCTACTCTATAATGCTTTTGAACTTCTTAATAGGGAGCATCAATGGGAAGTAGTTTCTGTAGCTAACATTCCAATTTTTGAACAAACAGAAGAAGCAGATTCAGTGCAAAAACTAAGAAAAAAAGTTAAAGAATCGGACATTGTTGTTATATCCACACCGGAACACAACCACAGTTATTCTGCTTCTTTAAAAAACGCTATAGATTGGTTATCTGTACCGTTGGATGAAAATCCTTTTCGTTGGAAGGTTGTAGCTACGATGTCAGCTACCACAGGATCATTAGGTGGACCTAGAGCTCAGGAACATCTCTGGGTTGTCCTTAAATCATTGGGGGCAATTTTAGTGCCCGGCCCTGAAGTATTTTTAGTTAATGCAGACAAAAAGTTTATTGAAGGAAAGTTAACAGATGAAATTGCAAAAAAATTCATTACAGAACTTTTGAATAACTCTATAATTCTTGCTAATGCCATCAAATGTGGCTTAAATCAAAAATCTTGAACTACTTTTATTTTAAAGTATTTTACGCAAAAATAAAATTTATCTATTAAATTGTAAAGATTTTTTACAATTCCTGTAAATATCGTTTGTTCTTTAAACCTAAACAGTTCAAAATTTTTATATTATGGTTTTTTAATTTTTTATTGTGGAGGAAAGGTCACCGTTAAAGATAGCAGCAACAAGAGGTTATGTCACGCTTATAAAAGGGCATCCTGGTACAGGTAAAACTCTTTTTTCTTTATCTGCCGGTGCCTATTTTGGAAAGATAAAATACATATCTTATTCAGAACCAGAAAGTTATATAAAAGAAAAGCTAAAAAATACGACTAATAAAAATGTTGAGCTTAAATTCTTAAACGTGATGGGTAATACTGAAGTAGTTATTTCTGAAATCTTGGACGGTCTTAAATCGGGGTACTTAGTCATAATAGATTCTATCAATGGAATGCTAGAAAACTTTAGAGAAAAAAGGCCCATAGAACAGATCCTTTATGGTTCTTCTAAAGCCAAAAATGGCGCCATTATGATGATATATGAAGGTGAATCTGAAAGCGAAGCCGATTACATTTCAGATGCAATTTTAAACTTTGGATATACAGAAATAAAAGGAAGAAAAATAAGGAGCATTAAAGTAATAAAAGATAGAAACTTTCCTGTCAGAGAAGCGCCTTTTCTTTTTACAATAGTAAACAATAAAATCAAAATTTTAAATAGATCATTGAAATTTAAATTGGACAACCTTAACGCTATTAAAAGGGTGGATATGCCCGAATCTCCCTATAAGATGCTTGAAGAATCAGATATTCTTGTAAAAGTTTCTAAAGAAGTCCACAACGACCTGATAAGGCTCATGAAAGTATTTTTTGCGACGTTTTTCAAGAAAAAAGGTATGAAAGTGTTATTAGAGCTTTCTGATGAAGAAAAAGAAGATTATGTTAAATACACTATTGTAACCCTGGCTGGAGAAAATTTTATTCCTATTTTGTTAAAAAAACCTTATTTAAAAAGCTATGAAGAAGCTAAAAACTACCTAACACAGCTCGAAAAATATCTGGCCAATCAAGATTTAGGGGTGTTAATATCCGATACTTTATCGGAAGAGGGTTTAGCAAGTTCAGAAGCCTCATTGTATAGCAAATTTTTACAAGAAAAGAACTGGATTCTTAAGAAACATTTAATAAAAAAACTGACATTCTCTTATGAAAATCACGTTTCAACGGCATTTCAGGAAAAGTACTCTGACGCTATAAAGAGTTTGACGGATTTTTATGGAACTCTGGTATGGATTTCTGAAAAGCCATTGGGCAACGCTTACGCTATAGAAGTAAACAACACACGAGGAATTGTTTTAAAAAATCATAAACTTGTATGATGCTTTGAACAGAAGGATAAAAGTTCTTTCTTTGCTGTTTTTTCTCTCGTTTCTATCCCAGATGCCCCTTTCATTAATAAGGTTCTACGCTCCGATTTTTGCTTTAAAAATTGGGGCTACAGGTCTTATACTCGGCCTGATGGGATTTTCTTATGGGGCAGTGTATATATTTTCAGCATATATAATCGGCAAAAGATCTGAAAGTATAGGTTATACAAGTTCTTTAGAACTAGGTCTAATTTTTTATGCGTTAATAATTTTACTGTATATATTTATTAAGATTCCTTATTTGCTGATACTGATAAGAGCATTAGAGGCGCTGTCTATGGGTTTTGTTTGGCCTTCTTTAGAAGCATTGTCAAAATTTTTTGATAATAAAAAAGCATCTACAGCAGTGTATACAATAGGCTGGTCTTTTGCTTCTACAATAGCGCCATATTTAGCTTCATCATTTACTTCAATTTTTGTTTTACCTTTTATAATAGCATCGACTTTTTCCCTAGCTGGAGGAATTTTAGCTTCATATTTCCAACCTCTAAAGTATGAAGAAACAAAAGTTTTATCAAAAATAGATTTAAGTAAAGAAATTATATTTCCAATTTTCTTTTATGGTTTTTCGGTTTCAATCATTTATGCGTTTTATTCAGCATTTGCCGAAACTGCGTTTGGTATAAAGGGTTCAGGAATAATAATGTCAATTTCAAGCATTTTTATAGTAATAGCTTTTCTCTCAGCCCCTTTGTTTAAGGATGACCCAAAATTTGGAATAACATTAGGACTGGGGCTTCAGGTCTTTTATGTGGTTCTTTTTGTTTATAAAGAGTTTTTTCTGCAGCTTGTTTCACTTTCTTTAATTTTTTACGGTTCCGGGATTCTATATTTTTATGTTCTTTATAAAATTATGCTTACAGAAACCAAAGGTCTTGGCATAAGAACAGGAACGTTTGAATCAAGCATAGGTGCTGGATATACTTTGGGGCCTTTAATATGCGGCCTTGCTTCTTTGCAAGGATTAGATTATGTATGGCTAGTAGCCTTTATTTCAGCTATAGTTTTTTTCATTTTTTGGATTGCAATGGAATTATTACCGTCAAAACGCACTTATAAACAATAAAAAATAATTGAATGATAAAAAATAAAAAATGTTAGGAATAGCTGTATTCAGGACAAGTATGTAAAAAATTTATAATCTGGTCAAGTTAAATTTTTCCGTTGGTAAATGTTACTCAGTGATACTTTAAGCAGAAATTATATAAAATTAGATCCAGAAAGGGATAAAGAAGTTAAAATTTACGTATGTGGGGTTACTGTTTACGACTACAGTCACGTAGGTCACGCTCGAGTTTTTATAGTCTTTGATGTATTAAGGAGATTACTGCAAAAGAAAGGATTTAAGGTAACTTATGTTCAGAATTTTACAGATATAGATGATAAAATCATAAATAGAGCCAAAGAATTGGGCACAAGTTATAAAGATGTTTCTGAAAGGTTTATCAAATCATACCTAGAAGATTCTGATGCCTTAAACCTTCTGAGAGCAGACCTTTACCCAAGAGCAACTGAATACATCAGAGATATGGAAGAGTTTATAAAAGGACTGATCAATAAGGGTCACGCATATGTTTCTAGTGATGGAGTTTATTATGACGTTAATTCATTTAAAGACTACGGTAAACTTTCAAAGATAAAAAAAGAAGAACTTATAGCGGGAGCAAGGATAGAAGCCAACGAGAATAAAAAAAACCCTTTAGATTTTGCTTTGTGGAAAAAATATGATGAAGAACCATATTTTGAAACAGTATTTGGAAAAGGAAGACCGGGTTGGCATATAGAATGTTCCACCATGATTCGTAAAAACTTGGGCGAGACGATCGATATTCATGGTGGTGGAGAAGATCTAATTTTTCCACATCATGAGAACGAAATAGCTCAAAGTGAAGGATTAAGCGGTAAACCATTGGCTAAGATATGGATGCACGTTGGCTTAGTCAAGTTTGGAAAAGAAAAGATGAGTAAAAGTCTTCACAACGTTATATATATAAGAGATTTTTTGAAAAAATATGGGCCAAATACTTTGAAAGTTTTTTCGCTCAGTTCCCATTATAGGGCTCAGTTGGAATTCAATGAAGAAAAAATAAAAGAAGCTGTTGAAAGCTGGAAATCGATAGAAGACGCTGAATATAGCTTAATACAGACTTTCGACATAAGCTCTGAGGTGGATATCACTGATATAAAAAGAGAAGTAGAACTTGCATTTAAAGATCTAGAAAATGACTTGGACACGCCATCAGCTTTAAACCATATGTTAAGGGCGTCAAAGATCATAAACAAACTTTGGGCATCTTTAAAGATTTCAGCAGAAGTTTCATATAAGCTAAAGGCTTTTCAAGATCTTTTCGAGGTATTCGGGTTTAAACTCGCGGAAACTTCATCTAAAGATAGAGAAATGATACAAGAATTGATTATAAAAAGAAATAAATTAAGGCAAGAGAAAGATTTTAAGAATGCTGATGCTATAAGAAAAACTTTGTTAGATTATAAAGTGAAGCTTATCGATACGCCTTTAGGAACGTTTTGGAGAAAAGTTGAAGTTTTATGAAAAATTTTTAACGACAGTTCTTAAAAAGTAAGAATTTTAAAACAAAAAGTACAAAGTTTTTGACGCAATTTATTAAATATTTTATAGCCAAAAAAATATAGCAATGGACTTAAGGGGAAAAGGATGGGAACTATTAATTCAATCTTTACAAAAATACGGTGGAGATACAGTTAAACAGGTTATACTTTGGCATCTTGAACACGTTTTTTATATTAACCAATCAAACTATTTAGATAATCCTGAAAAGCTGGTCAGCGCTCTTTATTCAATATATGGAAACGCCTTCATGATAATTGAGAAAGACTTTTGCTATTCACTGAAAGAAATAGGAATTATGTGCGATACAGGAATTTTAAGCGCGTTAATGTCTTTAAAGCATAAACTGTGATTAAACTTTTGTACAACAGTATATTTTATATGTAATAAAAGATACGCTTATATTTCCTCTATTGTATGGATTGTCGTGATATATAATGAAAGTACTAGTTTGTGATCCGATAGATGAAGAAGGTATAAACATGCTTAAAGAAAAAGGGTTTGTTGTAGATTATAAACCAAGTATAACGGCTCAAGAACTTAAAAGTGTAGTTCCAGATTACGATGCTTTGTTGGTAAGGAGCAGGACTAAAGTTACAAAAGAAATAATCGAAGCTGGTAAAAATCTTAAGGCTATAGGCAGAGCTGGCGTAGGCCTTGACAATATAGATTTAGAAACCGCTAAGGCAAAAGGTATAAAGGTAGTAAATGCGCCTGAGTCTTTAACTCAGTCAGTAGTAGAGTTAGTGATCGGATTTATGATAGCATTAAGCAGGTACATGTGCAGAGCGGATAAAACTATGAAAGAAGGTAAATGGTTAAAAACTGAATTTCTTGGGCATGAGCTAAAAGGTAAAACTCTTGGCGTTGTTGGATTTGGGAGAATCGGTAAAGGTGTAGCTAAGGTCGCTCAAACTCTGGGCATGAAGATATTGGTTTACGATGTAATTTCTATAGACCAAAAAACTCTCATGGAATATGATGCAAAACAAGTAAGTTTAGAAGAAGTTTTAAAGGGTTCTGACTTTATTACGATTCACGTACCAGGTGGTCCACAAACTCATCACCTTATAGATTTGCCAAAGCTTAAATTGATGAAGCCCAACGCTTTCATCATAAACACTTCTAGAGGTAATGTTATAAAAGAGGAAGATTTAGTATACGCGTTAAAGAATAAATTGATAGCAGGAGCAGCTTTGGATGTATTTGAAGTTGAACCACCAACCAATAAAGAACTTTTATGCTTAGATAATGTCATATTAACGCCCCACATAGGCGGGGAAACAGTCGAAGCACAACGCTTGGCCGCAACTCTTACTGTATCTAGGTTAATAGAGGCGTTAGGGCAATGAAAAACATGTATGATTATATAAATGAAACATGGAACAAATATTATAAAGAAAAGCCAGAAGAATACAAACAATACCTGATAAAGTGGAGAAGCGAACCAAGAATTTTCAGAATAGAAAAACCAACTAGATTAGACAGAGCAAGATCTTTGGGTTATAAAGAAAAACAAGGCTACATAGTTGTAAGAGTTAGGGTCAGCAAGGGCGGAATGAAGATTCAAAGACCATCTTCCGGAAGAAGACAGAAGCATGCAGGATCAAAGCTTATCTCAGGGCAAAAATCTAAAGAAGAAATTGCTTTGGAAAGGGCACAAAAGGAATATGTCAATTTGAGGCCGCTCGGTTTGTATTACTTGGGGGAAGATGGTAAATACGTATGGTATGAAATAATTTTTTATGATCCAGCTATCGTTAAAAATTGACAGACGAAGAAAGGATCAAAAGGCTAATAAAAGATATTTATATGTCGAAAATTACTGGTGCTGAATTTTCGTTAAAAAATGAAGATAAAGATCTTCTATTAAAAAATAAATTAATAGATAATTATGGCAATTTAACAAATGAAGGACGTGAAAAAATAAAAGTTGTCTTGGCTGGAGGAGTTTTTGACATAATCCATCCGGGGCACGTTTATTTTTTAAAAAAAGCTAAAGAACTGGGAGACGTTCTTGTAGTTGTTGTAGCAAGAGATGTTAATGTTGTAAGGTTTAAGGGAGTTAAGCCTATGCATTCTGAAAACCTTCGTGCAGAACTTGTAGGGGCTATAAGATATGTAGATGTGTCAATACTAGGCGATGAAAAAGACCTTATGAAAACGGTGGAAAGGGTTAAACCAGACATAGTTGCGCTCGGCTATGATCAGGTTCATGACGAAAAATGGATAAATTCAGAAGCTAAAAAAAGAGGTATAATGCTACAGATTGTGCGTTTAGATTCTCCTTATCCTAACATAAAAAGCAGAAATATAAAGAATGATCCCAGGTTCGGATGGTTTTAATATTAATGGGTTAAGGGGGCGAAAGCCCCTTGCACTAGCTTTGGATAGCCCCTTATAGAAACGTTTTTTAAAGCCTTCAACGCACGATCTTTACAGGCATAAACTGCCCTGAAGCCATGCAGACCTTGGTCGGGAAATACGCAATGCCTAGAACAAGGCCAGCACTCAGATCGAGTAAAAAAGCAATAAGGGGCTTTGTCTGTGTGACGCAGGCGAGATGCCAGATTGTTGAGCCTCTACAAGCAGCATGATGAAGTATTCCTCATGTAAAAGCAAGCGTGGCGATGAACAGAAAAGCCCTGACCGAAAGGACAAGGTAGTTCACTTCTTAAATACATTATCATAATTTTGAAGAAAAAACTAAAACTGAAAGTAGAACTCAAGCAATCTTACAAAGAATTTATAAACGTTCAGGTTTAAATTTAATTCATGAAACAAGTAAAGATAAGGTGGTTAGGCCATGCA
>Ga0208549_100990_pt1 | contig 10663 bp, 10 predicted proteins | sample BED_host_MetaG_FD_187135 | JGI IMG/M metagenome (GOLD analysis project Ga0208549, IMG submission 187135) | Hot spring microbial mat communities from Yellowstone National Park, Wyoming, USA - BED_host_MetaG (SPAdes) (version 2) | ecosystem: Environmental > Aquatic > Thermal springs > Hot (42-90C)... | reverse complement strand
TACTGTTTTCACTTGGATTAAGCGTTATGGTGGGCAAAAGCATGAGAAGCTTGTGGAATTGTGAAGTAAAGCTAAGGATTTGGTCAAGGATAAGGTTACTGCTAAGGTTGTTGATGAGATGTGGACTTATTTGTACAGAGATGCTAAGGCTTTCTACAAATGGATCTTTACTTGCTACGTTTACACAAGCCTTGGTTTTTACTTAATCTATTCAGTTGGTGATAGGGACGAAAGGGCTTTCAGCGAGGTTAAGAAGTACTTGCCGGATGAGGGTAGATGGGTGAACGATGATTACAACTTGTACTTCTGGTTGAAAGATCACACGGTTATCTCACCCGTTAATCCCAATGAATCCCTTCATTCCTCTTTAAGGGATAGGCTAATTAGATTCAAGAGAGCAACGAAGGCAGTAAATAGGAGCATTCGCACTATGATGTACTCCATAGCCCTAGTCTTATGGGAAAAAGCTAATACCAGAATTTGTAGCTTAATAACTACACTATGTCCACACTCTATACTTTATCATAAATCTTATATTACGTTTCAAAAGAAACATTTTTATGACTGGAAGATATAAGGTGTTAATAGTTCTCATAATTCTATTGGTTGGTGTAATTGCTCTCCTATATTATAGGGTAGGGAACCAGCAAGAAACTTGCGAACAACAAAAGGTATATTTCAATTTTAATTTGGAGGAGGCTTTAAACTTTTATGAGTCTTTAAATACTAGCTTGTGGCTTTTAAGGGAATATCCAGGGTCCCACACAATATGGCTTGCAGATGATCAAGCATTAGATTATAACGCTTTAATGTTAATTTACAATATAACTCATAATGTTACTGCAAAAATGTTAGCCGAACAGATATTGATTGCGATAAAGCCTTATGGTGGTTTGTATAAATATTATAATTCAGTCTTCGAAATTTTCGGAATATATCCTAGTACCACAACTCCTCAAAGCGGAGTAGATATTATTGTTGGTAATATTGATAATTACACATTGAAAGCAACGCTTTTCAATCACACTATCAGTAATTACTACGACTATGCCGATCTTTTAGCTTACAGGGTATTATTATGGTTGCAGCTGGGAAACTATAGTGGGGCAGAGGAGAACTTCATTAGCCTAGTGAAAATGTGGAACGGAATCGGGTTTAATGACTCAGCTTATTATAATGATACTTACCAGTCATATAAACTTGCACTTTTCTTGATAGTATGGAGAGCCTTAGAATTAAATCCTCATACTTGCTTATTAGCAACTAAATACGTCAATATGACGAGAGAAGTTTCCAACATAATGTCCCTACTACAAAGTTCTCAAGGTGGAGTTTGGACCAACTATAAGTATGTTAACGGAAAAATAGAATATGGCTATAACATTTCTTCAATGAATGGAGAAACTACTTCCCTTTTCGTAATAGCATATGCATTAATGTCTACTAATATAAGCATACCGATAACATCATGAAAGTTTTTACAAAAATTTCCTTTTAATAAAAATTGCTCTTTTACTAAATTTCTATTTATATAGTATAGCAAAATGGAGCCATTCACGCATCCTTTGGAAATTCAGTTTATTTAAAGAATCGTAATGAATTTAATTAAATATCGCCGCTTTGACTGGGTGGAGATCCACGCTCAGCAGTTTACTTTGTTATCTCCATCTTATTCATGAATTACAATTCGCAAAAGAGACTTGAATCGCCTCAGCAAAACGTATAGATTGCTTCCTTATTTTGAGAGAAGAGTTTTATTCGGAAATATAGAAAGTATATTATCAAAAAGGTAAATTATCTCTGATATAGCGCTAACCACCATGTTGGTTAATATGGATCGTAGTTATATCAGAAACAAGGCAAAAATACGTCTTATAAAAGTCATCAAATACAAGTAGTAATGTAAATACATTTATTACGTAAGCGTAAATCTTATAACTTATAATATACGAATTTTACTTTTACATATGCCAGTGATTAGCATAAGAATTGATGAGAAGTTAAAGAGGAAAATGGATGAATTAAGTTATATAAATTGGAGTGAAGTAATAAGGAGAAAGATAGAGGAAGTAATTGAAGAGAAAGAGAGGAAAAGGAAAAAAGAAAGAAAGGACTATAGGAGAATCTCTGTAGCCTCGGTCAAATCCTTTGAATTCTTCTTAAATTACGGCGGTAAGAATTCCGAAGAAGTTATAAGGGAATGGCGTGAGAAAAATTAGCAGTCATAGATGCATCAGTTGTAATAAAGTGGTTTGCCAATGAAACTTATAGCAGAGAATCACTAACTCTTAAGGAAGCATATGTAAAAGGTTTAGAGGATTTATCTGCACCTTGTATTCTTCCCTTTGAAGTTTTGAACGGATTAAAGTATACTTATAATCTAAGAGAAAGGAATTAGAAGAAGTAGGCAAAATTTTATCTGATTTCCAAATAACTCTTTACGGATTTGAAGATATGCTTAGCGAGATTATTTCTCTTTCTTCTAAGTACGGCATAACGATATATGACGCTGCATATATAGTATTGGGTAAGGTTTTAGGGGACAAAGTATATACTGCTGATGAAAAACTACTCAGAAAAGTAAAAGAATTACATTTTGTAATTCACATAAAGGATTTTAAATAATAAGGGCAATTCCGCTTGGCCATTTGGATCATTCCACGGGTTAAAATTATCTTGCCATGGTCCATTGGCAGCAACAATTACCATACTTCCTTCTGGTTGAACTGATGTTGACTGCGCTAATATTGACATAACAAAAACACCTATTGCTCATTAATATTAAAATAGAAAATATGGTTGAAATTATCTTTCTTAACACTTGTTGCTTACTTCATTTCATAATTAGTCGCTTAATTATTTAATATTTATAGGTAACAAGTTAAAAAATATACGATTGTACTGTATTATGTACCTAAGCTTTAATCCTTATTTTAATAAATTTAGGTATGTTAGGCTTATCTAAAGCATATATATGAGTTTATTTAGCCAATGCTTTGTGGACTAGTTCAATTTTCTTAAATGTTAAACTTGTTAAATTTTCTTAAATTCAAAATCGGACGTTGATTTAAACGTAAGTTTCTACGTTAACTAAGATAAAAATTGAAGTAACCCACAAAGCATTTAGCCAAATTTTTTATTGTCAAAAAATTTAAGCTCAGAAAAGGTCTTATACTACATGTATTGGAAAGTAGGAATCATATCAGACGAGATCTCTCTCGATTTCGAGCACGCAGTAAAAGTGATAAAAGAGCTAGGTGCAATTCACGTTGAAGTAAGAAATTTATGGAATAAGAATATAACACAAGTATCAGACTCCGAATTTTCAGAAATAAGGAACATTGTTGAAAAATATGGGTTAACTATTTCGAATTTAGATTCTCCTACCTTTAAAATATATATTAATGACGAGAAGGGTTATAAAGAGCACTTACAAATCTTGAGGAAGGTAATAGAGTTAAGTAAGAAAATTGACATAAACTATACTAGAATATTCACCTTTTGGTACGAGGGGGAATTAAAATATTATATTGATAAGCTAGTTGAGAGGTTTAACAGTGCCATTGATATAGCTGAAAGTGAAGGGGTAACATTAGTGATAGAGAATGAGTACAGTTGTCTCGTGGGAACTGGTAAAGAACTTAGAACGTTTTTGGACAAAATAAAGTCAAAATGGGTTAGGGTATTATGGGATCCTGGTAATGCATTTTTCGCTAGGGAAACGCCTTATCCAGACGGATACGAATTAATAAAAGATGACATCATGCACTTGCACATCAAAGACGCTATGGTTAAAGATGGGCACTTCATTTGGATGCCAGTGGGAAAAGGGATGATAGACTATAAGGGGCAATTAAGAGTATTAAAGGGTAAGCCATATGTAATATCTTTAGAAACTCATTATAGAAATGCCGCAAATGACCCAGAGGCAAGTACTAAGGAGTCCTTCAATGGCTTAATGAAAATATTAAGGGAGATAACAAGTTGATATAATTGTTAGTTAAAAGAAAGTCTTATTTTAATCTCTTAATTAACCACTCAGTTACTTCTTTATACAATCTCTGCCTAACTTCATAATCGTAAAATATATGTCCACCCTTGTCAAATAGTAATATTTGTTTATCAGTAAATTTTATTTGGTTGTAAAACTCCATTGAAAATCTGAAATCTAATACCTCATTACCTTTCGAATGGGCAATGAGTATTGGGACGTTAATTTCATCAGTTATATGCATTAGGTTAACTTTCATTTCACTAGTATTTCCTATAGTATACCCATTCCGGGGTTATTTTTACTTTTTGCCGTTACTTTTCACCTTTAGCTACCACAACTATAACAGGTATCCCTTTAACCTAAACTTCTTGACCCACCTATGTATCTCCGACCTGGATTTGCATACCCCTAGGATCCATTTGACGCAATATACGCCATAATAGCTGTTGTAATAATAATTATAATAATAGTGACAATAGTACTAGGCCTAAGAAGAAGATAAAAGTAAAAATAAAGCCAAAATTTTTCTATTTATTTATTCAATTTGTACATTCGATAGAAATATTCTTCTTTCTACAATAGGTTTTGTTTCTTTTATTCTAAATATATCCCTAAGAATTATGTTTTCAGAAGAATTTCCTATTAATAACTGATATTCACCTTTCTCTACTACTAGTCGCATAAAGCTGTCATAAAACGCTAATGCCTCCGTGGGTAATATGAATTTCACTCTTCTCTTTTCACCGGGTTTAAGATGAATCTTAGCAAATCCTTTTAATTCCTTAACTGGTCTAGCAACACTAGAAAAGGTTTTTGAAACATATAGTTGAACTACATCATCACCTTCCATTTTCCCCACATTTTTAACATCTATTGAAATGGCAATATTACTGTTAGGTCCTATCTCTTTTGGCGTTACTTCAAGGTTAGAATATTCAAATTGAGTGTAACTTAATCCATATCCAAATGTAAATAATGGAGATGAACGGAGCATAACGTATGGTCTAAAGGAAGATGGTTTCCTATTATAATATAATGGTATTTGCCCAGTATCCATTGGGAACGTTATAGGCAAGCGTCCACCTGGATTGTAGTCTCCAAATATTACATCAGCTATGGCATTTCCTCCTTCTTCTCCTGGAAACCATGCTTCAATTACTGCTTTAACGTAATTAATTATCGATGAAAGAACTAAGGGCCTACCATTAATTAAAACTAAGATTATTGGTTTTCCAGTCTTGTATAGTTCTTTGAGTAATTCCTCTTGAACTCCAGGTAATCTTAGACTACTCCTATCATTACCTTCTCCAGTGACTGCTTGATATTTCTTAAACTCTTCTTCTGAAGGAATATCCATCCATGATAGCGGCAATCCTGATTTCTCACCCATGATTGCTATTATTACGTCGGCTTGCCTTGCTATCTCTATTGCCTCGGCAAATCCTTCTTTTGATTCGCTTGCAATATCGCACCCCTTTGCGTAAAGCACTTTACTTTCCCCAACCTTCTTAACTATTCCTTGAAGCACTGTTACGATCTCTATCCCGCTATCTATATTTAGATGTCCAGTATAAGTATAATCTCCTAACATATTTCTTGGATCATTAGCATTTGGTCCTATTACTGCAATTTTATTAACATTCTTGCTTAGAGGTAGTATGTTATTTTCATTTTTAAGGAGAACTATTGACTCTCTAGCTGTCTTTAACGCTAATTCTCTCGATTTGTGATCATCTAACTTTTCTGGAACCGAATTTTCATTAACAAATGGATTGTCCAAAAGTCCAAGTCTATCTTTAATTCGTAAAACTCTCTCCACGGCCCTATCTATTAGAGACTCTGGGACCAAACCCTCCTTTAGAGCATTAACTAATGGTTCACCATAGCAATCTATAGTAGGAAACTCTATATCCACGCCAGATTCCAGAGCCAAAATAGCGGCCTCCATCTTATTTGATGCAACCCTGTGTATTGTCTCTAATTGTCTAATACCATCGTAATCAGATACTACTATTCCATCAAATCCCCATTCTTGTCTTAAAATATTAGTTAATAATTGGGGATTGCCATGGCATGGTATTCCATCAATCTCATGATATGCAGGCATAATCGACATTACTTTTCCTATCTTTACGGCAACCTCAAAGGGAAAGAGGAACGTTTCCCTCAATTCTCTATTTCCAACATGCACTTGTGCAATATTTCTTCCACCCTCTGGGAAACCATGAGCTGCGAAATGCTTTGCAGTCGCTACCAATTGATTATCACCTTGTAACCCGGTAATATATGCTAATCCCATTGAAGCTACTAAGTATGGGTCTTCCCCATAAGTCTCTTCGCATCTTCCCCATCTTGGGTCTTTACAAACGTCTAACACGGGAGAAAGACATTGGTTAACTCCAACTAGTCTTCCTTGAGATCTTATGACTGATGCTATATCCATAACTAATTCAGGATTCCAGGTACTAGCCAACCCAATCGCTTGAGGAAATGCTGTAGAAGAGTATCCCATTAAACCAGATAGACATTCTTCGTGTATTATTGCTGGAATCTTCATCTTGGTATTTTCTACTAGAAATTTTTGAATTTTATTAACTAGTTTTGCGACTTCTTTCGGTTTTAGTCCTAATCTGCTACCAGCTACTCTAGTGATCTGCCCTATTCCTAATTTTAGATATTTTTTTGCTTTTTCCTCAGAGAACTCCTTTTCCTCTATAAGAGCGTCTATTGGTATAGCTTGAAGTTGAGCTATTTTTTCCTCCAGGTTCATCTGATTTAGAAGACTCCTTATAGAGTTCACGATAATAAAATATCTCTATTTAGATTTAAGAGTTTAGGTTTACATGTTATATCTTGACTAGTTTAAATACTTCTCTACTATCCAGTGAATAAGTAAGCTCTTTAAATAAGAGAAATATTTTGATAATATAGCATCACTACTATCTAGTTCTAGATGCCACATTTTCTCGCACTCAACTGATAAGTAATATCTCTAGCCAATGCTCTTTAAGTCTTTAGTTATCTTCTATAAAAGGAACTATACCTTTACATTGTTTATCAAGTTCTTTACTTTTTATTCTGTATCGCAAAATCCTCAATATGAACTTGGAATATTCCTTCAGATATTAACGGGAAAACCCCATTATGAGAATCATCTGAAAAAACACGTTAGTGGGATCATAGACGAATCCTAAATCCCCATTAAGTTCTCATAAAAGTTTAATCGTGCATCCTTCGCATGAAATTTCTATGAGAATTTTAACGTAATAGTCTTAGGTAATCTCATTAATCCTATCAATGATTAAGCTATTCCGTGAATTGGTCTTTTCTTCTGCGACTTCGCCCTCCATATACTCTCACTCCCAAAGCGTTTAGACTGCTGCTACCCATTTTTATTAATGTTTCCAAAATGTTTTCTCTTCATTTTTGTCTCAGTTTTACCAGCGAAATAGAACCTATCATATCTACCAAATCAGAAGTTGTTATGGAGGAAAGATTTCTGTCCTTCCTTATTTGTTGGGAGAAAAACTCTGATTTCGAATGTTTACCATTATCTACTACTATCAACTCCTACATCAAGCCCAACCTTACTCCTTCTCTCTACAACATCCTCTAAGTTTAACTCTAGATAAATGTAAAGCTAGTAAACACAATTTCCATTAGGAAAAAGGTTAGCAATATATTTTATAAATTTTCTACGAAGATTAAGATATGAATGGGGTTTTCCTAACTAACGTGACGCCTTTTACCAAAACATTTGAGCTAGACTTAGAAGGGCTAAAAAGGATTGTAGAATTCGCAGAGAGTGTTGGGTATAAGTATATTGTACCTCTAGGTACTGCTGGTGAGTTCTCCTCACTTACCTTCGAAGAAAAAGTTAGAGTTATTGATCAAGTAAGAAAGGCATTAAGTAAGGGGGAGATCATAGCTGGTGCATCATCTACTTCCTTTTTAGAAACTGCTGAACTTTGCAAAAAATATAAGGAGATAGGTGTCGACAAAATTATGATCTTACCTCCTTACTACTTAAAGGGTAACGAAAAGGGAATAACGGATTATTTCATCAAAGTCTCTGAATTGTGTGATTTAACCATAATATTATATAACAATCCATCATCAGCAGGTATAGATCTTTCCCCTCAACTAATAAAGAGATTAAGCGATATAATACCCAGTTTTAAGGTGCTTAAAGAGGCTAGATATAATGTTGTAGAATTTAAGGAAGTATTGAGACTTGTAGGGGATAAGATAGATATAATAGATGGTTTAGAAGAGAGAGCGTTATTGGGTCTAGTTTTAGGGGCTAAGGGATTTACTACCTCAATGGGCTCGTTTTCCTCATTGCCTTTTATGATTTATGAGAGTTACGAGAAAAAGAGGGATATAGATACTACCATAAGACTATATGATTTACTCTTAGAGTATAGGACATTTATAAAATTCCCCTTGACAATGTCCCATTTAGCTAAGCTAGGAGCTTGGTTACGTGGTTTAATCTCAAGCTATGTCACACGACCCCCACTACCGAATTTAGACGATGTGATAAGTGAAGATGTTAAGAGAAAGATTATAGAGAAAATAAATCAGATATTAAACTTTGAGAAAAATGGTATAAGGTAAGGCAGGTGATATGATGAGCTGGTCCGCTCTTATAAAGGTTAATTTTCTTCTCCAAGTCACGTAGAGGTTAATTTTGAGCTAGTAAGTGAATTTAGACCATCCTACACAGGATAACGATGACGTAAATGTAAAGCTGTCTCTAAGCAAGAGAATAGTTAGATACCACGGTAAAGAATTTTAAACCTAATAGTGTTTATCAGAACAATATCCAGGTAGAGAATAAAATAAAAATGATCGCTGTAACTTCCAGGGAAATCTTTTAAGACAACTAAGACGGATGCTAACGTTATTTGAAAAATAAAACATATGCACTTGCTATTACCTTAAGAAGACAATTTATTTTTGAATAATTCCTCAACTACTTTAGCTGCCGATTTAGGCTGTCTATCTCTAGTAAATATTCCTTTCCTATTAAGTATTGTTCTCCCTGGATTTTGAGGGGTTCTAAAGTCAGCAAAGTTCCAAATGTGAAAGCCTACTATGTAATTGTTCTTCCTTAAGGCTTCTATATACTTTCTTATCATTTCACTTTGATATTCCTCCGACCACATTTGGGGAGGATCGCTATGAAGGCCATATATTGCATCAGCACCAAATTCGGTAATGATTATTGGCTTCTCTGGAAACTTCTTATGAATTTCCTCTAATTCCATTGCGACAGTCCTTACACCACTATCAATATCTCCCCACTCAGTATACCACCCATGATAATAGTTTAAGGAGATTATGTCAACATATTCTAACGCTAGGTCTCGTACTGATCTATGAGAGGCGAAAGTTACTGGCCTAGAAGAATCCAAAGTCTTCAAGAATTTAACTTCTTTCTTTATAAACTCTGCAACTTCATACATATCGCTAGGGGGTTCATTCATAACGCTATACATTATTACTGAAGGTCTATTTTTATGTTGCCTAATCATTTCCTTTATCGTATGCTTTACCTTTTCGAAGTACTTTATATCACTGAACATCTTAGCAATCTCCTCTTGGCTCATCACCCTACTAATATTGGAATAACATAAAGGTGGCTCTAATATGACCAAAAATCCCATTTCATCGGCTAAATCTAAATGTTCATTTGAATAAGGGTAGTGGGAAGTTCTAAACGAGTTAGCTCCAATTTTTCTCATAAGGTAAAAATCCCTAACTAATACTGCCCCGTACATAAATTTACCTAGTATTGGAAAATCCTCATGTCTTCCAAAGCCCTTTAAGAATATGGGCTTACCGTTCAAGTATATTCTGCCATTCTTCACCTCTACATCTCTAAAGCCTATACGTTCATAAATCGAGTCCTTCAGATTTTCATCAACGTATATTTCCACTATGAGAGTGTATAAGTAAGGATTATCTGGAGACCACGGCGTAACATTACCTACATCTTTTTCATATATTTCGTTACTACTCTCCTCATCTAATAGGGCTTTTCCCTCTTTATCAACTAATTTAAATCTTAGGCTGTACTTTTGATTACATTCTGGCAAAATCTCTACCTTTAGATGTCCATTGGATTTAGTATATACTGTTATATCTTCTACGTGACATTCATCTACAAACTCTATGTAAACTGGTCTCTGGATCCCTCCATAGTTGAAGAAGTCAAATGCTGCAATGTTTAGATCTTTAGCTGGGGGTAAGTTGTAGGGTGATGGTGTGTTATCTATCTTTACTACTATTTTATTAAATTCATTAGTATTAAGTTTAATTGGAAACTTGAATTGTGTAAATGATCCCTCATGAGTTCCTACATATTCTCCATTAATCCAAAGTTTTGTGATGTATCCTGCCCCCTCAAATACTATCCAAGCCTTCTTACTCTCATAACTACTAACAAACAGATCCTTCTGATACCACGCTATACTAGAAAACTGATCCCATTGTGGGTTTTGCTCATTCCAAGAAGCCGGCACGTAAATAATATCTTCAGATTCTAAACCTTTACCCCACTCGTTCTTTTCCCCAACATTCTCACTATCTATCTTGAATTTCCAAAAGCCTTGAAGATCTATTTTTGGCCTATAAAACGATCTCATATAGTATCTACAAACA
>Ga0208549_100989_pt1 | contig 10667 bp, 8 predicted proteins | sample BED_host_MetaG_FD_187135 | JGI IMG/M metagenome (GOLD analysis project Ga0208549, IMG submission 187135) | Hot spring microbial mat communities from Yellowstone National Park, Wyoming, USA - BED_host_MetaG (SPAdes) (version 2) | ecosystem: Environmental > Aquatic > Thermal springs > Hot (42-90C) >... | reverse complement strand
ACACACAGGATAAGAGGAAATGTGAGGGTGCATCTCGCTGCCCATAGAATGGTACGTTCAATAGATCCAGATATTATAGTGGACGACCTTGGCCATGCGGTTCCATGGTTTTCCTCTTGGTTTTCAGGGAAAAAGGTCATAGTATTTTTCCGCCATCTCCATGCAAGATCTCTCCCCGGGCAAGTCAACTTCATATTGGCCAAATCATTAACAGTTGTGGAAAGAGCATACCCCATGATTTACAGGAAAAATACATTCGTAACTGAGTCCTCAACCTCCGAGAGTGACTTAGTAAACCTTGGCATTCGGAAGGAGAGAATTATGAGGATACCTCCAGGGGTTGACCTGGAATTATTTCATCCCGGAAATAAAACTGAATTCCCTCAGTTAGTCTACTTTGGCGGTCTAAGGAGGTACAAAAGACCGGAATATTCAGTCAAAGTCTATGAATTACTGAAGGATGAAGTTAAGGATCTGAAAATGGTGATAGTGGGGGATGGGCCTGTGCTGAAAGAAATCAGGGAAGAGGTGGATGGAAAGAATTATAACATAGAGTTCCCTGGAAGGATAAGCAATGAGGAATTGGCGAGGGTTGTGAGGGCATCATGGGTCAATATACATTTTTCAGTCACGGAGGGATGGGGTTATTCTATCACTGAATCATCAGCCTCGGGAACGCCTACAGTTGCATTTAAGGTTCCGGGGGTTGTGGACACTATCAGGGATGGGTACAATGGTTTCCTAGTTAATAGTATAGAGGAATTTAAGAGTAGAATACTGGATATTATAGAAAAGGAAGATAAATTTTCCGCAAATTCCAGGAAGTTTGCAGAGAATTTTAGCTGGGACAAGACTGCCAATTTATGGTTCAAACTTCTCAATAACTCAAAAAAGGGCATCACGAACTCCACTGAATTATGAATTGAAATTTGCAAAGAATGTGTGAAATATTCGAAAGGTGAACACGGAACATATTCCTAAAGCAGTAGAATGAGCCTTTGCATCATAAAAATGTTATAATCAACCGGAAATATATCCAAGAACAAACGGTATTCCCCTTATAACCTGTATCGGAATACTTTGTATCCTGTTCCTCAATGGTAGCGTAGCCCTGTTTCTCCCAGACAACCCTGCAAATTCTTTGTAGATAGTATTCCTCAACATTTTCTGTGAGTTACCGTAACGATAATATTTTCTGAATGTGTCTCGCAGTCCCACGTCTCCATAGTGCATTATTTCCGCTGTATCTATAAAGCCGATGTTTTGGGATATCTTGTATGATTCCAAATATATAAGTTCAATATCAAGTCCAACTATATTCTTCAGTATTTCCTCGGTAAGATTTCCCCTTATCCTCTCTAAAGCCTCCATTATGATTTCCCTCCTGTATACTCTAGGTATAACAGTCTTGTTCCATATCTACGTTCTATAATAGCATTATCATTCAATAGCTAGTTCTATTCTTTCAAGAGTTACTTTCAAATCCTCTAATGCGGGCAAGAAGAGAAATGTTCTTATTTATGTGGTTGGAACACACTGTGCTGTAACACAGCTTATTAAGCTACGGAACAGTGAATTTTAACGAGTTATTCGGGCTTAATGGCCTAGATCAGAATAACGTCGCAATTTAGTGCGTTTATTGCTTCAATGGAACTCTCTTCAATTGTGTAGCTCAAGTAGTTGTCACTTCCAATGTAATTCTTTCGTTGTATCGCTTTCATAACTTTCTTTAGCAAGAAATATGTAAAATTGGTTCTTTTTAATATGCCAACTATGAATATCTTAAACCTTCTTAGTAAATTTTTATTCGGACATCTATGTTCGTCAGACTGATTGCTAATTTTTCGAAAAATTTTTTCGACCAGAAATCCCTGACCGGTTAGCATCGCATATAGTTCAGACAGGAAAAATTCTGTTAAATGTGATCGAGAATGATACTTAATGATACAATCGTTTTTGTTTGCTATCAGCCCATTAGGCGTCGAGAGATAGAATCTTCCTCCCCTCTTAATAATGCGGTAACATTCTTTAAGATATTTTAAGGGTTCAGTAACATGTTCAATCACTTCAAAGGAGACAACAGCATCATAGGTTTCGCTTTTTACTTGGGTGTTATATCCGTCAAAATGGAAGAAATTAATTTTCGCAGGGCAGTAAGACGACTCAAGGATTCTTTTGCATAATTTATTGCGTTTAAATCTATATCGAAACCATCAATTGAATTCGTATACTCCGAGAGCAGTGTTGTAAAATATCCATAGCCTCATCACATGTCTGCAACTTTCTTGTTACGAATATTTTCAATAAAAAATACATTGCTTGAATAAAGGTCTCCGGCATAATTCTGCAGATAATAGACAAGTTCACTCATATTATTATTAAAAGTAGAGGTTATAAAGTCACCAAGGCTTCCCCCTGGATTTTCATTCATAGAGACGTCAATGTACTTCAATCACTTTATTTTTGCGATGGATTCATTCCTAACTTGACCTCCCACTTGCCTGCTTTAAAGAAAGAAATAAATAGAAACTCCAAATAAACTTCCAATGGAAAGTGGACGGAGAGTTCTTGTAATTGGAGCCGGTTATTGGGGTAAAAAGGTAATCGACGAATATGTAAAGTTACTGGACGACCATATATTGGACGGGCTGTATGTATACGATATTAATAGGTCATTGCTTAATTTTCAGGATAATAGAATCAAAACATGCACAGGATTAAATGAAGTTTTAAGGGATGTCTCATTTGCTCATGTGTGTACCCCCAATAGCACTCATTTTGAACTTGTCAAAACTCTCCTTGAGAATAATGTTGAGACATTGGTGGAAAAGCCCATTACAGAAAATGTTGCTGAGGCAAGGGAGTTAATCAAAATTGCAGAAACTCAGTCAGTAAAGCTAAAAGTCGGTATGGTTTATAGGTTTTCCTCCGCTGTAAATAAAACTCGTGAGTTACTTAGGGCAGATGTGGGTGAACCTAGGATTGTTAATGCCAGTTGGCTTCACAATATAGATATTCCAAACATTAGGAGGGTAATGCTCGAAAGAGACGTGAGCTGGGATATATTCATTCACCTTATCGATATTCTAAATTACATTTTGGATATGTGGCCTTCATTTTCCTATGTTACGGGTATTAAGTCTAAGTCTGGACTTAATCACTCGCTATTTGCGCAAGGTATAATTGGGGGTGCCCATCTCAGCATGAGAAGCACATTCATCTCTCACATGAAAGAGAGAACTATTGAAATTATAGGGGAAAAATACAATATTACGCTGGATTTCCTAAATAATACAGTAATTTTGGGTAATGATGACGCAATTAATAAATTCTCTTTCTTTGACAATCCGCTGATGAATGAAATTAGGGCTTTTGTGGGTGAGAACAACACGACCGATGATAGAAACAGAGGCACAATTGGTTTAAAGGAAGTGGAAATTATATCATCATTACTAGCGAAATCCCAAAAGAGCCCTACAGAATGAAGGTGAGTGGACTTGAATATTCTCATAACAGGCTCATCTGGTTTTATCGGGAGAAGCCTTACAACTGAACTATCCAAGGATAACATCATATTTACAGTAGACAGGAATCCTTCACAGAATTTGAACGTATCAAAAAATTTTATTGGAGATTTATCTAATAGAGAAACCCTATTTAGTATCAAGGAAAATATTGATGTCATATTTCACTTCGGTTCAATTAGTTCCATTGCTGCTTTCAAAGGCCATGAAGCAGAATTGTTTTCATCGGAGACAAAAGCATTCATCAACGTTCTCGAATTTGCCAAGGAACGAGGTGTTGGGACAGTCATATATCCATCAACTGCAAGCGTATACAGAAAGGATAAGGTCACTGGAGCTATCATGGTGGATCCTACCAACATATATGGAGTCCTTAAGCTCACAGAGGAGCATTTAGCCGCCTTATATTCAAAAGAACTGAAAACCATAGGATTGAGGATATTCATGGTTTATGGACCAGGGGAAGAGAGCAAGGGGGAAAGGGCTAGCCCAATTTCAAAATTCATCAATGATGTTGTAAATGGTAGATCTCCGATAATTTACGGGGATGGAAATCAAACCAGAGATGCAATATATATTGACGATCTCACCGAGATCTTGAAAAAACTGCTTCATCCATCCAGTATTCCAAGTGTTGTTGACATATGCTCAGGCGCTGAAATTACATTTAACCAAATCATTTCTTTAATTGAAAAGGTTACTGGGGTGCCTGTACACCCAACATATGTTCCCAAGCCAAGCTCTTACATAGAGGGTGCTGCTGGAAATCCTGAAATAACTAAAAAATTACTTGGAAGACAATTCACAAGTCTGGAAGAGGGTATTAGAAAAACCTATCTACATGCCTTGCATACTGCGAAAGGAATAAGCAATGATTTCTATTGAATTTTCAGTTGTTTCCGGAAAAAGGCTTCACGCATTGCTTGAGTCCATTCGTCAACAGACTTACCAAGATTATGAAATAATCATTGTTAATTCCGACCCTGGTTCCAGGGATACAATAAGAGACTTCGGTGCGAAAGAACTCTTCATTAGAACTGGTAAACTTGAGGCAAGAAAAAAGGCCCATGAAGCATCCAAAGGACAATACGAGCTTCTTCTCGAAGAGACCAGAATATTGAGATATGATGCATTGCAAAAGTTGGCATCCTTGAGTGATCCCGACATGGCAATAATAAATGAAGAGGAAATAGGGGATGGACTTATAAATAAGCTGAACAGGCTGGACGCTGAAATTGCTTTTAAATATGCTTCTCCTGATCCGTCAAACCTGTACCTTCTTCCAAGATATTACAGGAGAGCAGTTTTAGATTATTCATTTAAACAAGCATATGCCAATCTACCTGAAGAGAAAATACCAAAAATAGTTGCGAGTGACCTTGAAATAATTTATACAGAGGCATTCAAAAGGTTTAAAGGAATTGTTAAAGTTGATGATTTGTTGATTAAAAAATACGGTGAAACGACCATAAGGGAAAGTTTTTCGAAATATTACCGATACGGGCAAACTCAGAAGGTACTTTCTGGAACTTGTTACGGTGACTTCTACTCGTTTGGAAAGCGCAGAAGAAAAATTCCAGAAATAAGATATTTACCAATGATGATAGCGATTTATGCTATACGTGGATCGGCCTTTTTTCTTGGATATCACTTAGGGAATGTAAAACAGAAAGAGAAATGAAACTAGGAATTATTGCTTCTTTTTTGAAATAGGATGGCCAAGATTCATTAATCTCTGGCATGGATTAGCTCATGACCGCCATACCTAAAGAATTGGAGAATTTAGAAAAGATAGTATCCTGAATTTTCGTAATATTATATAGGGTGTCCATTGTCAAATCAGATGCTATGAAATGGTCGGTAGAATCATTACCAATAACCTCACAATTTTGATGTTTACTGAGAAAATTAGAGTCTAATGATTCCCTATTGTGATTTCCATAGATAACAGGTATACATACTAATATTTCAGGCCCCACCCCTTACCCCCTTCATCTTCCTATGTGTGTATGATATAATGTTTGTTAGCTTAAGCTATGATTATGTTTATGAATCGGATATTAGTAAAATCATTGCAGTCTCCCTTACCTGATATAATCAGAGAATCGTATTACAGGAATGGCCCTGTGTGATTTACTGGTGGAGAGCACCGATTGTGTGATTGTTGTAATTTGAAAGAAGATCCTTGTATCACATATCGTGAGGGAAAGCCTCGAATAGGTCTATAAGGCAGACAACTGCAAAATAGCCAAATAAGGAAACTACCATACTTCCGCTAACAACATAGGTGCAATGATATAATGCCTTCTTCTCATGATGAAATGTGTTACAACTATTCATAAGCATCATGTCGCAAGCCAAACCTAGGTTGGAACTGTGCTGTACGACACTGTTACGCTATCCTCCGGTTGAAGCCTATATGCCTGCCCAGACATAGATATACCCGCAGAATTGTTCATCATGACATACGTACTACCGGATTTTTTGGTGATGACTATTTGATTGACTGTCCCTCCGTTGATATAAATGTCTATTGGGTAAGGATTTGTATTTTTCTGGGCTGTACCTGATGCAGGTACTGCTTGTGTTGCTGGACTGTTTACCCACTGACCACTGATTGCAGCCCCTGAAGCAATGTTAAATGTATCAACTTCAATATCATTTACCGTGACAAGACTGGAACCGGATAATATGAGATTACTAGTGGTTGAAACATTAAGATAGCCAATCTTTAGTTTCCCAACAGTTACGGTAGATGTCCCCTGTGCATCCAATAGGGGAATATTGTTATTTAATCCTACATTACCAACATTATCTAAATGTATTTATCCTACGTTGCCATTAATTTGGAGTGCATGATACACACTATAATTATCAATGTACACATAACCTACGTTTGACAGTACGCGATTAACCCCGCTACTATATGAACCGTATATTACAAATAACCCAACGTTGTTTGCATAGAATGCATATGGCTTTCCTATCATAAAGCCGCCGAGCACGCTCATATAACCGGTATTTTCTGTGTTTAGAGTCCCGCAGACTCTTCCACTATAAACCTGCAGATTGTACAGTATTATTCTCTGGAATCCAGTTAAGGAAAACATGGCATTACCACTAAAGCTATTGGCAAAATCCATGTCATAGCTCTGGAATACATTTGCTTGATATGCTGGGTCCCCAGAGACATAATTTGCTGCAAAGAATGCTGTCCCCGCCCCAACATTACTACCTGCCTGCGGCTGCATATAACCTATCTCTATATTAGCAAACGGAATATTCCCATTTGTGTTGTCAATTTCAATGCAGTTGTCGTTGAAATCCCAGTAAACATATGTGGTCATCATTCCAGAACCAATCATCTTTGGATTAACAATTCGGACGACAGGGGAAAGGACCACCTTCTGATTGACTATAAGTATGCCATCAAGCAAAAGTATTGGTTTCATCCAGTATCCACAAGGATATATGTTGCTCTGGTCTGGATAACCTGTTGGTGCACTAGCGAATGCGTAGTTCCGCGCTTCTTGGATTTCAGATGTTTGAGTGTATGGTGGTCCGTACTCACCCGGGGTAGATGAGCCTAGTTTTGTGTCAGGTCCGAAATCAGCACCGTCATTGTACACCTTGCTCAATCCGTTTGATATACCCCTTGAGGAAACAGTTATCACGTTGTTGTTCCTGTTGCTGTAGATAATCCCCCCTGAATGCCATCAAAGAATGCAGTGAAACCGGAATCCATCCTGTACCAGACCTGTCCTGGCAGTCGGTTAATTGGATCAGAAAAGAGACCGGGGAGAACGAACTGTCCCCGATTATATGTCACCCCTGCTCTGGTGATCGTTGTGGAAGCGGATGCAAGTCAATCTATTCCGAGGATGGATGCACCTGCAATGATTGCACCTATCCCCATGGTTTTAAGCACATCCCTCTTCTCTGGGTTTACATTCCCCTGCGTATTATTGATGCATTCCCTGTGATAAATAAGTCCGTTGATTATCTTCACTTCACTTACTTTTATCTTTTTGTGGCAAATTTCACACCTCACTTCCTTTCAATTGATCATGAAGTACCTTTCAGACAGACCTTTTATGCGCCGATCACGAACATCTGGTTCTTCCATACTAATGGATAACCTCCTGTGATTTAGACAATATCGGAGAATGTAAATATATCTTACTTTAGAGCTCAAACAAGGGTGGTTTAATTAATTCAGCGCACAACCTAAATCTGTTTCATTTAGCCGGGTTCGTTTCCCTTTATTCATGTAACATTAGTGTTAAGGATGCAGCAAGTGAATATGAAAGCTTAGGAAATCAGTTATACTTTTTCGCAAAGAAAAAATTAATTAGTATTCAGTTCATCCTCTAAATACACAATATGGACAGTTCAGCAGGTCAATTAAAAAATGTAAATGAAGGGGACCTAAAAGAATTTAGAGATTGGCATTTTCTAATAATAAATCGATATCCTCCGGGAGGTTCTGTATATCGATGGTCATTAGATCTTTTGGAAATACTTAATGGTAAATCAGAACTTATAAATCTCAAATTCCGGGCAAAAGGGTGGGAGATCACGCATATTGGCAAAGATTTTTCCCCCCGGTTCAGCAGTCCTTTTCTGAATCACATATTTTTGAATTTTTCCTTCAGACAGGCTGTTAAATACATTGACAGATTGAGGAATGAGAGAGATAACCTGGTATTGCATTATACCAACCAATTCTCAGGCACCCTGAGGGTAAAGGGAATAAAGGAAATTGTAAACGTGCAGGATTCACCTAATTATATTGAAACAGACTCCCCCGCACTTAAACTCTATATGAGACAACTTTACAATTCCCTAAGGAATAAGGAATGGGTAGTGACTAATACGGAAGTGCTGAAACATGAACTTGTAGATTTCGGATTCACGGGTAATATAAGGGCGATACATCTTCCATATTCCCCTGTTTTCAAAAAGATAGATGTTACGAAGAAAAATTTGAGGAAAGAGCTCGGCCTTCCTCAGGATAAGAAGATAATCATTTCTGTTTCAAGCGACCTTCCAAGGAAGAATCTTTCAACCATCCATGAAGTGATGAAAAAATTAGGTGATTCTTATATTTTAGTGAGGGTCGGCACCCAGCTATGGAACAGCATAACTTTCAATGGTATAGACGATACTACCCTCAACAAGCTTTACAATGCTTCGGATGTATTACTGTTCCCTTCTCTCTATGAAGGATTTGGGTTGCCAATTATTGAATCATTCGCCGCTGGGCTCCCGGTTGTAACTTCCGATATTCCTACCATAAGAGAAGTGGCGGGTGATGCAGCAATCCTTGTAGACCCCAAGGATGTGGATGGCATAGCCGAAGGTATCAAGGAAGCGGTGGAAGAGAGAGAGAAACTTATTTCTCGTGGGCTCGAAAGGTCTGTGGAATTCTCGAACATCAAGTTTAGGGAAAGAATTCTGAAACTATACTCAGATGTGACTATAAGCCGTTGATACCAACTTAGATGGGAATGACAAAGATGACAGTGTGCGATGAGTATCAGGATCTATTATCACCGTTATACAATCAACTGCGGCATGGATACTTCACTGATCATTCCATCAATTGGGATGCTCCTTATTCTGTTGAATATGACCACATAGTTTAAAGGTATGAACTTACCTGTGAACTAAAACAATGTCCACGCGGATACTTCGATCTCCCAGAACGGGCCGTTCGAATACGACCTCATATCTACCTGGAATAGGAAGAACTCAAGTGGATGTTCATATTGTCCTCATATATTTCTGTTATTACCCTGTCAAGATTCTTTTCCCATGAACCCTGAAATGTTGTATTCTGGCAAATATCAATCCTCTTGATGCAATGAATTTATACTTTGACCAAAATGTTTTACTTTCCCATGTAATAAATGCAAGCGTTTGTAATAAAACATCAAACACCCACACTTAATATTCTGTTAAATCCTTTGCCAAGAAAGTCCAGATCATTATTCGGCACAATATCATCATATGAACTTTAAATATTGTTGACTCAAGTTCGTTTGCGCATGGTTGTGCGGCAATAATGAAAGTGAGAGAAAGTTTTTATTACGGAGCTTTATAAATGAGATGTGTTATTGAGGGCAAATACAAGCAAAATGCCGATAATTAAGACTATTGCATTAGAATTTATATTTTCCCTCGTAATAATTTTAATATCACTCAGGTCATACATTTTCGGAAATGGATTTTTCGATTATGCTGATCAGACTTGGTTACCTACTATTTATTTTCCCCATCTGGTTTCATTCCAGCCAGTCTTCAGAGGCAACATTGTAGAAATTTTAACTTACACGAGGACAATAGTGACCTGGCCAGGCACGCTTTTGAGCTACATATCGCAGAACCCAGTAATGCAGGAGAAAATATTTATTTCATATACATTCCTATTATTTTTGGCGTTTTCTTACGTACTTGCTGAACTTATTTACCGCCTAGCCAACGCCCATCTGAACTTTAATTTTAATTTCATTGGGAAAGAACTTTTCAAGCTTTTCGTCGTGGTCGCTATCTACTCCAACATAGCAATAATGAACCTGAACATAGATGGAGGGACCTGGGCTGATGGTCTGATAATTGTCTTTATGGCAATAGTTGTCGTTTATTCTCTTTATTCAAGCAATAAGCTGAATGTTCTTGCAATTTCTTCAGTGCTGCTTTCAATTTCAATCCTTCTGGATCCAGACTATTATCTTGCATTTGTACTTGTTATATTTTTCTCTTTCCTTTCTAATTACAGGTATTCGATTAAATACAGACTCGCACTACCGTTATCTGCTATATCCATTTCCATCCCGGTTCTGATATTCATAATCGAAGGGATGTTACTCACGTCTTCTGGGACTCCTGGTAATCCACTTGAAGTAAGACCTATTAATTCCGCTGCCGCCGACTACGGTGGTGTCATGAATCCTGTGTCGTCGATCCTTTTGGTGGGACATTACTGGAGTACATATGCCATCTCCCCACCAACAATACTTGCGCTTATCGGCAAGGACATACTGGTGCCATTCTATGGAAATATAGTGATTCTTCCATACTCCTGGGTTACGTATGTTTGGATAGCATTCCTTGCGTTATATCCTGTACTGGCGATATCTT
>Ga0208549_100978_pt1 | contig 10806 bp, 1 predicted proteins | sample BED_host_MetaG_FD_187135 | JGI IMG/M metagenome (GOLD analysis project Ga0208549, IMG submission 187135) | Hot spring microbial mat communities from Yellowstone National Park, Wyoming, USA - BED_host_MetaG (SPAdes) (version 2) | ecosystem: Environmental > Aquatic > Thermal springs > Hot (42-90C) >... | reverse complement strand
ATTTAAGACCAGAAGATCTTTCAAATTACTAAATGAAACTTGCGGACAGTTATGACTGTGTTGAGAGTGACAAAAATATTCGCAAGAAGAGATAGCTTATATCCGTAATTTTTATATGGGGGAAGCATACTATGAATGTTAGTGAAATATGAAGTTCGCCGAAGCATCCTAGAAGGAATTGAAAGTTTGTGCTGTAGTAAATACCGTGAAGCGGTATTATAGGCAGGCGAAGCATCCTAGAAGGAATTGAAAGATTTTATCAAATTGTGAAGACTCCAGTTAAACTACTTATGAAGCATCCTAGAAGGAATTGAAAGCGACGTAGAAGGTCGTCAGCCCTTCAGGGGCCACCTTGTGAAGCATCCTAGAAGGAATTGAAAGTGCTGAAGGAATTCCTGGAAGCGTTGAAGGGCTAAGGGAAGCATCCTAGAAGGAATTGAAAGTGGGTTGTTTCCATCTTTATTCACGCTCCTTGTTATCCCTTGAAGCATCCTAGAAGGAATTGAAAGTGAAAAAACGAACTAGTTACCTCGTAATGCTCGTAATCTTGAAGCATCCTAGAAGGAATTGAAAGAGTAAATTGTCCCACTCTTCGGATGCCCTCTCTAGGGGAAGCATCCTAGAAGGAATTGAAAGTTTTATAACGGGTTGGGGTTAACGGAAAGGGACGTTGAGATGATAGGAAGCATCCTAGAAGGAATTGAAAGCCATATTTTTGGGCGAATTTGGCAGCTATTTGTTTTACCATGAAGCATCCTAGAAGGAATTGAAAGTGCGGTGTAAGTGTTATTTAGGATTATGTCACGCTCAAACGGAAGCATCCTAGAAGGAATTGAAAGTAGATTATAAGGGCGAATCGTTAGTAGAAATATCCCATAAGAAGCATCCTAGAAGGAATTGAAAGAGCTAAGTTGACGGGACACTTCCTTATAGCATATGTCGGAAGCATCCTAGAAGGAATTGAAAGGTGAAAAAGTTGGCGACCCGACAGGGTTACAAAAAAAGTTGAAGCATCCTAGAAGGAATTGAAAGAGAATTTATGCTCTTTATAGAGGAGAGAAGTTAGGGCTGAAGCATCCTAGAAGGAATTGAAAGTCGTGTGTCTTGGCGTGCAAGACCTTCTATAAGACCTTCTGAAGCATCCTAGAAGGAATTGAAAGTTATTGAATTCGCCCAACCGGTGGCCCAATCAGGCGTTCCGGAAGCATCCTAGAAGGAATTGAAAGTTCATTTCGCTCAGACTTCTCGATATCTTCCGTCTTGGAAGCATCCTAGAAGGAATTGAAAGTACGGAAAGAGATATGGAAGTTATAGAGGCGTTACCCGATGAAGCATCCTAGAAGGAATTGAAAGATTAAAAACCTGGGCTACAAACATTTTTACCCCCTTTATTCGGAAGCATCCTAGAAGGAATTGAAAGACACGGTAGACGATCACGGCAACCTCCGGCCCTTCCTCGAAGCATCCTAGAAGGAATTGAAAGAACTTCATTCATCTCACTCACCCTCCTCCTGACCAAGGGAAGCATCCTAGAAGGAATTGAAAGCGTTGAAGGTGGGAGGGTTACTGCAATGTAATCCTGTTTTGAAGCATCCTAGAAGGAATTGAAAGCTGAACGGGTTGGCGTCCCGATCAGGGTGCCCCTCGAAGCATCCTAGAAGGAATTGAAAGAGGTGGACGCAGAACTTTTACACGACCTCGAGATTTACGGAAGCATCCTAGAAGGAATTGAAAGCCATTATCACTATGGGGATTATGTCCCCGTACTTTTCCCTGGAAGCATCCTAGAAGGAATTGAAAGTTGGCTAGAGAGAAAGTAAAGGACAATAAAGACAATCCGCCGAAGCATCCTAGAAGGAATTGAAAGCACAAACCATTTATTAGGTCTGCCGTGCCTTGATGGCCGAAGCATCCTAGAAGGAATTGAAAGTTTTCTTCCATCTTTTGGTAGAACCTTGACAACTCAACTGAAGCATCCTAGAAGGAATTGAAAGTTGTTAGCACGCTTTGCGGGGTTGTGCTGCTGTTATATGAAGCATCCTAGAAGGAATTGAAAGTGAAGTGATTTAAAGTGGGATGGCTGCAGAGGAAAGATATGAAGCATCCTAGAAGGAATTGAAAGCTAACACTCCATGACTGCCAGCTCAACCATTGTTGGTATTGGAAGCATCCTAGAAGGAATTGAAAGTGTGTTAATAACACAACCAATGCCAAATTTGGAATATCCAGAAGCATCCTAGAAGGAATTGAAAGTTTGATGTTTTTACGTATATGTATGCTTCATCTGAATTTGAAGCATCCTAGAAGGAATTGAAAGTAGCCGTGGTAATAGAAAATTTTCTGTTTGTCGCTGGGAAGCATCCTAGAAGGAATTGAAAGATAAATCTGCTTTACATGGGCATTATAAGCGGCATAAGTTGAAGCATCCTAGAAGGAATTGAAAGGATTCATATACTTCGCTCACTAGGGCAGTACTGTCCCGGGAAGCATCCTAGAAGGAATTGAAAGAAAAGATAGCAATGTCCGCCCCAGCCGTCTGGGCCAATTAGGAAGCATCCTAGAAGGAATTGAAAGAAAAAATATACCCGTACTTTTTTGCGATCCTGGATCCACGAAGCATCCTAGAAGGAATTGAAAGAAACCTCACGGCCATCTTTATTCTACCTCCTCTAACGATAGGAAGCATCCTAGAAGGAATTGAAAGGCCAAGTAGTGCTAATCACGTTGGGCATCCTATTCGTTGGAAGCATCCTAGAAGGAATTGAAAGTCTGCACATCGCTCCGCTATCTGTTTTATTTCATTTTCGAAGCATCCTAGAAGGAATTGAAAGCACGGGGATGAACGAAAACGTAGGCCGGGGCCCACTCCCGAAGCATCCTAGAAGGAATTGAAAGTTTTAGGATGCTTCACAGTAGGAGGCCTCCCCTCTAAGTAGAAGCATCCTAGAAGGAATTGAAAGAGTGTTAGGAGCGTTAGGCATACTGTTGATTTTAGGAATTGAAGCATCCTAGAAGGAATTGAAAGATGGGCCCGAAGATGACCCATGTCCGTGAACGGGGCTGCGTGGAAGCATCCTAGAAGGAATTGAAAGACAAATACCAGAAAACGCAGGGGCAGAACCCTTCGTTGACGCCTGCGTTGGTAAACGCCCTAACGCCCCCGAGGAAAACGCAGGGGCAGAACCCTTCAACGCCCGAAGCATCCTAGAAGGAATTGAAAGTCTGGGGTGGTGCCGGCCCCCCAGACCACTTCTATGTTGGAAGCATCCTAGAAGGAATTGAAAGTTAATAACATTTATCGATTTAGCACAAAAGTTAAAAAATGACGGGTTTGAAGGAAGCATCCTAGAAGGAATTGAAAGTTAATAACATTTATCACTTGTTCTAAACCTGAATCCATGATGAAGCATCCTAGAAGGAATTGAAAGTCCGTTACAATATCAACTTTAGTAATTTTTTGTAATCCTGGAAGCATCCTAGAAGGAATTGAAAGCTTGAGGAAGAAGAATGAATTAAAAAATGGAGTTCAGTTGAAGCATCCTAGAAGGAATTGAAAGTGCAGGACTGGGCCGTAAATCTTTGCTTTTGCTAAACGTAGAAGCATCCTAGAAGGAATTGAAAGTGGAAACAACACAGCCTAATGTACATTTGTACATTAAAGAAGCATCCTAGAAGGAATTGAAAGTAAAATTGTACATTTCTGTAACTTATGTCATATTTGTCGAAGCATCCTAGAAGGAATTGAAAGAATGTTCCCTTTCTTGTTTCGCTCAAAGTAATTTATATAGGAAGCATCCTAGAAGGAATTGAAAGTTTTAATAAACTTTCAAGGCTGGAACGTGACTATTTACGAAGCATCCTAGAAGGAATTGAAAGAACTTGACGTTTCCACAACTCCAAATCCAATTTATTCAGGAAGCATCCTAGAAGGAATTGAAAGGCATTAACGGCTGAATTTAAGGCATTTTTATTCAAACTGGCGAAGCATCCTAGAAGGAATTGAAAGTTAATAACGTAAACTACAAACGTAAAAACTTAGAGGAAGCATCCTAGAAGGAATTGAAAGAAGAGAAGGCTGATAAATTCAGCCAAAGGTATGGGGACATGAAGCATCCTAGAAGGAATTGAAAGTTAATTTTCCATATCCGGCAGTTGTTGTCCTGCCACTAAGAAGCATCCTAGAAGGAATTGAAAGTGAAGACCCCGAACAGCAACAATGCCTTCATGAGGCTAGAAGCATCCTAGAAGGAATTGAAAGGTTCCCGCAAATGGAAGTGTACAGTTAATTAATTGGTTTGTATTCATAAGAAGCATCCTAGAAGGAATTGAAAGTTACTTTTTCCTCAACTTGCCCAGTGTCGTAAACTTCGAGAAGCATCCTAGAAGGAATTGAAAGTTGGTTGCTCACCTCCTCCTCCCTGGACTGGAGAAGCCCCGGAAGCATCCTAGAAGGAATTGAAAGTAGCCTTCTGCTTCCACATCTCCGCTTCCACAAATTGAAGCATCCTAGAAGGAATTGAAAGATTTAGCTCACCTCAATACCCAGTTTTTCGGCTATGTCCCTGAAGCATCCTAGAAGGAATTGAAAGTTCATTTTTTTCGGAACCTTCACCGATATTAGGATTAGGTCGAAGCATCCTAGAAGGAATTGAAAGCATGTTAGTTGTCTTTCAGACTTGGAGTGGGTGTGTTCCTTGAAGCATCCTAGAAGGAATTGAAAGCCGTAAACCTCGGCGAATTTCCTCGCCTTCTCCCTGGTGGAAGCATCCTAGAAGGAATTGAAAGCGTATCATCTATGAATAGATAGTAGGCGTTCCTCTTTTTGGAAGCATCCTAGAAGGAATTGAAAGTGAAGACCATTACCTTCAAGGCGGATGTTGAACTAGTGAAGCATCCTAGAAGGAATTGAAAGTGACGATAGATATACATACTTAGCCGTTTTGCGGTTAACCTGGAAGCATCCTAGAAGGAATTGAAAGTACATCAACGCCCTCCTCCTCGCACAAAATTAAAAAAGATGAAGCATCCTAGAAGGAATTGAAAGTGGAGAAGACCAGACGCTTCTAACGCCTTGTAAATCGTTTGAAGCATCCTAGAAGGAATTGAAAGTTACTAGCTGTACTCCCTACATCGCCCACATCTTTCTTGAGAAGCATCCTAGAAGGAATTGAAAGTTATATAATGAAAGAGCTTTACGCGGTCTCGAGATATAAGGAAGCATCCTAGAAGGAATTGAAAGTTTAAATCACCTTCACCACTTTTTTAACTATATTTATTTTGAAGCATCCTAGAAGGAATTGAAAGACATACGCATCGAATGCGGCAATAGCAATGTTGTTAGTGAAGCATCCTAGAAGGAATTGAAAGTCGATTTGGAGAGATTGGCAAATTTCTGTCAGTGTTGCAGAAGCATCCTAGAAGGAATTGAAAGTATTTTTCGGCGAATTTCTTCGCCTTTTCGCGTGTGCCAGAAGCATCCTAGAAGGAATTGAAAGATCCCATTGCGGGTGGACTCCTTGACTGGGCCGTGGAAGCATCCTAGAAGGAATTGAAAGCAGGTGTCACACTTAGCACCAGTGTGGAGAGGAGTAGGGAAGCATCCTAGAAGGAATTGAAAGTCTTCATGACACTATAATTATATTGTAGGGACAAAAAGGAAGCATCCTAGAAGGAATTGAAAGGACGTAAAACGTCAGTAAGGACTGTACTGCATACACTCCGAAGCATCCTAGAAGGAATTGAAAGCATATAACGGTTCAAAGAACCTGTATAACGTATCGGGACGAAGCATCCTAGAAGGAATTGAAAGTTGCAGGTCTTGGGTTTCCATTTATTCCACCTCCTGGGAAGCATCCTAGAAGGAATTGAAAGGAATATGAATTCTTAGGAGGCGATAAAAAGAGTGGAACTCAGAAGCATCCTAGAAGGAATTGAAAGGGGTCGAGAGTCCGCCACATAAAGTCCGCATCCTCTAGGGCGAAGCATCCTAGAAGGAATTGAAAGGTAGCTGCAACATTGAAGGGCTGAAGCCGTTAGTAACGTAGAAGCATCCTAGAAGGAATTGAAAGATTTTATAGAGAAGATAATGAACCCTATACCGTTTGGGTTGAAGCATCCTAGAAGGAATTGAAAGGCAGTGAAACATAAGCTAAAGTTGAAAGAATCAGCTCAGGAAGCATCCTAGAAGGAATTGAAAGTCATCCTCGTCATTCTGGTGTTCCGTTAGGAGACTTTGGATGAAGCATCCTAGAAGGAATTGAAAGGCCTCGGGACTGTGAAGATTACGAGCGATATGAAGTCCTTAGAAGCATCCTAGAAGGAATTGAAAGCACATCTCACGACCCAATTACCACACCTCTCACGTAACCGTTGAAGCATCCTAGAAGGAATTGAAAGCGAAGGAGTGGGCCGACAAACTTGCACAGAATCTGATGCAGAAGCATCCTAGAAGGAATTGAAAGATATGAAATTGTCGAGATAAAGAAATCCGCACTTTGAAGCATCCTAGAAGGAATTGAAAGACAGTACTGCAGTCACGAACATGCCGTTTGCCTTCATCCTGAAGCATCCTAGAAGGAATTGAAAGTTTATGTAGTTTCTATACATGGGGCCATAGGTTTCATCGGAAGCATCCTAGAAGGAATTGAAAGCCTTCTCCCTGGTGTTCCAGGATTCCCATTTTAGCCATGAAGCATCCTAGAAGGAATTGAAAGGTCGTCGTGTTTTTACAGTCCGAGCATGCTGAGGAAGAAGAAGCATCCTAGAAGGAATTGAAAGGGCAGGAACGGAACAATGTGACCCAACGTGTGGCGGAAACCCACAGAAGCATCCTAGAAGGAATTGAAAGCAGATAGATCATGTCGCTTGCCATCCCGCCAATTTCTTGGTTGTTGAAGCATCCTAGAAGGAATTGAAAGTCGGGGAGGTCTTCAAGAGCTCTTAGCGGCTTCCTGCTAAGAAGCATCCTAGAAGGAATTGAAAGTGAGGACTCTCCCGAAGGGGCAAATAACCCCTTCAGGGGAAGCATCCTAGAAGGAATTGAAAGGGTTTATTTAGCACCCCAGTGAAAAGTTAATTATTTTTTGAAGCATCCTAGAAGGAATTGAAAGCCTGTTCGTCCTATTGACTTGGTACTTTATGTATCGACCAGGAAGCATCCTAGAAGGAATTGAAAGACTAACTCCACCGTGGCGGGGTAGACCACGGTAGGGTATGAAGCATCCTAGAAGGAATTGAAAGATGAGGTAGTGGTGGATAGCCCACTGCCTCAGCCAACCCGAAGCATCCTAGAAGGAATTGAAAGAGTTTTAGTATAAACTTTGCCTCTTCCTCGCCTTTTTCAAGGAAGCATCCTAGAAGGAATTGAAAGTTGGTTGAATGGCTCTCCCATCTGAGCCATTGCTCATATGAAGCATCCTAGAAGGAATTGAAAGTGTTGACCCCCAAGGATTTCTCTGAACGGGTTGTTTTCGAAGCATCCTAGAAGGAATTGAAAGACATCTCAGCTTCCACGAATTTCACGCCTGCCCTGCTAATGAAGCATCCTAGAAGGAATTGAAAGCCTTCAGGCTTTGCATCCAATATCTGCCGTATCTCTTCGTCGAAGCATCCTAGAAGGAATTGAAAGTATACATCAATCAGCGAATTATTAGCGTCACCATTTCAGGAAGCATCCTAGAAGGAATTGAAAGAATTTAACCTCCTTCCTCCTCATAGACGGGGGGAGGGAAGCATCCTAGAAGGAATTGAAAGTGAGTTCCCTTAAATAGTTCATGTTCTGCCTATCGATCTGGAAGCATCCTAGAAGGAATTGAAAGTTTGACTTTATTTCGATTTCCTGCCCGTTAATAGTAATTTTGAAGCATCCTAGAAGGAATTGAAAGTGCTTTTTGTTTCCTTGCCATTCATTCCACCCCCCTTTCAAGGAAGCATCCTAGAAGGAATTGAAAGTTGTCTCAGCGTTCTCGTGGTAACCTTCCCACTCCGTGAGGAAGCATCCTAGAAGGAATTGAAAGGGACAAAATACCGAGACGAGGGTTAATTGTAGCAGCTGCTGAAGCATCCTAGAAGGAATTGAAAGACAGTGTTTTATCAAGTCTGGCGTTCTTCGTCGCAGCTGCTGAAGCATCCTAGAAGGAATTGAAAGAGTTTTTGGTATAATGGCATAAGTTGTTAAATCTGTCGTTGAAGCATCCTAGAAGGAATTGAAAGCTTTGACTGCCAATGACTGCCATGAAAGCCATTGTTCGTGAAGCATCCTAGAAGGAATTGAAAGTACTCCTCCTGGAAGATTTTGGCTAATTCGTTAGCCAGATGAAGCATCCTAGAAGGAATTGAAAGAAATATAACGCAGGGTAACCCAACACGTTAACGTAAGAAGCATCCTAGAAGGAATTGAAAGTCCGAGCCAACCATTTCCTTACAACCTAGTGCAGAACATGAAGCATCCTAGAAGGAATTGAAAGGGGGATAAACGTGGGGTACATATATGCTGCGAGAAGCATCCTAGAAGGAATTGAAAGTTTGGGGGAGGTGCTGGAGTCCCGTGTACATAACGCCAGATGAAGCATCCTAGAAGGAATTGAAAGTCACGGTGCCAATTATAGGTATGGTGAATTCAATTTTATTGGAAGCATCCTAGAAGGAATTGAAAGTAATGTATAGTTGGCGTATAGAGTTTATAAATTTATCGCAGAAGCATCCTAGAAGGAATTGAAAGTTAGTCTAATCCATCACGGCCCAGTCAAGGAGTCCACCCGCAGAAGCATCCTAGAAGGAATTGAAAGTTTGCCATGGCAGCGAGGGAGGGAGGTGTACTAAGCACCGAAGCATCCTAGAAGGAATTGAAAGCACGTTTATAGCAGATATCGTTAATGGTGCTAGAATTAGGAAGCATCCTAGAAGGAATTGAAAGTCTTTAATGTTAAAACTTAGTATAACTTTGGTTGTTTTTGGGAAGCATCCTAGAAGGAATTGAAAGTCGTAGTTCCACACTTGGGATGCCGCCTCCAGGGCATCCCGAAGCATCCTAGAAGGAATTGAAAGCTCATCCTCCTGGAAGATTTTGGCTAACTCTTCCGCAACACGAAGCATCCTAGAAGGAATTGAAAGATCATCAGGATGGACTTTCCAATTTAACCTCCTTCCTCCGAAGCATCCTAGAAGGAATTGAAAGTATATTTTTGTCCTTATTAGTAGCTTTTTTGCCATATTTTCGAAGCATCCTAGAAGGAATTGAAAGTGGTGATGACGGAACAGGCGATAAGGGACATGCCCTGCCGAAGCATCCTAGAAGGAATTGAAAGCTCTTCCACTTCTACCACCTCTACTATACCTATGTAGAAGCATCCTAGAAGGAATTGAAAGACAACTACCACGAAATCTACTACCAATTCCTTCGCGTTGAAGCATCCTAGAAGGAATTGAAAGGTTCTAAGACACGTGAGAATGCCAGAACGCTTACTGCGAAGCATCCTAGAAGGAATTGAAAGTGATCATCTTCACTGTGGGGTCTTTGTACACTCGTAGAAGCATCCTAGAAGGAATTGAAAGAGTTTTTTCTTACTCGTGCCTGCTAAACATAAACACTCCGAAGCATCCTAGAAGGAATTGAAAGAACAATATGGGAACGTAATCCCTATAGTCCTAGTCATCGGAAGCATCCTAGAAGGAATTGAAAGGTATATATAGCTTTCGGTTTCTAACCTCATAAATCGCAGATTTGCTAATCGGCTTAGCGATACTTTAGCATTATTTTCATCGTTTCTAACCTCATAAATCGCAGAAGCATCCTAGAAGGAATTGAAAGTCGCTCTTAGCCTCTTCTACCAATTCCACTTTTTGCGTTTGAAGCATCCTAGAAGGAATTGAAAGGACATTATAGCACCCCGTAGTAAGTCATAATGGCTAGAAGCATCCTAGAAGGAATTGAAAGATATGTCCCTCTCTGCAGACCTCGGAGCCTGTAACACTTGAAGCATCCTAGAAGGAATTGAAAGCCCGATCACGGGGAGGAGACAATAACCCTGCAAAGAAATGGGAAGCATCCTAGAAGGAATTGAAAGAATAAAATAACTTCTATCAGTTGGTATTTTATATTGTTGTGGAAGCATCCTAGAAGGAATTGAAAGATAAATTTCTCTGCAATTTTATTACTGTCTGCCACTTCAAGAAGCATCCTAGAAGGAATTGAAAGCACGCCTAAACTCTTTTGTGTGAAATAAATACAATTGCTTTGAAGCATCCTAGAAGGAATTGAAAGAGAACTGTGCTAACGTTAACAACAATACATTCTCAGAAGCATCCTAGAAGGAATTGAAAGTCCAAGACGTGGAAGTGACGGGAGAATATTATAGTAGATGAAGCATCCTAGAAGGAATTGAAAGGTTCATAGGTATCGGGTTCCAACTTAAATGAACGTGGTTGAAGAAGCATCCTAGAAGGAATTGAAAGCCCTCCGTTTACACTCAACATCGAATACGAACCAGGAAGCATCCTAGAAGGAATTGAAAGTATCTGTTTCGCAACTAGTTTACCAAAAGGCTTAAATACGAAGCATCCTAGAAGGAATTGAAAGTGAGCTTTGTACCTTCTGCGATTTGTTTAGCCTCCCATGCGGAAGCATCCTAGAAGGAATTGAAAGATTAGAAAGTTTGATGAAACAATACGGAATAAATGCTGAAGCATCCTAGAAGGAATTGAAAGTCACACTCAACCGTGTACCTTACCCCATTCACATTTATCTGAAGCATCCTAGAAGGAATTGAAAGTTGTTGGATAGTCATACCTGCTATCCAACTCAATTGT
>Ga0208549_100975_pt1 | contig 10834 bp, 3 predicted proteins | sample BED_host_MetaG_FD_187135 | JGI IMG/M metagenome (GOLD analysis project Ga0208549, IMG submission 187135) | Hot spring microbial mat communities from Yellowstone National Park, Wyoming, USA - BED_host_MetaG (SPAdes) (version 2) | ecosystem: Environmental > Aquatic > Thermal springs > Hot (42-90C) >... | reverse complement strand
GAGTCCGTCTCCACCCGTAGCTCTCCCCTCCTACCTCCTCGCTCCCAGGGAGCTCTGGCCCCTCCTCAAGTCCAACAACCCGACCAGCCCTTCAACTCCCTCCTGGAGAGTTCGGCAAGTACCACTCCCCCTGGAGGACCGGATCGCCCGGGCCATAGCCCTCAACTACAACCTCTCGACCTGTTATCTCATCCTGATAATATTATAAAAACTCTCATTTCTTCGTGATATGATCAAATATATTCAGTAATTCCTTCATTGAATAAGTCTAAACCGAGAGATATATTACAATTTGCAAAGGAGCCCTGAATCGCCCCATGAAAAAGTTTTTATGTTTTCTTTCCTAGATTCAGATTAAATGCGTATAACTTCTGCTCCTCTAAATTCTGAGGAAATTACCGAAATACTTAGTGAAATTATCTTAAATGAATGTGAGCAATTGCAAGGAGGTAATCCTTGTAATTACGGAGATATTATTATTTTAAATCCAAACTTCTCACAATACACATATGGATTGGATGAGAAAGATGTTTTAAATATAATTAAAAAATTAGGTTACAATGATCCATCGAGTGTTTTAGAAAAGCTAGTTAACATCAAATTTCTTTTAAAATTAGAGGATGAAAATAGAAATGTTAAATATAGAAGCGTTTACATGGACCTACTCATAAGAAGTGCTAATTTAAGAAATGCTCGGTGGACCTCTAATTACATCTTAAAGCCAAGATTAGCATTGGTTAAATCCACTGTTCCGTTTTCAACTGACAGAAGACATACTATAAATCCTAACGCCAAGTCTCGAATAAAGGAAATTGATGATTTAATGGACTTACTAAAGAAAGAATTGGGAGACGAAGGAGCTAAAATATACATTGAAATTATAAATGAATACCTTAAAGTTAAGGGATATAATGGATTTGATCTGGTTCAAATTAAAATGATGAGCCAAGCTATTGAAAATTATTCAAATGGAAAGTCAATAGGAATTGAAGCACCGACCGGCTTCGGAAAAACCGAGGTCTTCCTATTTCTTATTCTCTTCATTTTAATGAAAAATAACTTTGATCCTAATAAGAAGATTCTATTACTTTATCCTAGAAAGTCTTTGACAATAGATAATACTAATAGAGTAATTTTACTCAGTAAGATTATAGAAAAGAAACTAGGGAAAAAGGTACCAATCCTCATTAGGGATGGAGATTCAAAAGAAGATCTACATAATGGAGAACTGATAAGAAATGGTAATCTTAAATGTCCCAATAAACACAGTTTAAAATATATTAATGGAAGGATCACATGCTCAGATTCTAATTGCGTTTATTTTAATGAGGATTTTTATATTCTGGATAGCAAAAATTACAAAAGTATTGTAAATCAAAGAAATGAGTTAGATCCATTAATCATCATATCAAATATTTACACGATAGCTAATAGATTACTGACATTCGAAAAAAAGAATGATATAACAGTAGACGATTTCAAGAAAATTGCAGTAGTAGTAATGGATGAAGCACATGTGTATACAAATGTACTAGGAGGTGTAACGTCTGCTGTCTTAGAGGGAATAAAAAAAGTAAATCCGGATATTAGATTTGTTGGTGTTTCTGCCACAATACCTAATAGAGATGAATTTCTTAGTGAACTCTTTAACATTAATCCGACTAAATCTAAATTAGCTATTGTAAGTAGCATAGATATAAACAAATCGGTAAGTCAACCATTAAATGGATTTAAGTTATACATATTAGGCTTTTTTGAGATAAGACCAGATATTTCATGGCAAAGCTTTGCTCAATTATGGGCTATATTGGCTTCTACATACTCTATAGCTTATCTAAATCAACCAAATACTAAATCTTATTTATATCAAAATATAATATTTATAAATAATGTTAGGGAACTAAATAGATTTTACGACGGGTTATCACAAAATCTTGGATTTGGAGAACCATGTAAAGATCGTGTAACTATGAGCTCGGTCTATGCATATTCTGAGCCATTTTATATTTATTTAGATAATAATCAATATAATACGTTATGTGGGCAGGCGCAAAAATCAGGATATAAGTATAATATAAATTCTATGATAAAAGATGCGAGTGAAATAGTTTTTATGGACGCTTCAAATAAATATTCCATATTCGATAAAATATCCAAAGGAGATTATGTAACTATTGGTGCAACGTCCACACTAGAATTAGGAGTAGATTATGAAGGTGTGGCATTTATATTAAATGCTGGTGCTGATGATGAAGTTGAAATTGTTCAAAGACTTGGAAGAGCTGGTAGAAGTTTCAAAATGCCAAGAATAACGTTAGGAATTATAGTTTCTAAGAATGTGCCCTTACAGAGCTTTAGAATACACGATCAAGATTATATTAATAGAATCGTTTACATGTTATCTGGTCAATTACTTACCCAATCTCAAAAACAAAAAATAGCTCTGCACGTATTAAAAAATGTAAAGCCAGTTGAGTACTTTAGAGAGCTAATTAATGGCTTTTTAGATTTATATATAAATAATAAATTTACTAATAAATCACGTGACGATTTGAAAAATTTAATTAAATCAATTAACAACAATGAGATATCTAAAGAACTCGGAGAATTATACAACAGTGTCTTGAATAATAATTCAGTAGAGGAGCAATGCTATAATATACTTGATGAAGAACTAGTGCAAAATGAAAAACTAAGTTATATAAGGGATAAATTTAAAAAAGAAGTTGGAACATGGAAAACAGATTTTGGAAAAATTTTAAATGAACTAATAGGAATTACAAGTAACCTCATAAATTCTGGCAATATATCAGAAATTCAGAAGTTAGGGAATGACATCTTATCATCTATAAATGAAATTATGAAAGATTATAGTAAAATAGAGGAAAAAATAACTAACACTAAAACTGTTAATTTGAACCAAATTAGTAATGAAATTTCAGGTATATTAACTAATATATTGCAAAAAATATATGATGCTAAAATACAAACTGAACTCATCATTAAGACATTAATCCCATATAGCAATAAATTAAAGATTAGCGAAGTTAGTGAAAAATTAGAAAATTTAAATGATAATATAATAAAAAACATTATAAAGAATCTTAATGGCGTTAAGTCGTGGTTGAGTCAGTATAATACCTCTTCTACAAATGTTACATTATCAAAGGAACTCTGTGAAAAACTAATCGTTTTATATTCGAATTTGCGTAATATAAAAGGTAATACTAAAACTGACATTAGGAACTTTGTATTTAGTTATTCCTCTTTATCGCCTGTTGGATTAAATATAGATGATATGCTAGTTAAGAAAATTACAGTAAGATTTTATGAGAGACAAGGTAATAACTGGTCTCCAATAGGTGAGATAAGAGACATAAATATCTTTGATGCACTAATAAAATATCCTCCGTTTTACGTATTCAACTATTCATGGTATGTAAGTCAAAACATCACTAATCCACCTCTGAGATATGGAGCTATTTTATTACCATTAAATTTCAAATATAATAATTGGCATAATGTTAATCCTTCTATGGATGACCTTAGTCTAAAGACTAATAATACCTCTGTAAAAGGTAGAGTGAATGAAGTAGATATAGAAGCCGTAGATGAAATTAGAATATACAATCTTTTGCAATTAGAGTCCAAGCTAGGAAATCCGCTGAGAATATCACCCGGAGATTCTTATCAAAACAGAGTTCCATTCTTAAAACTAGGAGTTGAATACCAAAACCTCAATTTCTACTTACAAAATGATATAAAACAATTATCTAATTTAGCATCAAATTATCATATCTCATATGATCCCACAATACTTAGCTATACGAAATACTGTTATCTTGGAAATGGAATATCTAACGATATATTTGACATTAATTGCCCCTTTCAGAAAGAATGTTCAATAGGAAAATTGCTCTCAAATAATGGTAGAAATTCATGTAAATTCTGGATAAAATCAGCTAGGTTAATGACTAAACCTGCCTTAAACTTTGATTATCAATTATTTGAGAACTCCTCTTCTCAAGGTATTTCCATTAACCCCGTAGTTACAGCTTACGGTTTAGATTCAGTTAACATGTATAGGCGATTATATAAAATAACATTTTACATTAATGATATACCAAAATATATTTACACGAACCCAGTTTTAAGACATAAATTATATGATACTAATGCAATAAAGTTTGAATTCGATAGAAATATAACAAAGGCCGTATTAGAAAATATTTTATCCAGTAATCCAGGACTACATAATATTCTTCTTACAAAATATTATCTTATTCTTTATGGCAAAGACAGTATATATAAAGGTGTTAAGGAACTAAACGTAAGTAAGTATAAGTCATTAAATTCGAGAATTCAAAAAGATCTTGACGAACAAAATAAGTTCCTAGATTTCGTATATGCCGTACTTTTGCATACTTTTGCACACCTACTTTATGAATTCCTTACGTTAAAACTAAGAGTGGATGAAGACCTAATTGACTATTATTATGATTTTAATACTTTTAATCCGTCTTTATCTGGAGATTCCGTCTACATCTATGAGAAAACTTCGACGGGAGTTTTAGATCTCTCATCGTTCATACTATCTTGGTTTAACAATAATTTCCAGAATCTATTCAATGATTTTTGCAATTTCGTGTATCAAGAATTTTCTAATCATTCAAATTTAATACAACAAACTGCACAATCACTTAAACAACTTAACCAGAGTATTTTGAATTCAAATCAGAATATCAAGCAGGCTTTAGCAGAAATAAATAAATTAGTACAAGATTTAAGAAATAATCAAATAGAACCAGATCTGTATAATTTTAAGATCTATCTCTTTGACAAGAATGGCACTAAAATTTCTAATTTCGATGAAGCAATTTTGGGAAGTTTAGCTGACGTAGCTCTTGGTAACTTCTGTGTTGATGGATGTTCATCTTGCGTAATGGGAGATTTTTGCCATTATCCATTAATTCAGAATATCATTACCAGTAGACAACTATTGGAAGAATTTCTTAATTACATTTGTAACTTTCAATCTCAAAACGCCCTAGTAAAAACTAGTGTCAAAATTAAAGGAGAATCACGAGTTGGATTCTCGGTCTTGAATCATTACGCTAAAAATCTTAACGTAAAAGCTTTAAGAATAGAGACAGCATACTTTGATAAGGACTGTTTAAACACTCTTTACGATATGTTAAACTCTAATCCCAACCTATCTATAGAACTAACCACAGATGAGAAGAATAGTAAAGATGCTTTAAGTAAATATTCTAGTGAAATAGAACAGTTGAAAGCCACTAACCGTTTTGAACTTAAACTTAAACCTAAAACGCATATAAAGAGCTATGAAATCGAATTTGGTGATGGTAGGAAAATTTACATTTCTGGTAGCTGGAATTGTGAAAAAACAAGTAATAAACAAGAATTTATAATATCTATTTAGCTAGAATTATAATCTTATTATTTCTATTTTTAGATCTACCTAGTTTACCAGGTGATTCTCCCAGTATTATAAACGAATTCATTACATTTAATTTAACATCTTCTAGAATAGAATATAACTTTTCCCAATATTTATCATTATTAAAGTTAATTATAAGGACTATTCTTCCTTCTTGGGACCTCAGAGAATTTTTACTTTTTTCTAAAATTGTTCGCAATGAAAGAAAAAAATTATTACGCCTTATTTCTTTGCTGATAGCTCTATCTAAGCTTTCTAGTTTTTCAAACATATTAGCGATAGTATAATGAGGTAAACTTAATGAAGCATAGTCCAAATCGAAACCGTAATATGGCGGATCAATAACTATTAAGTCACTTTTTGGATACTCGACGTCTCTAGCATCTCCGTAGATTGCATGTATTTCCCCTCTAAACTTAAATTTTTTAATTATTCTTTCCTGATTTTTAATTCCCGAAATAATATTGCCTCTTGCTTTAGGTTTCTTATCGTTAAATGCTATAGGATTAGTTTCAGCAGTATATTCGGGTACCCAAAATCCTTTAATTCCTCCACCATAGATTACTACCTCGGTTAGCGGGGGATACCATCTTGATAGAACGCTACAAGTCTTCACAGAATCGCTAGAAGCTAACATCAGCAAAGTTTTTTCCTCATAATTTAATTCCCTAGCTTTAATTGAAAGAATATAATATGTATAAAGCTGAGCTGGAGTAAAAACTTCTTCTATTTTACTTATTCCACTTTTAATTAGTCTTTCACCTTCCTTTATTTCTTTTAAATTTATATTTACTAAATTAAGATCGAAATTCTTCAGTCTTTCAACTCTCTCTGTAATCCATTTTTCGTCAAAACTAAAAGTACGATCGTCATGAATTATTCCAAATATTTTCCAGTCTTTGTGGTACTTTATAAAAAATGGAGGTTCATAGATAGGTTTAATAGTTATATTAATTTTGTGTCCACATCTAGGGCATGATGTTATATTATCATTAATAGTTTCAAAGACGTTTCCACAATATGGGCATAGAATAACTTTTTTCTTTTTTCTAGTAAAGATCCACGAGGGTATTTTTCCTTTAGTTATTAAAATATAACTTACAATTTTATCGTCATGATGCCATAACCAGTTTAATTCAATGTCGATTTCTTCTAGGATACGAAAAATTTTATCTAAAGTTATTCTTCTTAATATAGAATATCCCCTAATTATTTTTACAGCCAACGGATTAATTTCTATGCCATAAGCATCATAATTGTACATAGATGCCTCAACTAAACCTGTACCACCACCAGCTATTGGCTCAAGAAAAACAAGCCCGTTAGCATTCAATGTATAAGGATTGTTAATACCTCTATAAAATTCATCTAATTCAGATTCACTAAGAATAAATGAAGAAAGTATTGCCCTATATAAATAAATGGGACGTTTTGACCACCATCTATGTAAACTGGCTTCTCTCTTAATTCCGCTCCTCTCATTGTTTCGAATTCGTTTTTCTATTTCGGAAATCTCATTGATTCCTAAACTATCTATTAACTTTGTCAAGTTGTACAGTGAGAATATTTTAAAAGCTTATAAAGCTTACACCTGATAATACTCGTATATGACTAAATTTGTTGCTTTTGGCAGTAATATAGCTGATAGCTACTTTAATATTAGAGTTAGGCTAGATATCTCGCAATTTGAACTTAAAAAATTATTAAATTTGACATCCTTTAAAAATTTTAGAATTAATCTTTCTAAACCTGAAAATATAGATATAATTAATAAAGAATTTAAGGAAAAATTTAAATGTAATGAAATTAATGTTAATAACTATGATAATTCTAGATTAATAGTCTATTGTAAATATTCAATGGAAAATTTGACTAACTTAAAGCTTATTAGAGATACCCTTAAGATTAATATAGATTCTTATGGCAAAAAATTATTATTGCAAATTTATCCAAAGGACTTTGAAAAACTTGAATCACTAGCAGCAAAGATACATAGAATGCATCTAATGGATTGGAATAAAAATGGAGATATAGGTTTTTATATCACGAAATTTTTGTCTTCGTCATCCAGATATGTAAATTCTATAATAACTATTCCAGACATTCCTATATTATCGATATTGAGAATGAAATTAGGTTCTGATAAGCTAGTAAATACTGAAAATAAACAGTTTCATATTGATGCAATAAGATTTGCTGAATGGGGGGAAAGGAAATCTTCATATTTTTTAAATAACTACATAAAGTCTAAAATAAAATCTGCTGCAAACGAGTATCAGCGAATAATTTTTAGTACAGATCTTGTTAACCTTGCTTTAATATCTTCTTTAAGAGGTATAACCAATGAAGATGGCATTCTAATTCCATGGCCATTTTCGTCTTTTCAATTAGCTACTAATAACTATGAAATATATACAATATTTTTAGCAAATATTAAAATAAAAGATATTATAATACAAAATACAGATAAACTTCTTCAAATTATATTTAATGATAAAATAAATAAAATAAACTATAAATATTATAAGAAATTACTTCTAATGAAAGCCAAAGTAAATCTAGTAGATTTATACGATGCATTAAAAACTATAGAAAAGGAAATTAATCTTGTAACTACAGAAGATATAAATAAAATTCTAAATATAGATAAAAATAAACACTATCTTGGAGTAATAATGGGTAAATCATTTACATCAATTTTTAACAGCCCATTACTTCTCATTCATGCATACGATGGAAGTAATAATAAGCAGCTCTTAGAATTCATAAAAAAATTTGATGAATCAGTAACGAAACAAAATGTAATAAACAGCGCTTTAGACTATAATAGTGTAAGAATTATTAAAGAAAGTATATATAATATGGCATATTCAAATGATAAGCTGCATATATTATCTCTTACTGGCGTAGATGACTTATTAAAACTTCAACTTATAGCTATAAAGATTTATAAGCTAGTACACGAAATCTTGTATGAAAAAGAACTAAAGATTAGATATTTGTTAAGTATCGGATTTTAGAATAATATTATAAGTGATTTTTATTAAATAATAATATTATATAGTATTTATAGATAAAGATACTAAAAATTTATAATATTCGCATCTGAATATCATAATGAGAAAGAGATCACAAGCAAAATTATAGTCTTTTTCATAATAGCTGCAACAGGCTTTTAACTTCCCTCAATACAAAATATAGAAAAACATTGAGAAAAGCTTGTATTATTGTAAGATAAAACTTGATAAAGCTTGTTAACAGATAATAAATCAGATATGAGAAAAATTTTCCCATACTTATACCTTCCTCAAGCACATCATGAAACTTACTAATCCAATATCTAGTATAATTACCTTTAGAAACCAAATAATAGAACTCATCCTCAATTCTAGAGCATAGTACGAGTGATAATAAGTATTAACCCAACACTTCAAACCCTTCCAAACCAACTCAACAGCAGTTATGGGACTTTAACGTAACTTAAAGATTTTCATCAGCCCAGGTGGTCCGCCTAAATGACGTTCAACGAACCTGAGGAACGCCTCCACGCTCCTCAGGTTCAGCTCCACTACCAGCTCCCCGAAGACGTTGGTCATGATGGTGAAGATCGTGAGGTAGCCCTGAAGCCTCTCCCTCCTCCAGAACGAGGAGTCCTCCAGTTCCAGGGCCTTGACGTCCCTTGGAGGTCCTCGATCTCCCACCCGACAGGCCTCCTCGATCTCCTCCTCGCTGAGCGAGAGGTCGGTGGTGTAGAGGTACCTGACGTGTGTCCCAGAGTCACGTTTATGTTCCCGGACTAACAACTTTACCGTAATCGCTCGGTCTCCCAGGGTCAGATCGGCGTAGTAGACTCCGGGGGGTAGGTCTCCCACTCGGAGGTGTCCCTCCACCTCCTCGAGGGTCCCTCGGGCCGACTCGACCCTGAGCTCGGTTGGACTTGAGCTCAGACACTACGTTGTCCTTCACGAGCTTCTCGGACCAGTACCACGAGTCGAAGACGACCCTGGCTACCGGAAGCGCTCCTTGAGCACGTCCAACATCTCCCTGGCCAAGTCGATCTTGGTCTTGAACTCTGTGACCCTCACAAATCCAACATCTTCCTCACGGCGTAGGGGAAAGCTCCCACCATGAACGTCCTGCCCGTGGAGAGGTCCACTACGGCGACCGTGAGGAGCTGCACGCCCCTCTCGAACCTCCCGTGGGTGTGGCAGTAGGTCCAGTAGTTCTCAGGGGCTCACGTCCCTCCCCCTGGAGTACTCCTTGTGGTCCACGGTGTCGTCTATGATGACGGCCACCTGACCCTTCACCAGTCTGACAGGACCTCCAGGTAGTCCCTCCACGCGTCGTCGAGTTCTCCCAACGCCTCCGGCAGGTTTGCGTAGTCCAACCCGAACGTCTCGGCCGCGTTCCTCACGCTGGCCCTCCCACCTACCAGGACCGTGAGGACTAGCGCCAACCCGACCTTCCTGCTCCTCCCGTTCCTCCTGACCACGCCCAGAACCTGGTTGACCGCCTTGACCAGCCTCTCCCTAGCCAACTCGATTTGTCCTTTTCCGTTCGGCATCTTTTCAGCAGGAAGACGTCGAAAAATAAAAACTTCTCGCTAATACCGACTTCTTCGTATTACCTCCCTAAGATTCCCATAACTGCTGACGTGAAGTTGAGGGGAGGAAGGAAGGGGGTGCTCCAGATCGCGTTGGGACTCACGGAGGACGGTGTGAGGGCCGTGCTGGACGTTGTCCCGACTGGGGAAGAGGACGTCGTGTGCTACTGGGACCTCCCGGTGAGGCTGTGGAGGTACAACCTCACCCTCGTTGTAGCTGACGGGTTAAGGCCGTGGAGGAAGCCATCTCCCGTTCTGGGATCCAGGTCGCAAGGCAGACCTGCCCGGTCCACCTCAAACGAAGCAGGAGGGTGAGGGACGCACTTGACTCCTCTCCCTGCCCCACCCGGGGCTCCCCCCCTCTCCTACCTCTTTGCCCCCAGGGAGGCCCCTCCTCGAACAACCCGACCAGCCCTTCAACTCCCTCCCGGAGAGTTCGGCAAGTACCACTCCCCCTGGAGGACCGCCTGGGCCATGGCCCTCAACTACAACCTCTCCACCTGTTATCTCATTCTTGTAATATTACAAGAACCCTTATTTCTTCGTGAAATGATCAAATATATTCACAGCAGTTATGGGATTTCTCGTTATGTGTAGCCTTGAAGTCAAGGCGAAATCTAATAACTGCTGTAATGAAGACGAATCTAACTTAATGAAAACGTAGGGATAAACTGTAGCTTACACAAGGGTAGCCAACAAGCTCACCACTAGAGCCAAGGTCCCCAGTGAGAAGTCCAGTAAGTATACCCTCTTCGTCTTAGCTATCCTCA
>Ga0208549_100974_pt1 | contig 10835 bp, 9 predicted proteins | sample BED_host_MetaG_FD_187135 | JGI IMG/M metagenome (GOLD analysis project Ga0208549, IMG submission 187135) | Hot spring microbial mat communities from Yellowstone National Park, Wyoming, USA - BED_host_MetaG (SPAdes) (version 2) | ecosystem: Environmental > Aquatic > Thermal springs > Hot (42-90C) >... | reverse complement strand
TACAAGATAAAGCCAGTAAAGTCTTACTAAAGTCGAAGGTCTTCATTACAACATAGAAACCTTCATTTAAATTTCCAATTAAGTATTCTTTCGGAATTCTTACGTTATCAAGCTTAAATGCACCTCTTGAAATAGGCCTATATCCAACATCATCGAAATATGAATAAGAAATGTTTTTAGATTTTGCAGGAACTAAAAATGCACTTATTCCTTTATGACCTTTTTCGGGATCTGTTTTTGCAAAAAGTACAAAGTATGAAGCATATTTAACCATGCTAATTGAAGATTTTTCCCCATTAATTACCCATTCATCCTTATCTAGATATGCAGTTGTTTTTATTGCTGCTGCATCACTACCACAATGCGGTTCAGTTAAAGCAATTCCTAACTGTATTTCACCTCTAGCAACTCTAGGCAAAATTTCTCTTTTTACTTCATTATTCGCATAATTTTGAATTATTTCTGCGGTTAGTGCATTGTTGATTATTATTGCATTTGCGCTATTGAAATCGAACCTTGAGATTTCTTCAATGGCTATTCCTGTTGTTACCGCATCAGCGCCCTGTCCTTCATACTCTTGAGAAATCCGGATTCCAGTTAAGCCTGCTTCAGCTAACTTTTTAAAAAATCCCTCAGGAAATTCCCCTTTTAAATCCCATTGCGCTTCATAAGGGGCTATTTCCCTTTTTGCAAATTCTCTAATTGTTTCACGAAATATTTCCTGTTCAGGCGTAAATTCGAAGTTCATATTCTTATATAAAATGCAATAAAAAATATCTTTATTCTAAGTTAAAGTTTTAACCTAAGCTGAGTAAAAAATAACAAATGAAAATTGTTCTTGTATCTGTACCTGGGGGAGGTAAAACTACAATAATGCAAATGGTAAAGAAAGAGTTGCCAGAAGTGAAAATTGTAAACTATGGAGATGTAATGTTGAAGATAGCAAAAGAAAGATATGGAATAAATGACAGAGATGAAATGAGAAAAAAGATACCGGTTGAAGAATACAAAAGGCTTCAATTAGACGCTGCTAAAGAAATAGGCAACATGAAAGGAGATTTGATAATTGATACACATGTTAGCATAAAAATGCAAGGTGGCTATTATCCTGGTCTTCCTGAAGAAATTGCTAAAGCTATAAGCCCTGATGTAATAATTGTTACAGAGTACAACCCTGAGGATATAATAGAAAGAAGAAAAAAAGATATGAATTTAAAACAAGCAACGCAAGTTCAAGAGGGAATTATGAGCGTGCCTAGGACAGGAAGGGAAATTGAAAGCAACGAGGAAATAGAAATGCATCAAACAATGAATAGATTATTTGCTGTTGCAGCGGCCAATTCAGCACAAAGTTTACTGGTTATTTTGAATCTTAGATTTAAACAAACAAGAGAATTTGAACATGCAGAGATCGCTTCCAAAAAAATCATTGAAATGTTTAGGAAGAAAAGTGGTTAGAAAATAAGTCAGATTAAATTTTATTAATTTTTAATCTCATAAATTCATGTGAAGATAAGAGTCGGTGTTGTTGGCGGTTATGGTACAATAGGCAAAAGAGTAGCTGATGCCGTAATGCTTCAAGATGATATGGAACTTGTAGGGATAGTGGGTCCTGGATTTGACTGGAGAGCAGCATTGATGGCTAAAAAAGGAGTAAAAATTTACCTTGCGCCTAATGCTAGAATTGAAGAATTTAAAAGACATAATTATGAACCTGCTGGAACACTTGAAGATTTACTGAAAAAGGTGGATGTGGTTGTTGATGCTACACCTGAAGGAGTAGGTGAAAAGAATAAAGAAATTTATGATAGATTTGGTGTAAAAGCTGTTTTTGAAGGGGGAGAGGACCATGAATTAACGAATGTAAGCTTTGTTGCTGCAAGAAATTACAAAGAAAGCTTAAACAAAAAATATACAAGGGTTGTTAGCTGTAATACCACTGCAATATGCAGAGTTGTTGGTGCAATCCATGAAAGAATAGGTGTTAAGAAAGCAAGAATTTCAATCTTTAGAAGGGCAGCAGATCCTTGGGAATCACATAAGAAAGGCGTAATAAATACAGTCGTTCCTGAACTTGAAATACCCTCACACCATGGACCTGATGCGCAAACGGTTATAAAAGACCTCGATATTATAACGATGGCTGCAAAAGGGAGCCATAATTTATATCATTTACACATGGGTTTCCTTGAATTAAAAGAAAAGGCAACAAAAGAACAAGTTATAAAGGCATTAGAAGAAGAACCAAGAGTGGTTCTGGTAAGTGGCAAAGATAGAATTGAAGCACTAAATTCAATATTTGAAATAGGAAGAGAACTTGGAAGACCTAGGGGAGATGTATATGAAATTCCAGTTTGGTTAGAGAGTATATCGATCATTCATAATGACTTAACGCTTATTTGGGCCACTCCTGAAGAGAGCAATGTAATTCCAGAGAATATAGATGCTATAAGAGCTTTAATGGGCGTTGAAACTGAAGCTAGGAAATCTATAGAAAAAACAGATAAGGCGCTTAATGTTTTAAAGAAGTTCTATTGAAAATGGTTTCCAATCCATTAGGTAACAAGATAAGAGAAGACATTCTCGAATCAATGCTTAAAATAGATTTAGGATTCAGAACTATGGATGACTTTGATTTCGAAGGTAAAATCGTTCTTTTGAGAACAGATATGAATTTACCTCTTGATCCCAAAACTAACATGCCGAGTGATTTAACTAGAATGAAAGTTCTTGCTGAGACAACACTTACAGAATTATTGGTAAGAGGAGCAAGAGTTGTTATACTCACACACCAAGGAAGACCTGGCGATGCTGATTTTACCACCACAGATTTGCATGCTAAAATCCTTTCTAGGATGCTGAAAACTAAAGTTGTATACGTTCCAGACGTATATGGCCAAAAGGCAATAGAAGCAATAAAAAAAGTGAGAGAAGGAGCCTATAGAATTTTAATGCTTGAGAATGTACGTACGGATCCTGAAGAGATGATAAAGAAAACAGGGGAAGATCATGCAAAATCCAAGCAAGTTCAAACCCTATCTATGCTATGTGATATTTATGTTAATGATGCATTCGCCGCAGCGCATAGATCAAATGCTTCTTTGACTGGTTATCCATACGTTTTACCTTCATGCGCAGGAAGGGTGATGGAATGGGAGGTAAGAGCAATAACCTGGCTTTTGCAATATAGCGAGAGACCGAGACTTTACATAATCGGAGGGGCGAAGCTTGATGATTCAATTTCAATTTGTAAGCATCTAGGTGAGACTTCGAAGGCAGATTGGATATTTACATGCGGCTTAATTGGAAACTTATATCTAAAAGCCGCTGGCTATAATTTGGGGGATGTTAACGAAAAATTCTTAGAAAGGAAAGGAGGATTTTTATTGATGGAAAACGCAAAAGAAGTGCTGAATAAATATGGCGATAAAATAATCTTACCAAAAGATTTAGCTGTTGAAACGCCTAAAGGGGAGCGTGTAGAAGTACCTTTAAGCGCTCTTCCAATAAATATGCCAATAAAAGATATAGGACAAGCTTCTGTTGAAGTTGCTGAAAACCTGATAAATGAAGCTCGAACAATAATAGTAAGTGGGCCTCCAGGAGTATATGAAGAAGAACAGTTTGCTGTAGCTACAAAGAGAATTTTCAAGGCTATAGCTTTCTCTAATGCATTTTCTCTAGCAGGAGGAGGACATACAGTTGCAGCTTTAAACATTACTGGGTATGCTAAGTATTTTAGTCATATTAGTACAGGAGGAGGAGCCCTCATTGAAATGTTGATGGAAAAAGAACTACCAGCTATTGAAGCCTTGAGAGCTAATTTTAAAAAGGTTTCTTAACCTTCTTTATATTTTTTATAGAACTAATATCTATTGAAAATGAACAAGCCGTTAGCTAGTATTGTAGCTGCTGGTTGTTCAAAATTCGGTAAAAGAACAGGCATAATGGCCAGAGAACTTCTTGTTGAAGCTTTTCTTGAAGCGATATCAAGGAGCAAGGATCCTGATATTAGAAGAAAAATAAAAGTAGGATTTTTTGGAAACTTCAGCGAAATGTATGAGCATCAATCACATGTTGCTCCCCTTTTAGCTGACTGGCTAGGATTTCATGATTTACCCGTAATAAGAACAGAAGATGCATGTGCATCTGGTTCAGCTGCTTTAAGATCAGCAATCTTTGCAATTAAATCTGGATTATACGATGTTGCATTAGTAGCGGGGGTTGAGAAGATGAATAATAGAAAAACAAATGAAGTTCTTGAAGGACTTGCAATGGCAAGCGATTTTGCAATAGAACAATGGAGCGGTTTGACTTTTGCAGGGATCTTTGCGTTGATGGCTACTTGGCACATGCATAAATATGGAACAACCGAGACCCAAATGGCTTTAGTTGCGGTGAAAAATCATAAAAACGCTACAATGAATCCAAAGGCTCATATCCAAAAAATTATAACAGTTGAAGATGTTTTAAAATCAAAAGTCGTAGCATGGCCGCTTAAACTTTACGATTGTTCTTTAATAACTGATGGTGCTGCTTGTGTTATAATAACTAAGCCTGAAATCGCTGAAAACTTTACTGATAATCCCGTTGATATAATTGGTAGTGGCAGCTGTAGCGACCATGAATCTTTGATTGAGAGAGAGGAAATATCAGAAATCAAAGGTATAGGTAAAGCGACTAAGGAAGCATTAGAAATGGCCGGAATAAAAATAAGAAATGTTGATGTAGCTGAATTGCATGATTGCTTTACAATAGCCGAGATAATAGAATATGAAGAAATAGGTATTGCTGAAAAAGGATATGGCGGAAAGCTTTTAGAAGAAGGTGCTACCAATTTAGATGGATGGTTCCCAGTAAATCCAAGTGGAGGATTGAAAGCTAAAGGTCATCCCGTGGGAGCTACAGGAGTTGCACAAATTTATGAACTTTTTCTCCAACTTAGAGGAGAAGCAGGTCAGAGACAAGTTAAAGGAGCAAAAGTAGGTCTTGCACAAAACATGGGAGGTTCAGGATCAACACACTTCGTACATGTATTATCAAACAGAATTTAAATGGTAACAATAGAAGAATTTTATGAAAGATTGAAAGAAGGAGAGCTCTATGGTGCAAAATGCAAAAGGTGCGGAAACATAAGTTTACCTCCTAGGGAGATTTGTCCAAAATGTTTTTCTACGGAAAATGAATGGTACAAGCTTCCTAAAGTAGGTGAAATTGAAAGCTATACTTTTATTACTGTGGCTCCTAAAAACTTTGAATCAGAAGCTCCTTATGCTGTCTGTATTGTTAAAATAATAGACAGTGTTAAGTTCATAGGTAGAATGAAGATAGATGATCCTAAGGAAATAAAAATAGGAGATAAAGTTGAATTTGTTATAGAAAAAAATGGCTCTGAAACTTGGCCAAGCTGGCCTAAAATTTATCTAAAGAAACTGAGCTAACAAATCTTCTCGATTTTTAAGCCAAATTTTTGCATAATATTCAAAATTGTTGATTGTTTTCTTTAAAATCTTCAAGTACATTCTTATCTCTTCTTCATTCATGTATTGAAACATAAACTCTCCATGGTAAGGTTCAGGAAGCCCTTCTCTTTTTATAAACTCCAAATGCATGAAAGGTTCCCCTCTTTTGATAAGTATAGGAATGTGATCGTTATTTAAATTAACCACTTCTAGAACTATTCTACCTACAAAACCGCTATGAACTTTAGCAGCATTTAGAAAAGATAAACCTAGTCTACCAAATTTGCTTTTAGCTGTCATATGTGCAACATAGTTAACAGGAACAAAGACTATTTGATGGGATACAATATTCTTGTGCTCAAGGTATTTAACTTCTACATCTTCCTGAACAGTCAAAATAAAGCTGTCTCCGTCGATTAAATTTTCATCAAAAGGATGAATTACATTGAATTCCTTTTGTAGCTTCAACAGCTCGCTTTTGCCTAATACTGCCATTACTTTAATTGATTTAAAATAAAATTATAAAGATATTCATATTTTGCAAAAATTCAAAAGATTTATACAAAGATGAAGATCAAAGTTAATAGCATCAGGGAAAACCCTGCTAAAAGTCCATTGTAAGAAAGCGAGTATATCGCTATTGAGATGAAAAGAGATGGAATTATAGCAAGTTCCTTTTTCTTAATAAAAACTAGAATAACAGATACGATAAGAAAAACGATATAGACAACTAGACTAAATATTTCATACGCTAAATCCATTAAGAATTCTTTTCAAAAATAAATATAATAAAAAATAAAATGAGAACTCGTAATACCTAAGTATTGCTCAATCTTAAACTTCCTAGAATGATTCTCCTTAAAGATGTTGAGCCTGTTATTACCTGAAATTAAAGCCTTTCTGTTTTTGTAGAGAATGTAACTATACAACTATCAATATTAGGAATTAACACTAAGAATATGAAGCATGTTTAAAGGAAAATTATTAAAGAAAACAAATGTTATTCTCTGATCCAGAATTTAAGGCGATACCAGGTTGCAGTTGGAATAATCCTACATAAAGAAATTAAGTTTCACATAATTTAAAAATATTTAGATCATTACGAATTTACTGATATTTAAATTTTTTAATCGCTTATAATTAATTAGAATAAAATAAAAAATACCTGTAAATACATATAGCTATGTTTTAAAAAATTTTGCAATTATAATTTATTATAAATTTTTATGAAACCAGATAACTAGTGAGCAATGATTTCATTTTTATTATATCATTATAGCTTACATGTTCATCTGGACCGTGAAAGTTTGAATCTCTCCCAGCAAGACCAAAAGATATTATAGGGATGTTCCTGTTTGCAAAGTATCTTCCATCGTTTCCTCCAAACTCAGCTCCAACTTTGAAACTTTTCCCATAAACCCTGTTAGCAACTTCAACAAACTTCTTAACACTGGGATGATCTGGATCTGAATAATAATTTCCCCCACCTCTAATCCAACTAATCTCTGCCTTTATTTCAAGCTTTGAACATATTGTTAAAAGATATGACTTAAGTTCATTTATAGCAGTATCCAAATTCTCTTCTGGAATTAGCCTCATATCAAACCTAATAAAGGCTTCTGAAGGAATTACATTCTCCTTTTCCCCTCCTCCTAACATTGTTATAGTGAATCTTCCGAAAACTTTATCTACAGGAGACAAAGGTGAAGCATTAAGCTTTGATATTTTCTGTGAACGAATTAAAGAAAATCGTCTTAAATGATAACCTAATCTCAGCAAATCTTCGACTGCATTTCTGTACATAAAAGGATAACCAGCATGCCCTTGATCGCCATATACCTTAATTTCACCAAAGACAACACCGCTTGCGCCAATCCCTACGAATTCATTTCCAGCGTCTAATACTAAAACTTCATCTATTTTCTCCTTTAGATTCTTTTCAACATAACCTGCACCGAATTCTCCTCCTACTTCTTCATCGCACATAGCTAAGAAAACGATATTGCAGTTTGCTTTTTCCTTTACTTCCCTTAGAGCGCCTAATGCTACCGCGATATTGCCTTTATCATCTGCTACACCTCTACCATAAATTTTATCTCCTTCGATGGTAAGCCTAAAGGGATCTTTCTTCCAGTTTTTCCCAGCTGGTACAACATCGAAGTGTGTAAGCAAAGCAACTGTTTTGTCCTTTCCCAAATCAAGCTTGGCAACAACATTTGGTCTATTCAATCCATCTTTGCTTTCATTTATAGCATCTAGAATATCTGTCTTCAAGCCGATTTTTTTACATTCTGAAACCAGATATTCTGCACATTCCTTATAATAGGATTTTTTCGTAGAATCTGTTGGGAAACTTACAAGCTTTGAAAGAACTTGTATCTCGTAATTTAAAGTTTCCATATATCATTAAATAAAAACAAGAAATTATTTTTTCCTCCGTTTTCCTTTAAAAACCATACCTCATATTACATAAGAAAGGATTAAGATGGATGTTAGATATGCAACTAATGCAATATAATGGAAATAAACATAGGGTTATAAACTACGTAGTCTTAAATCGACATACATAGCTCTTGGGATTCAACAGCCTTAAGCTCCTCCCGAGTTCATCAGTGTTCCCATAAGCCTCGTTCCCTGTCAGGGTGAACCAACTCCTTTCCTTCATAAGCTCTTTAAAGAGCTTTGGAGAAGGAGAAAGGCCTTCCATCTGAAGGTTTTGGTAGCGTTGAGCTACCTATCCTCAACCCACATTGCTCCTTTCGGGGCATTATCCATCCCACATTTGGAGAACTCTTACTAGCATTCATTAATACATTAGTTAATTACTATCATAATCTATTTTTTTGAAACTGCTGTTTTTAGGAAGATATTTGAAAGTACATAATAATATCCATATTAAAAGCATAATATTCTACATAAGCTAAAGTAGGATTGAGGAATTTGCTTCTCGCAAATACCGGAGTAAAACCATAGGATATTCTAAAAACCATCATACCTAAAAAACCAAAAACCAAATAAAGAGTACATATTTTATATTGAAGAATAGAATCCTTAATGTGTATATGAGGAAAAGTATTGTTCCTGCCAAAAGGTACCTGACCTCCTCCCCACCCTAAAAGGTTGAGGGTTCCCTTTTAGAGAAGTTCATTGGTTTCCTGCATTGATTCGTAGCTACATATCTCATTTGCTGGACAGTCGGGAGGATCAGAGCTTCCCCCATTTGATCTGGTTTTAAGAAACCTTCATTAAAAGGGTTGCTAACTAAAATCTGGATTCTAATAAGAATCCTTCATTCAATAATTGCAATACTGAATGCTCCTTCCTAAGTCCCATAAAGCCCTCTATCGAGCTTAGGAGGAGCGTCATTGAGTTTCCTAACACATTCTTAAATTCTAAGATATTTAAGTCTTTTCATCCCCGCCATAAATGGCGAGGCTTTCATTTATGTAAATCCTGTTGTTAAGAATGTTAAAAGCGTTCTGATATTTCTTTCAATTGGTTATAATGAATAAGTATGTGCCATATAATTTTTTAAATATAATTATTCTATTAATTCTATAGATGCTTAGTTGCAAGATAATAGTAACCTTAGGAGAGAACTTAAATTATGCATTTCCTGACCCTCATCCTCTTAATAAAAAAAGATATGAATTATTTCTTAAAGAATTACGAACAAGCAATATTTTAAAAGAAGGATATGCAGAAATCATTGAAGGGAATTTTGCCAGCGAAGAAAATCTGCTTTTGTTCCATTCAAAAAGTTATATAGAATTCGTAAAGAGAATGTCGGAATATGGTTCAGGATATTTGGATTACGGCGATACGCCTGTTTTTAAAGGTGTATTTGAAGCTTCATCCTATGTTGTAGGATCAACATTAATCGCAATTGACAAAGTATTTGAGAATAAAAATATCCATGCTTTTAATCCAATAGGAGGATTACACCATGCATTCTTTGATAGAGCTGCAGGGTTCTGTGTCTTTAACGATCCTGCAATAGCTATAATTTATGCGAGAAAAAAATACGGAATTAAAAAAATACTTTACTTTGATATAGATGCCCATCACGGAGATGGTGTTTATTATTCATTCGAAAGTGATCCTTATGTATACATAGTAGATTTCCATGAAAGCGGAAACTATTTATTTCCTGGAACTGGTTTCGATTATGAAAGAGGAAAAGGAGAAGCGTATAATACAAAGTTAAATATTCCTTTGGAGCCTTTTTCCGGTACTAAAGAATTTTTAAGAGAATTTGAAAAAGTTAAAGAATTCCTTAAAGATAAAGAATTTGATTTGATACTCTTTCAATGTGGAACAGATGGCATGAAGGATGATCCAATCACGCATCTTGAATACACTGAAACTGTTCATTTTGAGACTGCAAAATATCTGCATAGACTTGCCCATGAAAGATGTAAGGGAAGAATTGTAGCAATGGGTGGTGGAGGTTACAATCCAGAGAACGTTGCTAAAGGATGGATGAAAGTTATTGAAGCTATGACCAAGCTTGATTAAAAAGATAAATTAAAGCAAAGTGTTGCAAAAATTGTTACTACATTAAATGGATTTTGAAGAAATTGAAAATAGATTAAAATTTATCGAGATGGAGATAAGCAAAGGAAATTTAAATCTTAAGAAGCTAGGATTTTGGGAGATTGTAGAGGAAGCAAAAAGGAATAAAAAGATTGCTGAATTGTTGGGTAAAAAGATTGCTGAAATCAACAAAAAGGTATTTGAAACAAAATGGAAATGGAAGTTCCCACCATACCAAGGGATAACCTTACTATTGATAATTTCAGCAATAACATTGTATTTTTTCTTTTACTCAACCAATGATCCTTTTTATCTAAGTGTGTATTTGCCCATCGCATCGTTCATTTTATCAGCTTCACTTCATACACCTATTCAATATTTCGTAGGAAGAATTTTTGGAATAAAGTTTATTTATATTTATCCCAGAGGTATCTACATGTTCCAAAGAAGATCAAACAGCAAAATAAAAATTGAGCCTGCTTTAAAGGTTGATTACGAAAGCTATCTTAATGCTTCCCCCTTAAAAAGAGCTTTAATGCATGCCTCAGGAGCCACATTTACACTTATTGCTGTTTATTTCTTCTTCATTTATTCAATAATTGCTAAAGCTTATATATGGTCAATAGCAATTTGCGGTGCAATTGCAATAATCTATACTTTAACGGATATATTTTATAGCGCTAAGATGGCGGCATTTAAAAGATTCCTTAATGAATACAAGACACATAAAGAACTAAAAAATATTAACAAACATTAAATTATTTTTTATTGCTAAACATTGAAAAAGTTATTATCTTAATAATCGATTTATCATGCGTAGTATGATTACTTATGAAG
>Ga0208549_100970_pt1 | contig 10843 bp, 25 predicted proteins | sample BED_host_MetaG_FD_187135 | JGI IMG/M metagenome (GOLD analysis project Ga0208549, IMG submission 187135) | Hot spring microbial mat communities from Yellowstone National Park, Wyoming, USA - BED_host_MetaG (SPAdes) (version 2) | ecosystem: Environmental > Aquatic > Thermal springs > Hot (42-90C)... | reverse complement strand
CACACACACACACTTATTATTTTACATTATTATTATAGGAAAAAATTATGCAATTGACTATATTTGTATATAATGTATACAAATGTATAATACGTTTGAAATACAAATTTTTTTGTTGTTCAAACTTTTTGAACACCGAAAAATTTATATAGTAGATTTTCCAGTGGAAATAGGGGTAGGGGGTTGTATATATACGTATACTTATAAAATTCTTATATTTTTTACTTTCGGTATAATCATTACTTTCGGTTATGTTTATTTAAAATTAGTGATATAAAAACTATATTTTTTACTTTCGGTAAAAATTTACTTTCGGTTATCTCTACTATAAAAACTAAAATCAGAATTGTAAATAATAAAGCTAAAAAATTGTTCCATGCTATATGCTCTTTTTAAATCTAAACGATAAAAAAGGTTAACCATGACTACTCCAAATAAAGAAGGGGAAGAAGCTACTGAGAAGGAATTTTTTAAAAAGCCTTCGTATGTAGCTTCATGGTTTAGTAAACCGAATGAACAAAGTAAAACTACACAAACGGAAGAAAAACAAGAAGAGTTAGAGAATATAGATATAAATACATTAAAGAATGTTGTAGTATATGCAAGTGAGAATGAATTAGGAGATTCAAGTATAGTATATGTTCTGAATGTAAAAACCGTTTACAACAAGAAGGGCAATCCTAAATTATTAATTCGATATCAGAAGGATAATAAGATATACAGTATATTTTATTCTAAATCGTTCTTAATCGCTATAGCTAATAATCTAAACAATGAGATAAAAACATTCAAGGAGCTTGAAGGCAAGAAGGTTATACTCAAAAAGCATTCCGTATATATCGGTAAGACTGTTATAACTCACTTGATACCAATAAAAATTTTCAAATAAATATGAATGAAGAAATAACCAATTTGAAGAAGGATATAGTATTTCTGTATGATTCTCAAAAACAAATTATTGAAGAACTCAGAGAAAAAATTTCAAATTTACAAAGTTATATAGAAAATTCTGAAAAGAAGATAAAGGAGACTATACGATATCTCGAAGATAAAGTTGTTCAGTTAGAAAATGACGTTGTCGATTTACAAGAACATATACGGTATATTGAAGGTAGAATTCAAGACTTAGAGTATGGATATTGAAATAAACGATGAAGAAAATGAATTTCGTAAATTCGAACATAAGGTAAAATACACTAAAAAACTTTTGAGAAGGATATTATATGACTTAGAACAAAATCAACCTTTTTTACAGATTGACATTTATGCGTTTTGTAGATATTTAGTTCAACATTGTCCAATAGAAATAAAGTATAACTTCAAAAAAATCTTGCCTTATGCAGAAGAATTTTATAATGATATGAGTAATGTAAACGCGATGAATGAAATCATAAATTGGGTAAAGAATTATACTCTAAAACTAATAAATGGTAGATTATACGTAATTTCAATAGTTAATGAATCACAAAGCAGTATAGAGAATCAAATCGAAGAAGAAAAAATAAGAAATTTTATTGCTTCTTTAAATCAATTTTTAAAAGAAAATAAGTATGTTAGCTATTTGGAACTTAAAAAATATCTCATTACGAATAATATGTTTATTCCCGAAGATTTGTTGATTAAAGAGTTAAAAAAACTTGAAAACGATGGTATTATAACTATACAATATACACTTAAAGAAAATGGCAATATTCCTTTATTAATAAAGGTTAAGGAAAAATGATACACATTCATAAACCTAGATTTAAATTTTATTTGAATAAAGAATTTTTCAGTTTTAGTTTTGCAATCAAAAAACCACAGTTCTGCTTTGGAATTCAAAATAGAATTAACGAGAATGAGTATGTTCCATTCTTTGATTTTGATAATACGGATTTATATTGTGTAAAAAAATTTAGCGAATGGTTATATTACTTCAACGATGGTAAATACGGTTATACAATTCTGCGGACTTCTGATAACGGTTATCATGTTATTTATTGGAAAATAACGTTAAGAGATTATTATCTTCATTATCTCATCGATGCGATACCATACGGTTTAGATGTAGTGTATATTCAAGTTTTTCTTAGTAGGAATTTTAGCGTTTTACGAATATCATCGAAATTGAATAAACCTATGCCATATGTTTTGGAGTATAAAAAAGGTAGTAAATGTTCCGATGAAGAAATCATGCGTAAACTATTTCAAGTTAATAAAAATTTACTGTTATATACAACTTTTAAATACTGAAAATGGATAGACAAGACATAGCTCATATAACATTATGGTTTTTGTCTAATTATTCATTACTTGATTTCATGAATGAAGATAGATTTATGGAAATATATAAAAATCAAATTGGAACTTCAAGAAGGCAATTACAATATGCTCAATATGTAAGAGAACGAATTTTAAACATAGCAAAAGTTCAATTTAAAGAAGCAATTAAAGAAAAACCTAAACCAAAACTTGAAGAAAAACAAGAAGAGTATGAAGAAAAACCTAAACCTAAAATTGAAGAAAAACCTAAACCAAAAGAGTATATAGAATTAGAAGAAAAACCTAAACCTAAAATTGAAGAAGAGCCTAAGGGTAAAGAAATGAAGGAAAAAATAAGAGAAGTAAAACCTTCTCTAAGAGAAAGAGTAAGAGCTTTTATAAAAAGAGTTTTCAGAATTTAGGTTTATATACTACTTTTTTTATTATTATTTTACAAACCTATATAAAACAAAAAAGGTTTGGTAGTTAAAAATACTACCAAACCAAAATAAATTTTTATTTTCTCTTTTCTTATTATTAATATGGAATACAAAACACTATTCCTTAAGAGTCTAATTTTCTTTTTATTATATAATTTATTATTGATTATAGTAAATCCTAACTTTGGTAATTACTTATCTTCATTTCAAATAACTACACAAAATATGTTTAATTTATCAAGTTATCCATTATTGAATACTAATGGTCTGAGTGGAAATTATGGAATACTAAACGGTTTAGTAGCTATTGCGAATGCTCTTTGGTATGGTTTAGCTTCTTTTCTTAATATAATCGTTATTTTCTTTTTCTTTATTGGTTATACTTTATATATAATGAGCTTATTTATACAATTGATATTTGCTTCGTTTACGTTTTTAATGAGTATAAATACTTTTCTTAGCATGGTTTTAATAATACCTTATATTGTAATAATAATTGTAATGATTTTTTCAATCATTGAATTAATACATATCTAATGCGTGGAGAAGGAACTCTAAAACTAGGGAAAGAATACATAATCAATATTATAAATAAATTAGTTTTGGTCAGAGATAATAATAATATATTTTATAGTAGTAATGTTTATGATAAAGCTAAGTTATACTATTTTAATTTTAATTTTCTCATTCTCAAAAATAAAGAAAAAGTATATTTGATTAACAGAACTAATGATTTAAATTTTCAATTAATGAGAAAAAAAGTAATAACTAATTTACGAAATAGAGAATTTATAAATAAAATAGCCAATAACAATAAAACCGATAACAAGAAATATAGTAGTATTACTAACATTCAAAAGAAATCCAATAGATTCAAAAGTAAAGGTAAATAATAACGCATAGTTTAAATTTCTCATTAACAAACCTATTATTAAACCTAGTGTAATCAAAACTATATCAGCTAAATAGCTATAATTAGGTATTAATTGGAATATTGGATTGCTTACTACATTGGTTTTATTCATAAAAGAATAAGGTAATACGTTTTCAACTAAATAAACTTTGGTTAATTGGTATGTAAGAATGGATTGATAAAAAGGCATTGATAAAAGAACATTACTTAAAGCTTTTATAAACATTAAAGTAGAAAAAAACAATAAAATCGCTATTGTTATATACTTTAGTTTTGTATATTTATTTTTTTTATTTTCTTTATCGATTATACTAAGCTTATCTTTAAACTTGCTTTTTTTGGTCATTATATATGGAACGAGTATATTACGATATATTGATTGCCTTGTGATAATGCAGTAGATAAAATATCCGTAGCGATTCTTAATTCCATTTGGGCAATCAGTGTTAAGATATATTGACCATTTACTTTGTTAACTTGATAAGCATTAACAAAAGCATATAGTTTAAATCCATAGATAGAGCCTGTTGATGGGGATAATGCAGGGGTATAGAATGTTATATTAAAGTAAGGAATGTTATTTATCATTGTTATGTTTGTGTAAGATACTGAGACATATACATTACTTGATTCCGTTCCATTGTCTGAATACGTAATACCGTTATAAGCTAATACATATTGGTTTTGAGTATAGTAAGCATTAGGTTTATTAGCAGTATTATTTATAATACCTAAAAGCATTGTTCTAGGATTCATTCCTTGACCAGCATAAGCGTTAAATGTATTGTTTGGAGCCATTAAAACTATATTCGTTAAAGAGAACGCATATGTTGTTAAAGTTTGCATTGAATAGCTAACGCCTGTGGTTAATACTATAGTTTGCGATGCTACGTTATCCGTGGTAGAATAACCACTTACTACATACTTAACTAACATTAAAAAATTCTTTGTTAAAGGGTCGTTTTGTTTAACTAATATTTTATTTGTTTTAAAGTCTTTAACAATTAAAGTAGCGTAATATTCGTTTTGGTTATTGTTTTTATTTATTGGTATATATGTAAAATTAACTATAGCGTAATAAGATACAAATATGGATATTAAAATCCACGCTATAACAAAGACTATTTTTAGCTTTTTCATATACAAAAAAAATGTTTTATTTGTTTTTAAACTTTTGCTAAAAATTATGTTTTTACTTCTCTAAAGAAATACAAAGCTACTGCAATTATAGCTAATACAGGCAATAGAACTTGGAACACTGTAATTACAGCTGAGTTCCATCCCGAAGTATTTGCAGTATATACTTGTTGTAATGCAGGTGGAATCAATATTGCTACTACAAATAACGCTATAGCTAGTATAACTACTGCCCCTATTTTATCATGAAATGCATTTCTTTTTGTAAATATCCATTGTTTTATTTTTTCTAGCATATTAGACTAGTAAAAAAATAGTTTATAAATCTTTCGGTTAAAAAATTTCAGATTTCTTAATTAAAAAATTTAGTAAAATTAGGATTAATGCGATAATGTAGATAGTAAGGTAATTATCCCATACGTTAAAGATTAACAATGAAATTCCAATTGCCATTGGTAAATAAGTATAAAGTTTTAGAAAATAACTAATCATGAATGCTAAAGCAATTGCAAATAATATGATATAAAGTATAGGAGTCATTAAATTTATATTGTATTTTAACATAAAAAATTTATGGTAAAAAGAAGAGATTATTGGATACAACATGCTATAAAGCATAAAGGGTCATTGAAAAAATGGTTAAAAGAACATTATGGCAATAAAGCTTTTAAACGCAATGGAACAATTAAAATTGCTTTTTTAAAAAAATTAAGTAAGAAGAAAAATTTACCTTCAAGAATAAAACATAAGATAAATTTAGCTATCACATTGCATAAATTAAGGAAAAAATGAAGGATTTAATAGCTTTACTGATAATTTTCACTATAGCAATTTTACCACTCACAATTATACCTATACCTATACACTCTGCAACAAATTACACATGGGTTTATTATGAACAATACTTAACTCCGAAAACTCTTTTAGTTCCTATTTTATGGGAATATAACGGTAATGGAACTAATGCTCAGGTAAGCTTAGTATCTACTACTACTCTAAATTATCCATTTTATTTGTATGAAGGGTTTAACGTTTGGGTTAATATGAGTAAAGTCTCAGGGTTAAAAATACCTACTACATTATCCACAGGGGCATATTTGTGGTTATGTATGGAAAATGGTATTGCGTTTTGCCCAGTTGCTTCTGCTGGAGCATCGTATCAATTCGTGGTAGCGGATACAATAAATAGTTATTATACTACTTTAACTAATGTTTTTTCTAATGGTAAATATTATTATTATAATACAACATTTTTACAAACAATTTGGAATACTACTTATACCATAAAAGATTTAAATTCTCAATATGGTAGTTTAACGATAAGTAATCCACAATATTTTGATACTACACAAATTAATTTCCCTTTAATAATAAATACATATGGAACGCAAGAATATAATTTAACATATGCAGTTTTAACTAACATAGGAACTATTACTTCTCAAATAACTAGATTTAATTATCCAAATGTGTTAGGTATATTAGTTCCTAATTTAGAGACAATACTTAATGGTTTAGGTTTACCTTTTCAAGCTTCAAAAGGGGCAAATGTGAGCGTTTTGCCTGCATACTTCAAGACTAGAATGGTTTTAGCTATTGATAATTATACTTCATTCGCGATAGCAGGTTTAGGTAATTATAACGTAAGTATATACACTACAAGCGGTCAGTATTTAACTTCATACTATCCGAATGCTAACATTTATACAGCTTCTTTTAGTTATGCAAGTGGATTTTACTATGTATGTATATCTAGCGGAAATTGTAATCCTAATCAAATTAGTTCAACAGCTCCAATCGAATATGTTTATCAAACGCAAATAGTTTATCAAAACCAAACTGTTTATGTTCCGATTAATACAGCTCTAGATGTTAATTTTCTTATATATGCTTCATTCATATTCTTCTTTTTAATAGCAGTGTTTTACGTTATAAGAAGGTTTACTCAGTAGTTTATATACTGTTTTTAAATATTTTTTTAGTATGGAAAAAGTAGAAGAAATCTTCAAAAATATACGTGCAAATTTACCAAAGCTAAATGAAGAACTAAATACTATCGAAATCGAAATACATGTTAAATATAAAATAAAAGATAATTCTGAAAATAGAAAAGAAATACTTGAATATATTGAAAAAGAATTAAAACATTTAATATTTACAATAAATAATTTAACGAGAAGAGTAGAGGAAATAAAATATGAGTAAACTCATAAAACTATATTACAGTAAAAGGAATTTTTACAAAAAAGATTTAATGCATGTATGTGATTATAGAAATTGCCTTAGATTAGCAAAATACAAAGTTTATTTATATGATGAAGATAAGAACGAAAAAATGAAATGGTATCTTTGCGAAGAACATTCTAAGTTATTTGAGTAAAACTTATGAAAACATTTTTTTCTTACTCAGAAGAGAATTGAAAAAACTAATATAATCCTTTTTTCTAATTTTTAATATGAAGGGTAAAGCTTTAATAACAGTAGAATTAAATCCTAACCAATATGAGCTTTTAAAAATAAAGAAAATTGACTTACGAAAAGATACTTTTAGTTTTAAAAGTAGAACTTTTACTATAAAGCCTGAAATGTTTATTTATAGGAAAAAGAATACATTTTTTTATTTATATGAAATAGATAATCCGAATCCTATTTATAATTTAAAACAAATACCTTCTCAAATAAATTCTATAGAACTTGATAATTTAGTAAATATAAGATTATTCAGAAATTTAATAGGCAAATTTGGGTTATTTAACATAGAGAATATTATTCTCATTATTTTAGGTATTATTATCGGAGCATTTATCGGTTATATGATAGGTATTTCTCAGCATGCTCAAACAATTACCAAATTAATTCTTGATTTGTTATTATAGTGTATGCTTATTGGAATATTCGGAGATTTTGGCAAAGGTAAAACTCTACTTTTAGTCTTTTTTCTAAAATATTTAGAATACACAAACAAATTTGCAAATTTTAGAGTAAATATACCAAATATAAAGACTCTTAGTCTTAATGAATTATTATCAATGAATTATGAACAAAAATCACTAGTATGTATCGATGAATTATACTTAGAAATGGATTCTAGAAGAAGTATGAGAAAAAGGAATATAGACATTTCGCATATTGTATTTCAATCAAGGAAAAGAAAAGTAGATATTATTTATGCTTCTCAACTCAGAAGCAGTATAGATTTGCGAATAAGAGATTTGACAAATTTTAATATAATTGCTTTAGGTAAAGATAGTGATGATAATTTTCATTACTATATATTAGAAAACGATTCAGAGTTTATAATTCCTAATTTTATCGTTAAGGAATTATATTCATTATACAACACGTATGAAATCATTGAAGAATTAAAGTAATATATTCAAGTTTTTTATTTTTATTATATGGAATTAGAACAATTTATCTCAGAATTGAAGAAAAACGATGAAAATGAATTTAGTAAGCTAATAAGTGAATTAATAAACGATAAGAACATTGAATTAAAGACTGAAATTTCTAATCCTTTGGTAATGTCAATTTTAGATAGTTTAGGGGAATATCTAGAACAAAAAGGATTAAAGCAAAGTAGTAGTTTACTTAAGAGTTTTCTATTTTACTTTAGAGTTAATATGATAAGCTTTAATAGAAAATCAAGAACTGAGTATATTAAGGCAATAAGTTCATTATATACAGCTGAAGCTACTGAGAAAGAGAAAGAAGAAAAGCTATTAAATAAACTACTAGGTAAATAATGGATATAACAATATTTTTTGTTTATATTGTGTTATATTTGGTTTTTTTACTAATAAGTCTCTTTAAAATACCAATTATAGGATTGTTCAATTTTTTGTTTTTCTTTGCATTAATAGGATTAGATAATACAGTTGTTGAAGGGCCTACTATTATACTAGACTTTCAACATTTCGTAATAATAACTAGTTTTCTATTAGTGATTCAATTTATTACATTACTATATAAACTGAAAATTGCTAGCTAATAAACAATTAATAGGCAAATTATTTTTTCTAACATTATACTTTGAAGCATTAGGTTATACTATATACTCATTTTTCCCTAACTTAATTACGGATTACGTATTTCTAAGACATAATATATATGGTTTGCATATCGCTAATGCTCTAATGTTCATTTTATTAGCAGTTTGTCTTACATTAGAGTATAATCCGATAATTGCTCTATTCAATGTATTCGGTTTTATTGCTATAGGGGAATTAATTTTCAATGTTTTTTATTTGACTTACTACATGAATAATGTTATTTATGTTATTAATCATAAACCGTTTGATGCTTTAGTGTTTTTCTCATTATTACTTAGTTTATTAATGTTAGCTAACGTTCTAGCAACAAAACGTATTTTAATCAAAAAGCTATTTTTAATTTATATTCTGTTTTGGGTAATGTATTTACTAGTATGGGTTTTCTTATTCAATTTTAAGATAACCTTATTTATCGATATAGGTCAAACGAAGTATTACTATGATTACTTAACGAATTTATTGGAAATTTTATATTATCACATACCTATTATAATTACATGGATTTACTTAATTTTAATAAGATTTTCTCGAATAAAATAACCGAAATAGAAAATGTTAACTTAGGTTGCCCTAGATTATGTAGAAATTATCTCTGTGTTGATATTCATCCAATTGATATGTATGTTCTGCGATACGATGCAATGAAATTTTTAATATATTTTTACAAAATCTATAAAAAACCTATAATCAAACATATAAGAGCATTTAATCTCATAGAACATTTAAAGAATCCTAGACTATTTATTTTATTATGTTATCTTAATTTAAAGGAAAAAGGAACTTTAGAGTTAAAAACCGATAATGCATGGAATCCTATCCATTATATAACTAATCCTTTTCATGTTATAAGTGGTAGTCATACCGATGAAAAATACCACTATATTTTTACTAAGGCAAAGCATACTAAACACTACTATATTTTTACAAAACTACACTTGCGTAATTTACTATATCCTTACTTCGAAATTAAAGAAATAAAATATACTACTTTTTTCTCACGAATATACGTTTTAGCTCAAAAGAAAAATAACTTAAAACTAAAGGTAAATAAAAAATCAATATAAAGACAAAAAACAGAAATAAATAACGATATTTCTTCTGTAATCTTATTATATATCTTATCTTTCTATAAAAATACCAAGTTAATATACCAAATTGATATAAATCAATGGAAATCAGATAATAAAAATGAGTAAATATTAAATTATAAGCTAAATCTGTATTACCATTAGTAATTAATGCTAAAATTATCGCTATAACAAAATAAGGTAAAAATAATAAAAAAATAATTTTTTTCAAATTAAATCTACTAGTTCGATGTAAAAGACTTCAAAAGCTTCATCGAATTTTTGTTTACTATACAATTCTTTTATTTTTTGCATTTTCTCGCGTTTTAAATGGTTTAAATGCTTATTGAATTGATATATTTTATACTCATTCTCAATTAACCATGTTAAGAAATAAAGTATGCTATGACTTATTAGCTTATTAGCTATTTCTCTTATAACTATAGTATTATACTCCTTCATAGTAAACCTTCATTCTCTAAAAAATTTTTAATATGAAGTTGTAAAATTACTAAATGCTTTGAACATAAAGCTTTTTTCAAATAAAAGGAAAAATTATATTGATATTTCTTTGTATTGAAATCAAAACTAGTTATTAATACTCTTATATACCTAGCTTCTTCTTTTTTACCTTCTTCTTCAAAACATTTATCACAAACTAATATCTTCATACTCTTCTCACTCTAATATCTTTAAAATTACTAATAATTTCATTTTTAAGAGATTCATCGACTTTTAAGTAATGCTCTACTAGTATTTTTACTAATTCTTTTATAGATATGCTAAAAGTTATGTTTATATTGCTATATTCAATGTTTACCAAAAACATTCCTTCTTCGGAACTCATACCCTTTTTTTTCCTTTATCCTTATAAACTCTTTATTCTAGTTTTTCATTTTTTAGCTTTATTATTTACAATTCTGATTTTAGTTTTTATAGTAGAGATAACCGAAAGTAAATTTTTACCGAAAGTAAAAAATATAGTTTTTATAT
>Ga0208549_100969_pt1 | contig 10843 bp, 13 predicted proteins | sample BED_host_MetaG_FD_187135 | JGI IMG/M metagenome (GOLD analysis project Ga0208549, IMG submission 187135) | Hot spring microbial mat communities from Yellowstone National Park, Wyoming, USA - BED_host_MetaG (SPAdes) (version 2) | ecosystem: Environmental > Aquatic > Thermal springs > Hot (42-90C)... | reverse complement strand
CCCTCCCCCGAATCGCCACGTGGGTTGAAAGGACCCACGTGGCAATGTTAGCTAACACTATGCTTGAAGTTTGAGCGAAAGATTTATTACTGAACGCCAATACCCTCCCATCCACCTTTCTTGCAATATTAACTGGGGCAATAGAATCCCTCTCCAAAAGAACTTCACCACTCTCCAAATACCTAGCGTTCACCTTCAGTACTTTTACACCCCACCCTCGTGAGCAGAGCCCGTCATCAGGTAGGGGTTAAAAACCCTGATAACCTTCTCCACTACCTGCTTTCTCTTCTTCAACTTCTCACCGTCGAATGGATTGGTAGAGGAGGTATATGACTCGGAAACCTCATCAACATCTATTGGCTGAGTTTTCAATATATTCACAAATTTGTTGAGGCCAAAAGATTTATAAACCTCAAGGTTTTTCCTAGACATTTCAAAGAAATCCATATTTATCACTTAAAAAGGTTATTTTTATGTCTTTTAAATTCTTCTAAGAAAAAATTAGTTTTTTAACTTTTGCTAAAATTAAGGAGAAAATTCTTTACCTATGTATTTTAGTATGGTAAACATTACTCCTAGACCCCTTTGCACATCGGGGTCTGATAGTTGCCTAATGATACCGCCTAAAGATATTTGAGGCGGGTTTTCGAGAGTCTTCTTAACTTCCTCAGAACTTATAGCCTTTACTATCCTGTATGGGACATCACCGAGTGCGATATTAAAGAACTCCATTGCTTTAGGATAAGCTTCAAGGAACGTGGACAGATAACTGGCAATCCTTACTAATGCCTCATCATTTAACATATCCTTAAGGGTTTTAGCACCGTAAGCTAAGTTGAATATTACGTCGAGAGTGCCGTTACTCTCAAGCTCTTCAAGTTTAACTAAAACCGAATCTACCGTCCTTACCCTTCTAATAACGTTCTTAAGTGAGGTTATTGTACCCTCGTCGAATTCCCTTAGTAGTTCGAGTAAGTTTGAGGTATATTTTGCTAAGTTCTGCATTGCCTCGTCATTAAGCATGTCCTTTAAAGTCTTTAACGCATAGGCGCTGTCCATTAAGGTATCCATAGCACCAGTATTCTGCAACTCCTCAACTTTTGTTAACACGTGATTAATAGTGCTTACTTTTTTAACTACATGCTTCATCTGACTTATTGTCTCGTCGTCAAACTCCTTAGCCAAATCGAGTAAGTTTGACACGTATTTACCTAAAGTCTGGATAGCTTCATCATTAAGCATGTCTTTTAAAGTCTTTAACGTATATGCTGAATTAACTAGGATATCGAGTGTGCCATCTTCTCTCATGGATTTTAGCCTTTTCACTACGTCAGCAAGTGTCGCACTGTTGTCTACTAGATCTTTAAGGTTTTCAAACACGTCTTCTTCGCTTACTATTTTGCCGAACTCTAGGAGCGATGATATTATGCTCCCGAGTGACTGTATTGCCTCGTCATTGAGCATATCTTTTAAAGTCTTTGAAAGGTAACCCATGTTTATTATAGCATCAAGAGCTCCACTTTCTTTCAACTCATTTACTTTAGCCAGAGTTTCATTGAGTGTGGGCAGGTGATCTAAAAGTTTGCCTAGTTCTTCAATCTTTTTGTCATCGATCTTATTCATTAACTTATCTATGTTTACACTCTGCATATTTCACCACACGCTGATTATTTGTCCACCTTCCACGCCACTATAAAAGCTCATTATACCGACTATATCGTCTACTAACTCGTTATAATCATCCTTAGTGTAACCGAAAAGTTTAGAAGCATAAGAACAAGCGTAAATTTTTGTTGTTTTCTTAGCCTTCTTAAATAAGCTTAGATAGTCATCTTCCCCCCTTTCCTTCATTACTTTAGATGCTACGTCTTCCTCTTTGACTTCTGGATTCTTTGTAAAGGCCTTAACAGCATCCATCGTGACAAAGACGTAAACTTCATCGCCGAGGGATGAGGAAATAACGGCTGACATTGCTGCATAAGTTAATTTACTCCTCTCGTTGCTTCCTAATATTATTCCAATCTTCATTTCAGACTACCGCTTTGGCTGTTACAGTCCAGTACATCTTGTTATACATTATTTTGCCCCACCAATGTATGTATGATGGTGGTGGTGGACTTTCGTTCATCGTATAGCTAAACCTAATGTAAGTAGCTTGATCCGTTCCAGTGGCTATGTAACAGAGTACGTCTCCACCATACATCTTCATGCCTAAGTTACCCTTAATATCGTTAGCTAGGTTATTTGCTACTACGTATGATTCGAAGTCTGCAGTGGAGCCGGCTTTTGATACTGGTAAATCTGTTGTATCGCCTATTACATACACGTTGGAATGGTCTTTCATTCTCAATGTGAACTTGTCAGTTGGTATCCATCTCCTCCTATCACCTATGCCAGAATCCCCGATGACTTTAGCACCCATGTTTGGTGGTATACCTATAAGCATGTCAAACTTTATCTTATCTCCCTCTTGTGACTCAATTATCTTCTCCGTTGGATTTACTGAAGTAACTGTAAATGGTGAGTGTACTTCAATTCCCCTCTGTTCGAATATATGGAGCATGAACTTGTTAGTTATTGGTCTTCCGAAGACTCCTTGAGTTGGGTAAGTGTAAATTATCTTAGTCTTATCCCTTATTCCCCTCTTTCTCAAGTAGTCATCGAGAATTAGGGTAGTTTCTAGAGGTGCTACTGGACACCTATGAGGTAATCTTGCAGTGTTAACTACTATTGTTCCACCCTGGAACTTCTCTAATGCCTCCCTCATTTTTAATGCAGCATCAAATTCGTATGTAGTGTGTGCAGCTGCCTGATAACCCGGAATTTCTTCCCATGTATAATCTACTCCAGTTGAAATTACTAAGTAATCGTAACTGTGTGCAACTCCGTCAGCTGTGTGAACAGTATGGTTAGCCGGATCTATTTTAGTTATGGTTCCCTTTTCTCCATGTAAGAACTTTATTCTTGGGTCTAATAATTCCTTCTCCTTCTTTACTAGTTCTGAAGGTGTTTCAAGCCCAAAAGCCATTAATAGTTGGCCGGGTAGATAAACATGTTCGTCAGATTTGTTTAGTACTACTATCTCAACCTCTCCCTTTTTAACCTCCTCGCTGAGTTTTTGGACTGTTCTGTTTGCGACTATTGTACCAGCTATATTTCCTCCAGCAATTATGATCCTTTTCATTTAATCACCTCATTTCCCTATTAATAGAACGTATTTTCCTCCCTCTTCTTTTGACTCAATTAACTTTAAGCTCCTTTTCTTAACCCAGGCTTCAATATCCTTCTTTGTACCAGAATCCCCTAAGATAACTTTTACAGCCTCACCCGATTGTAGTTCATCTATAACTGCTGATAGCTCACCTATCGGACCGGCACAACTACTTGAAGTGAGGTCTAATTCCTTATAAATTTTTACTTGGCTCATTCTATACTCCCTAAAATATAGATAGTAAAGGAAGATTTAAATGTTTCTTTAATATAGATGTTTTTGACTATATTAAATATATACTAAATATCTTTTATATTTTATTTTTGAAATTTTGATAAAAGATTTGTTAAGCCAAAATAATTTTTTTAAATTTTGAATTAATAAAAGAATTTGAATGAATCAAGTAAATTTAATTAAATACGATTGAAAGAAACAAATTTAAGCTACTTTAACACAGTTAAAGTAGAAACAAGATGCAAGTCATTGAACAATACTCATCTCCCTTTTATCCCCACATAATAGACGTAATCCCATTATATGTGGAGAAAAAAGAAAAATGAAGTACTATTGTTAGATATTAGGACTCTAATGGAATATGAAGACCACCATATTTCCGGGGCAGTGTTAATTCCCTTATGTTATCTTGACGTCTTAGTTAATAGGATAAAACACAAAGAGATAGTAGTAATCTGTGAACACGAAAATAGGGCTAGGTACGCAACTTATGGAATGCCCGACTTGTGGAAAGGAAAGAAAGTTTATTATATGATTGGCGGAATGGCTGGATGGATGAGTATGGGTTACGAAGTTGAAAGCGGAATGGACGAGAATGGGCTGGATCCTTTTTCACGTTAATAGAAATCTTTTTGTCTGTTTATAGCAAATTTTTGTTGATAAATAATGATCTCTCACACCGATGTGGGCTATGCCCAAAAGGGTGAGAGTGATTGCAGAGATGTGAGCCCCGTGCCGTTGGAGTCCCATGACCCACCTGTGGTTGAGGGCTAAGTCCCTACACTCGATCATGAATTATCATAAAATGATTGAAATGAAAGTGTAGGGAAAAAACGGTATTATGGCAAAAGTGGCTTGAGGAATTACAGAATGAATAAAAAATAAGACACGTTACTTACTGAAGTCCACCGTTTATTAAGGGTAAGGATTATAATTCAAAATTTATAAAAATTTTTAACTGTCAGTCACCTTAATAGAGCATTATCTCTCCCGCCTAAGTAAACAAGGTAGAGAGGAGCTAACGCCGTAGTCAACAGTTTTTGGTAAACCGTAAAGTTTATATAATTTGTATGTGACTTTAATTATAATGCTTAAACCTAAGGAAGTATGCCAAAAACTAGGAATATCGTACCGCACACTACAGAGCTATGTTAAGAAGGGTTACATAAAACCCGTGATACTACAGAGTGGAAAATGGAGGTTCAGAGAAGAGGACGTCGAAAGACTCATGGGGATTGTTAGGAAGAGGAAAGTGATACTTTACGCAAGAGTATCATCAAATACACAGAAAGATGATTTAATAAACCAGGTTAAATACCTGGAGGAGAACGTTAAGGAATACGACCAAGTAATAACTGACGTCGGATCTTCATTAAACATGAAGAGGAAAGGATTCCTCAAGCTATTGAGAATGATACTAAACAACGAAGTATCGAAAGTTGTCATTGCATACCCGGACAGACTAGTAAGGTTCGGCTTTGAGATAATAGAGGAGGCATGCAAAGCACACAACTGTGAGCTCGTGGTATTAAATAAGGAGGACAAAACACCAGAGCAGGAACTAATAGAAGATTTGACCTCTATACTGGTATCATTTAGCGATAAATTGCAAGGAATGAGGAAAGAGAAGGTGAAGAAGTGTGTCGAAGAGCTTAAGGCTTAAATCATTCCAACCGGAGGAGGAATACGTCTACCTAACTTACTCCATAAAGAACGATAAGAAGGAGGAGAGCAAGATATTACTGGAGAATTACAGAGTCCTATTACAGAAAGCTTTAGACTGGTTATGGGAAGAGGTAGAGAGAAAAGAAGTGAAAGGTAAGAAAGCCACTAAAGTTAAAATAACCCTGCCTAAGAAAAAGGAGGTTTACAAGATATTAAGAGACGAGCTTGAGAAGGTTAACAAGTTAGCTTCCCACTACGTGGACAAGGCAATAAGCGACGCTTACTCAATCTTGAATAGTTGGAGGAGGAGGGCTGAAAAAGGACAAGCGTCATTAAGGAAACCTAGATTGAAGAAGGTTTACGTTAGGGTAAAGTCTACTCTTAGAAAGGTTGATGGCGAAGAGGTTAGGATTACTGTAAGACCTCACGAATACGTCACCTTCTCATGGTCTCACAGTTGGTTCTCTAGAAGGGTTGAAGGGCTTGAGTTGGGTGAGCCCATAATTAAGGAGGATAAAGTTCACCTACCATTCCGTTATAAATTACCTTGGTTTACTCTCCTTGACTTTCTCTCAATTGATAGTAACTTGTACACATTGGACGCTTATGACGGTGATAAGTTCGTCACTTTCTCGATCAAGGAGTTGTATAGCCTAAAATTCAGCATGGAGTTGAAGAGGAGTAAAATACAATCTTTTGCTTCTAAACACGGTAGGAAGGGGAAAGAGCTAATGAGGAAGTACTCCCACCGTGAAAGGAATCGCGTGCTTGATTATGTTCACAAGTTCGTGAATAAATTGCTGGAAATTTATCCTGTGACGATTTTTGCTGTTGAAAAGTTGAATAAGCAGTCAATGTTCCAAGACGCTGATGATAAGCTGTCTAAGAAGGTTTCAAGGACCGTATGGAGGACAATTCATCGTGTGCTTAAATACAAGGCTCCTCTTTACGGTTCCTTCGTTAAGGAGGTTAACCCGCACCTCACTTCCAAGTCCTGCCCCAGATGTGGATGGGTTTCCCGAAAGGTCGGCAGGACTTTTCATTGCGAGAGGTGTGGGTTCACCCTGGATAGGCAATTGAACGCATCATTGAATATTTACCTCAAGATGTGCGGGTTTCCCCACCTCTTTCTTACTCCCAGTGGGAGTAGGTGGGTTGGGGTTATCCCGCTAAAGGGGCGGAGGGGTAACGGGTTTCCCCGTGACTCTGGTGAAGCCCAAGGGCTGAGAATTGGATACAAATTCATGAAAATTCAATGAAGCCCAAACCCCTTCTTTAGAAGTTCCGTATAAAACTCTTGCAGTTGAGGCCATATATTGGCTTAGAGTACCGCTTGGACTAACTACGCCATCAATTGCCAACAAGATTGCTAAAACTCCTAAACCTAGGCCTGCGACCTCGTAAAAGAATGGGAAGGAATAAATTGGAGGCTGAGGTAATGCCGACCAATTTCCCGGAGAGACTCCGGTAGTTCCGAAGGCTGAAGAATTCCACGTAAAACCTCCTATGAATACTACTTGTAGCATAGTGTAAAGTATTATCGAAGTTCCTACAACTGCTAATATTGCCCTCCAAATGTGTTTACCCGTGGCGTAACTTATCCTCTAATTCCGCCACGGGCACCCCTCTCAAGGGATCATACACATTCACCCATTGGGGCTGGTCGAGGTGAACGCCACTACCCTCCCATCCACACTTTTATCACTCCCACTCTCGTGAGCAATGCCCGTCATCAGATAAGAGGATCATCAATAAAAATCACTTCGGTAATACTATATAAACATTACTTCTTAATCAAAACGATATTTAGAAGTGACTAAAAATGATGAGTAGTTACGTAGAAGCGTTACAGTCTATCAAACGTAGTTCTCTTTTTAATTTTACCCCTGACGAAGTTGCATTTTGCCTAGACATGAACGTCTCTATTTATAAATTGTATATAAGAATTACTTATATAATCGATAAAAGATTATCACTTTTACGTCTACTATTTTATACTTTTTTAATTGTTCGGAGTAAAACTAAAAGTTTTAAATAGAAGGAAGAGAATATTAAAGATTAAAAAAGTTCTTATTGTTTTAAGTTAAAAATACTAATTAAGGAAACCAGTTTCAAGAATAGAGAATTAAAAAGTATTTATAGAGTATTTACGTCCGTATTGATTAAAAGATTTTTACGAGAAGTTTTAGTTTATCTCCACTTGCTACGTAAAATTGATGGAACAAATTACATTATTCATGATCTAAAATCTCCCCTTAAGAAAAAAGGAGATAAGTTAAATACTTAAGTTATTACCTAATATTTTTAGGGAAGATTTTATGGACATATTTACAACGGATGCAAGGCCGTTTCCGGAATATCTTTACGGAAGGGAAGATGAGATCAAAAGGTTAATTTCCTTAGTTAATACTGAGGATTTTCACATAGCTTTAATAGGAGGAATGAGGAGAACTGGAAAAACTAGCTTGTTGCTCTCTCTTCTGAAAATATTTACCCACAGTAAATATAAGGAAGAATATAACATTAATGACGCTTATTTTCCTCTTTATATAGAAATGGATGCTGTAAAGTCCTTGGAGGATTTTAATTCTAAGCTTTATAATAGGATATTATCTAATCACACTTGGAGATTAATACAAAATACTAAGGTTGAGAAAAAAGTTAAGAACGTTATAAATTGTTTTAAGGAGAAGTATGAGACTTTTAAAGGATATAACTTAAGCATACCTTCTGTCATAGGCATTGGTGAACAAAAAGGATATCAAGATCCTTACGCATCTTCTATATCTAGAATTTTGGAATCCTTGTCTTCTTGCTTATATGATGAAAAAGTAAAGTTTGGCTTAGTAGTTATTGATGAATTCCAGAAAATATTGGACTGGAAAGATGAAGAACAGCAGACGTTCATTGAAATACTCAAGGAAATTTACGACGTTTACCACAATTTGAAAGTGTTCATAACGGGCTCAGTTATTTCGTCAACAGAAAAGTTATTCTCTACTGAGTACGATAAACCGATGCACGGCAGGAGAATAGATAAAATATACTTAATGCCTATAAGCGTGGAAGCTTCAAAGAAAATGCTCGAAGACGGCTTTAGAGAACATAATATTAACGATGAGCTCGCGGTAACTTCCGGAGTAACTATAGGTATGGGTATTCCGGGGTTATTAACATATTATGGTAAATTTTTGGTAAACTACTACAGTAAAGAAAGTCCAGAAAAGGCAATAGAAGATGCTTCCAGAGACGCTTACATACAATTAGGTAAAGAAGTTGAGGAAGAGATAACTCACTTAAAGAAAATTAAGGACGACGGTAGATATTTGGAGGCATCAAAAATTATTGTAAGGGAAGGTGGTAAGATAATTCCTTCAAAGTTGGCCGAGTTTCTAAAAATTAGTGTAAATTCTGCAGAAATAATTCTAAATAAACTAACTGAAATAGGCTTCATAAATAAGAAAAATAATGAATACGAGGTAGTTGACAATACTTTAATAACATTACTTTATAATGAAGTAAGTTTCAAGTGGGACTTATGCCCAATTTGTAACAAAGGAAAAAGTTTAATTCAACCATTCGTTAATACTGTACTTTACAGTTGCGGTCACGTAGTAGCTGTACGTAAAATCTTCCCTTAATAATAACGAAGATAAATTAAATACTTAAGTTATTGCCTAACATTTTTAGGAGAGATTTTACGAATTATATTATGCTCATATAGTAGATAAAAAAGAAGGGTAAAACGAGATATGCTTAAATTAGCTCCTCCATTCTTACTGGAATTTTAGTTATCCTCTTGCCGTAGTTAGCAGTTTCCGATAAACCGTAAAGTTTATATAATTTGTATGTGAGTTTAATTATAATGCTGAAACCTAAGGAAGTGTGCCAAAAACTAGGAATATCGTACCGCACACTACAGAGCTATGTTAAGAAGGGTTACATTCAACCAGTAATACTACAGAGCGGGAAGTGGAGGTTCAGAGAAGAGGACGTAGAGAAGTTAATGGGAATAGTAAGAAAGAGGAAAGTGATACTTTACGCAAGAGTATCATCAAACACGCAGAAAGACGATTTAGTAAACCAAGTAAAATACCTGGAGGAGAACGTTAAAGAATACGACCAAGTAATAACAGACATAGGATCTTCATTAAACATGAAGAGGAAAGGATTCCTCAAGTTGTTGAGAATGATATTAAATAACGAAGTATCGAAAATAGTTATAGCCTACCCGGACAGACTAGTTAGGTTTGGTTTCGAGATAATTGAAGAAGTATGCAAAGCACACAACTGTGAGCTCTTGGTATTAAATAAGGAGGACAAAACACCAGAGCAGGAACTAGTCGAAGATTTGACCTCTATACTAGTCTCCTTTAGCGGAAAGTTGTATGAAATGAGGAGCCATAAATATGAGAAGGTGAAGAAATGTGTCGAAGAGCTTAAGGCTTAAATCATTCCAACCGGAGGAGGAATACGTTTACCTAACGTGCTCTCTGAAGAATAATAAGAAGGAGGAGACGAAAATACTACTAGAGAACTACAGAGCCCTATTGCAGAAGGCTTTAGACTGGTTATGGGAGAGGACTAAGACAGAGAGGGAGGAAGGAAGTAAAGAAAGGTAAGAAAGCACTTACGAAGGTCAAAGTCAAGTTACCTAAGAAAAAGGAAGTGTACAAGGTGTTGAGGGATGAGTTAGAGAAAATCAACGTTTTAGCTTCCCACTACGTGGACAAGGCAATAAATGACGCTTACTCAATCTTGGGGAGTTGGAGGAGGAGGGCTGAGAGGGGGCAAGCATTGAGAAAACCAACACTTAGGAAGGTTTACGTTAGGGTAAAGTCGACACTTAGGAAGGTTGATGGCGAAGAGGTTAGGATTACTGTAAGACCTCACGAATACGTCACCTTCTCATGGTCTCACAGTTGGTTCTCTAGAAGGGTTGAAGGGCTTGAGTTGGGTGAGCCCATAATTAAGGAGGATAAAGTTCACCTACCATTCCGTTATAAATTACCTTGGTTTACTCTCCTTGACTTTCTCTCAATTGATAGTAACTTGTACACATTGGACGCTTATGACGGTGATAAGTTCGTCACTTTCTCGATCAAGGAGTTGTATAGCCTAAAATTCAGCATGGAGTTGAAGAGGAGTAAAATACAATCTTTTGCTTCTAAACACGGTAGGAAGGGGAAAGAGCTAATGAGGAAGTACTCCCACCGTGAAAGGAATCGCGTGCTTGATTATGTTCACAAGTTCGTGAATAAATTGCTGGAAATTTATCCTGTGACGATTTTTGCTGTTGAAAAGTTGAATAAGCAGTCAATGTTCCAAGACGCTGATGATAAGCTGTCTAAGAAGGTTTCAAGGACCGTATGGAGGACAATTCATCGTGTGCTTAAATACAAGGCTCCTCTTTACGGTTCCTTCGTTAAGGAGGTTAACCCGCACCTCACTTCCAAGTCCTGCCCCAGATGTGGATGGGTTTCCCGAAAGGTCGGCAGGACTTTTCATTGCGAGAGGTGTGGGTTCACCCTGGATAGGCAATTGAACGCATCATTGAATATTTACCTCAAGATGTGCGGGTTTCCCCACCTCTTTCTTACTCCCAATGGGAGTAGGTGGGTCGGGGTTATCCCGCTAAAGGGGCGGAGGGGTAACGGGTTTCCCCGTGACTCCGGTGAAGCCCAAGGGCTGAGGATTGGATACAAATTCATGAAAATTCAATGAAGCCCAAAC
>Ga0208549_100966_pt1 | contig 10879 bp, 7 predicted proteins | sample BED_host_MetaG_FD_187135 | JGI IMG/M metagenome (GOLD analysis project Ga0208549, IMG submission 187135) | Hot spring microbial mat communities from Yellowstone National Park, Wyoming, USA - BED_host_MetaG (SPAdes) (version 2) | ecosystem: Environmental > Aquatic > Thermal springs > Hot (42-90C) >... | reverse complement strand
GACAAACTTACGTCAAACCGGGCCCGGACTCTGAAAGGATGGTGAGGGAACTGTCTGCATGTGTCATGGACCTCCAATCAGATCCTGAAAATGCGTTCAAGAAATGGAGCACAGCAGTTAGAACTGATTGAGTTTAAATGGAGTTGATCAGAAATGAACGGTTCAGATGATGAGAAAATAAAAATAGAAGTCCTTGCTGGGTCCAATATTCAAACTGGAGAAGGTCTCATCAGGAGCATTGTCAGGAACCCTTCTGCCCACAAATACGTAATCCAAGGAACTAAGGGCGCAAGATGGGAGTTCGACGACGAAGCGGTTCTGCAGAAACACATCCTGATCCTTGGCGCAATCGGATCCGGAAAAAGCAATTCTCTCTACCATATTATTTCTGAAATTAGAAAGAGCATGTCTTCAGACGACGTCATGGTCGTGTTTGACACCAAAGGAGATTATTTGAAGGAGTTCTATGCAGACGGAGACTCCGTTATCGGGATTGATCGCACGGGCCCCTATTCATATGTGAACTGGAACCTGTTTGAAGACATCAGAATAGAAGAAGAAGGTCTGAGGGTGCTTGCCGCCGACGAAATACTGTCGACGCTTTTCCAGCCTTCAGTAGAGAAGTCGACCAACCCGTTTTTCCCCAAAGCTGCGAAGGATGTGGTCCTCGCTTTGGTAACGGCAATCCTCGAGGACGTGGAGGAACCATCGAACGCAGACCTCAAGAGAGCAGTCTTCGGATCCAGAGAAGAAGTGATTACTAGGCTCAAGTCCAAGAAGGACTGGTCATGGGTTCTCAGCTACATTCCTGAAGGGTCACAGGGATCGGGAGTGTTTGGAGAAATCTACGCGAACATGCGACCTCTCCTACAGGAGCCCTTTGGCCAAGCAGGGACCTTCTCGATCAGGAAGTTCGTCAGGGAACGGGGAGGGAAGGCACTGTTCTTCGAGTACTCGCTGAACACTTCAATGATTCTGAAACCCCTCTTTAGTACACTCTACGACTTGGCAATCAAGGAGGTTTTATCAAGCAAGGCTCCGAAGGGAAGGACATTCTTTGTTATAGACGAGTTCTCACTCCTACCGTACCTTCAGTATATCGAGAACGGCATCAACTTCGGTCGGGACCGGGGAGCAAGATTTGTCATTGCGGCCCAGAATATGAACCAGATAGTCGATATCTACGGGGAATCTAGGGGAAAGAGCATAGTCTCAGGAGTGGGGACGCTTATCTCGTTCGTACTATACGATAAACTTTCAAGAGAAATGGTATCCGACAGGTATGGTCAGAACCTGAAGAATGTTCTCGTCATGTCGAGAAGGAGAGAAGAGGGCTATAGAGGCCAAGTCATGGTGTCGAATGTAGTTGAAGACCACGATATCTCCACGCTCGGGCTTGGCGAATCTTTGGTTTTACCACCGGTTCCTCCACCCTTCCGCTTTAGCTGGGAAAAATACATCCCGAAGAAACCTGATACAACCATAAAGGCTGGTGATATGCGCAGATGAACAAATTGGTTTGGTAATTATCCTAGTCTCATCTTTTTCGTACCGACTATCCCAGATATGTCGGGAGGTCTTTACACAATTTCGAGCACAGGTCCTCAATGGCACTATTTGCCAGGAGCTTCTACGCAGGACTCTACGGATTCTGTCTGTTTGGGAACCACTGTCCTTTCGTGATATAACACACTAACGAGAGGTCCGACGACATCAGTCCCCTGTTAGTATCCGTACGACTGTTCCTGAGTTTGTGATTGCTCAGGCTTCGAATTCTGCGTCTGCGTGTATCCGTACGACTGTTCCTGAGTTTGTGATTGCTCAGGCTTCGAATTCTGCGTCTGCGTGTATCCGTACGACTGTTCCTGAGTTTGTGATTGCTCAGGCTTCGAATTCTGCGTCTGCGTTGCCTGGCTACGTTGATTCATTAACTCTCGGTGTAGTTCTTGCATCTCAACATCCTTCTCTAGTCGGGCTTTATCCGCTTCTGCCTGTTTTTCATGAATTTTACGTAACTCTTCATGCGCGTAAGCCTCCGATTTGTGTTTTCTCGCTTCATCTTTGAATTTATCAAACTCTTCTTTGCTGTAAGATCGCGGGGAGGTTGTCCGCCAGTCGTCGATGTTCTTCTGAACTTGGTCGACCTCTTTTTGTCTCTGGTCCAGTTCCGCCTGCTTCCCGTCTAATGCGACCAAGGCGTTGTCGATTTCTATACGCCTTTTCCACAACTCCTGCGTCCGTTTGTCTCTCTCCTCCTGAGAAATTTCAGTAGAAAGTTTTGACGCTAATTCCGCTTGGTCTCGCTCAATTTTGACTCTCTCTGACTCCAACTCGCGTCTTCTCTCGTCGATCGCAACCTGTCTTTCTTTGATTAGTTCTTGGTTTTCATTGACAGATTTTTGGTCGTCTGGCAATTCCTTTGCCTTCTCGTCGTGGTCAGCTTCCAACCCCCTCTTCGCAGTCGCACTCTCTTCAGACGCGTGCACAACTGCGGAAGCAGCATGCACGATGGCTTCGGGTAGCTTGCCCTGAGATTCCGCAACTACGACCTGAGAAGCCTCCATGGCTGAGTACAGTTTAGTTTCCGCTAACTTTTGGGCAGGATGACTTAATTCACTATGAGGCTTAGGGTCTTTAAGCTCGGGCCAAGTCCAATTTTCATTTTCAATTTGGTTCTGTTGGCCCATTTCTCATATAATTTATGAGCTCCGTGTATATAAATATTTCGAATTGTAGGCCCTGTAGAAATCCTACGCTCGGAAATTTATCATAACTAATCTTTTTGCTTCGGAAGGTCTGATATTTTTCTCTCAGCTGTCTTTCGGAAAGAGGACAGATATTCAAAATCAGTACCAATCAAATCTTCTCCTGAAGTTCCCAAAAGTGGTCAAGAGATAATTAAAATCAGTAAATATGCTTACAGGGTAGTTTTTGATCAGGAAGGAGGCAAGAGGACCTTCAGATCGGATGATATGGCAGCAGGCGACATTGAAACAATGTTCATCTTGACTGCAATAACAGGTCTCAGGGATAAAATTGTTCTGTTGGATGAACCTGGATTAAACCTTCATCCACCACGACAAAGGGAATTGGCTGACATTTTAGGAAAGGCGTTTGGCTCTAATCAGATGATCATCTCAACGCATTCATCGCACCTTATTAGTCCCAAGAATCTTGGCAGAGTTATACGTACAAAAAAGACCAGCTAGGGAACAGAATTTCATATTTTGCCTAATAAGTTTGACTTGAAAGTCCTCAAAACCCTTAGCAAAAATCAGGCACTCATAGAGTCTCTTTTTGCTCGGTTAGCGATACTGTGTGAAGGGGACGCTGAATACTTTGTAGCTGAAATCAGTCTTCCCAAAGCACTCGGAGCTGAGACTCTCGGAGAAAAAGAGATCGTGGCGATTAATTGCGGGGCAGATACAAGTATCAATGGATATAGTGAAATTCTGACATCGTTTGGTACACCCTTCTACATATTGTGCGACAGAAAAGCTTTGAGTAGGGTGGATGCCGAATACAAGGGTAAGTGCACTTCCTTCCCGGATGATGACACCTATTGTTATCTTGAAAAAAGCAATAAGGAAGAGTTCGAAGAAGCAAGGAAAAGCAATAATTCTTCCAAGGAAAAAGACAATGTAGTCCTGAGGGAGGTTTTGTATAAAATAAAACCACCAAAAGAAGTAACAGAACTTGCTGAAAAGATAAAGCCGATGCTAACTAATCCGTAAAAACTGACCTAATGGCCATTCAGACACAGATTCCTGACGTATTGTGTCTTTCGGTCGAAGGGACCTGGTGAAACATTTTGTGGTACGTTCTTTAACATCATCAACAATGTTTTCGATGAATTTCGCTCAACAGAAGCTGCTTTTCCACACTTTCGTCAGAATAAAAACTGAATTTTGGACTAATAGGTTGTAAAAAAGCAAAGTTAGGGCATGGGATTTAAACATAAATGTATCTATCCCCCCCCTTAGTTTGCCCTTCTGCTTCCGTAATGTAATCTAATTCCGTTATCATTCGGCGACCGCTTCACTGTTGCTCAGTTACGCAGAGCGCGCTAGAGATAATGAAACCCGGCGTGACAATCTCGCAGTAGACGTGAGGGGAGACGAATCAACATTGCATCGCTCGAAGACCTGGTGGCAGTTTTGGATTCTATCGCGGGTTCAGAGATTCATCATTTAACAACCAGCAGGATCAGGAGGTTGATTGGCTGTATGGGAAAAGGTTGCCCGTTAATAGGGTATCTGAGATCGTCAAAACCTCAGGTACAAATTCCCATGATTAGAATATGTTCGTGTCGCATCAACATGGCCAAAGCGCTACATTCGGGAGAAACATGACAATAATAATGGCCATCATGGTGGACATGGGTGGTACCACACCTCCTCGGCTTCCATTTTACTACGACTTCAGCTTCAGAATAGAAGACTTGTGTACAGCCATTGCCGCGTCTGTCCACATGGTTCATGCTGTTGCAATGCATGATGGAAACCTGCTCGTAAAAGAGATAACGACAGAAATCGGGGCATTCGCTTTCTGTCACCCCTTAACAGTCTGTTAATAGGGAAAACCACATACTTTTTCGACGAGTTGAATTGAAAGTGGATATAAGGGGGTTCAAGGCTTTCATTCTTGATAACTTCACACCTGATACTCCTATATTCCTTGTCTTGGCTTCAGAGAAGGACGAACTGGATGATGGAGAGATAGCTGGGAGAGCTGAGGTCTGGATGAAGCTAATCAAGCTCTCCCTCCCCCCTAAAAATATATTATTTCGGATAATAATGGTGAAGCAGTATTCTGGATGAAGCGGGACGGATGGGAAATAATATAGAAACAGGGGGGAGGGGGGTGTAATACAGTACAGTGGGTACAGTGCAGTACAGCACACGCACGTAGCCTGCCCGGGTCCCGCAGTATCCCGCCCCCCGATCCTAGTCAGTACTGCGGGTGCAGGCGTGAAAATCAGACTTATTTAACAACGTCAAGCGCGGAACCGGTAGAACTATGTCAAGCGGAATAGGGCTGGATTTCGAACCGATATCGATTGGAATCCGGTGGGACCTGGCATCGTTTGGTACCAAGTCCTTCTTTATAGCTTGTCTGCGCATAGCCGTATAGCCGGCTTCCGCATATATAAGCGCGCGCTTGCCGAAGCCAAGTAAGTCCAACCTACACCGGGAGACTGTGTCAAAAGTCGTTAAAGTATGTGGACCTTGAAAATTCTTATTGATTTCCGTTACTGAGTTCAAGGCTAATTTAAGACATTGATGGTAGTTATGCGAATACAACCAGCCAACTTATCCGATAGCCATACCGCCGCGTGCTAAAGTTCGCGGTTTACTTCGGTTATAACTCAACCGCATCGTACGATAGCGCATGAAAACTCCTGCGTTTACTGATGCTACCCTATTTGGATGCTAGGGTTTTAGAGGTAAAATGCAGAAAATTCTACAATTTACTGGAGAATCGATAAACCTAAGCCGGATAGGATATAATTTACGGTTGTGCTAAATTCTTAAATAGTAAGAAATAATAAGTGTACCCATGATAGTTTTGATCCATACTTGTGGTCAACATAACTATGCTGGCGTAAAGGGTGTCTTATCAGATACACATCATGCTCAGCTGAGCATTGATTTGGTCAAGGCGATTATTTATTCCTATAAGCCGGCGGATTGCCCTAATAAGAAGTGATGACGTGCTTTGGACCCCTCAGAGCTAAAACCCGGGATCATCATAACCGGCTCAAAGTGGCCTGAGCCTGTTGAGATAAAGTAGGTTGATAATGTAGGGGATTATGTGCATATCATCGGAGCAACGACATTAACGGGTAAGCATATCGATCAGCTGATACCCTTAGCCGAAATGGCTGACATATCCCTAGACGTAGTGAGGACGGACTTTTCAAGCGAACCCCGGAAGGTCTTTCTCGCTCTCGAAACGAAAAGGTATCGTTTTGCCTCCTTATATGATCCGCTTTTGGCGATGAACGCTTCCAAAGTTGACCCTCTTCCCCATCAGATTGAAGCTGTCTATGGCTACGTCCTAAAGCTTCCAAGGGTACGTTTCCTGATCGCAGATGACCCTGGAGCCGGGAAGACGATAATGGCTGGCTTGATAATCAAGGAGATGAAGTTGAGGAATCTGGCCAAAAGGATACTGATTGTCGTACCAGGTCATCTCAAAGATCAATGGAGGAGGGAACTCAAGGACAGGTTTGAGGAGAACTTTATAGTGATAGACAGAGGTCTGCTTGGAGCCCACTACGGCGAGAACGTATGGGAGCGTTATAACCAGATAATCACATCGATGGACTTTGCGAAGAGGGAGGATATACTGCCTTCTCTTGGCCCTGCGAGATTCGACCTCGTCGTAGTGGATGAAGCTCACAAAATGAGCGCCTACGCTTATGGAGATAAGGTCACAAAGACAGATAGGTACAGGCTTGGCGAGGTCCTTTCAAAGGTGGCCGATCCACACTTGCTATTCCTCACTGCCACTCCTCACAAAGGGGATCCTGAGAACTTCAGACTCTTTATAGATCTGCTGGAACCTGGATTTTTCGCAACCTCGGAGATGCTACGCGAATCTATCATAAACAAAGATAATCCTCTCTTCATCAGAAGAATGAAGGAGGACCTAAAGGATTTCGAAGGAAGGCCTCTATTTTTGCCGAGATACGTAAAGACGGTCGGGTTTAGGCTCTCTGATGAAGAAAAGAAGCTTTACAACGACGTCTCACGCTACGTCAGCGAGCAGTACAACAGGGCCCTCTGGAACGAGAGAAGAAGGGGAATAGCCTTTGCGCTGGTGATACTGCAGAGACGTCTAGCATCGAGCACTTATGCTATTTTGAAGTCGCTAGAGAGGAGGAAGCGCAGGCTCGAAGATATCATCGAGGGGGTTGAGCGAACAACCGCTCCCGACCGTGCCTTCGATATCGAAGAAGTGGAGGAGATGAGCGAACAGGACAGGTGGAAGGCGGAGGAGCTGTGGGAAACTCTCAGCGTCGCAGAGAACAGGCAGGAACTCGATTCCGAGATAAAAACGCTTGGAGAGCTGATAGAGCAGGCAAAGGCGATCATTCAGAAGGAGAGCGAAGTCAAGGTCAGTCAGCTTAGGAAAACTATGGGTGAACTAAACTCGAAGTTTCCCGGCACGAAGATCCTTATCTTTACTGAATCAAAGGATACCCTCGATTACCTGGAGAAGAAGATTCGTTCCTGGGGATACTCTGTCAACGTGATACATGGTGGCAGGGTCTTGAAGAGAGAGTTGAGGCGGAGAGGGTCTTCAAGAACGAGACGCAGGTCATGGTCGCTACAGAAGCGGCTGGGGAGGGCATAAACCTTCAGTTCTGTAACCTGATGATAAACTACGATCTCCCGTGGAATCCGAACAGGCTTGAGCAGAGGATGGGCAGGATTCATAGATACGGCCAGACAAAGGAGGTCTTCGTCTTCAACCTTATAGCGACGGACACGAGGGAAGGCCAGGTCCTTTCAAAGCTCTTTGACAAGCTCGAGGAGATAAAGAACGCTCTTCAGAGTGAAAAGGTATTCGACGTAATAAGCGAAGTTCTCTACGGGAAGAACCTGTCTCAGCTCATGCTGGAGGCCGCAGCTAGCGCAAGGAGCATGGACGAAATACTGAAGGAACTGGACATCAAAGTCGATGAAGACTACATCAGGAGGGTCAGGGAGGATCTCGGTGAGAGCCTTGCTACAAGGTACATCGACTATACAAGACTTAGGGAGATGGCTGAAAAGGCTAGAGAGAACAGGCTCATCCCCGAATACACAGAGGCCTTCTTCAAGAAGGCGTTCGAGAAAGCCGGGGGAAAGTACCACGAGCGCAAGGATAGGTTCTTGGCGATAGAATCGATCCCCTTTGAGATAAGACAGATCGCTGAGGATGACTCGTTCAAGAAAAGGTTTGGGGCGATGATGAGGTCTTACCCGAAGGTCACGTTCGACAAGGACATAGGTTTCAAAACCCCTGATTCCGAGTTCGTCTCGTTCGGGCACCCCCTCTTCGAAGCTGTCCTCGAGTGGGTAGACAAAACAATAAGCCCTGACCTAAAGAAAGGATCTGTATTTATCGATCCTGAGGGCAAGCTTGATGGCTACATCGTTTTCTTTGAGGGAGAAGTGAGGGATGGCACTGGCGCAGTTGCTGGGAAGTCCCTCTTCGCCTACTATTACGAGCCTCATTCTGGAGATGTGAAGAGTATATCACCGACCATAATGTGGGACCTGGCTGATGGGAAGCCACTAGGGGAGGTGGTCGATGTAGAAATCATTAAGCAAAAGGTTCTCCCTAAAGTCTTAGCTGGACTCAAAGAATACAAAGAAAGGCTAACCGCAGAGAGACAAAAGCAGGGCGAAATCAAGAGGAAGTATGGGATCAGGTCACTGGTGAAGCTGATAATGGATTTGGATGGGGAACTGATAGAGTTGAACGCCAGAAAGGAGAGAGGAGAGAACGTCGATATTGTGATCAGGAATAAGACAGAACAGCAGAAGAGGTACGAAACGAGCAAAAAGGAGTTGGAGGAACTGATAGAAAGAGAACAGAATCTGACGATGACCAACCCATCATTTGTAGGGATCGTTCGCGTGCTCCCCAGGGCTGAAACTGAAGAAGCCATGTACAGCGATGAGGAGGTAGAGAAGATTGGCATGGAGATTGTAATGAAGTTTGAGAGAGAAAACGGAAGGGAGCCGGAGGACGTTTCAAAGGAGAACCTTGGCTTCGACATAAGATCGAGGGAAAAGGACGGAAAGATAAGATACATCGAGGTTAAGGCAAGAGCCGGTGTTGGGTCAGTCGCGCTCACTCAAAACGAGTGGTTCAAGGCTCAGAGGCTTGGGAATGATTATTATCTATATGTGGTATGGAACGCTGGGAAGGATCCGAACACAAAGCCATACATAATACAGAACCCAGCAGTAAATCTGCAGGTCGACCAGAAGGTTGAAATAGTCCGTTATATCATTCCTGCCACAGAAATAGAGAGGAAGGCGAGCTAGCTTGGAAGATAGAAGGTTGATAGAAGAGACTTTCCCTGTAAGAGAAGTCAGCGAAGAGTCCGTTAGAGAGAAGAACATAAGACATGGTCATATTTCGACGTTACACATATGGTGGGCGAGAAGGCCTCTTGCTGCTTCGAGAGCAACAATTTATGCTGCCCTTGTTCCACCACCAAAAGATAGCGAGGAACTAAAGAAGAAACGAGAATTCATAGCCAGGCTTTCGAAGTGGGAGAACTCGCTGAACCAAAACCTAATGGAGAAAGCAAGAAAGGAGATTCTCGATGCAAACGGAGGAAAACCACCGAGAGTGCTTGACCCATTCGCTGGTGGCGGCTCGATACCCCTTGAGGCACTTCGCCTCGGCTGCGAAACCTATGCAAGCGACTACAATCCCGTAGCAACTCTCATCCTTAAATGTACTTTGGAGTATCCGCAAAAATATGGTCACAGCAACCAAGAAGGAAACGGTTTTGGTTCTACCATTAATTTAAGTGCTAATCGCCTTCTTGAAGACGTCAAGAAGTGGGGTAACTGGGTCCTCGAAGAAGTGAAGAAGGAGATAGCGAGGTTCTATCCCCAGGACAAGGATGGCTCGATTCCTGTCGGATACATTTGGGCACGGACTATTCCTTGCCAGAATCCCTCTTGTGGGGCTGAGATCCCTCTTATGAGACAGTTCTGGCTTGCAAAGAAAAGCGACAAACAAGTATCATTGTTTCCGAATGTATCGAGTGGGAATGTGAACTTCAGGATAGTTGGAACGGGATACGACAAAATGCCGGAGGATTTCAAACCTGGTGAGGGAACAGTTTCCAAGGCAATCGTCAAATGTCTTGTTTGCGGCTCAGTAATAGACGGGAAGAGTACTGCTCGTTTGTTCAGAGAAGGAAAAGCGGGTCAGAGGATGGTCGCCGTTGTATTGCATAAACCCAAAGTCTCTGGAAAGAGATACCGTATAGCAAACGACGAGGACATGAAGGCGTTTAACGACGCTGAAAAATACCTTGAAGAGAAAAGAAAGATACTCTTCGATGAATGGGGAATGGATCCGATTCCTGATGAACCACTTCCGCCTGTAGGTACGCTTGGTTTCAGAATTCAGAGATATGGTATGAATACCTGGGGCGACCTCTTCAACGCGAGACAGAAGCTTGCTTTGATTACTTTTGTAGAGAAGGTGAGAGAAGCGCACAAAAAAATGATTGAAGAAAAATACGATGAGAAATATGCGAAGGTCGTTATCACCTATTTGTCCCTAGTAATAAGTAGAATGTCCGACTTTGAATCTAATTTGGTCGCATGGCATCCTCAATGGGAGTTTTCGAAAAACACTTTTGCTAGACAGACGCTGCAAATGACGTGGGATTACTCCGAGCTCAATCTCCTTTCTCCAATTCTTTCGGGAACTTGGGGAAGCATGCACAGACAAATGCTAAGGGTATTAGGATACATATTTAGTCCGTACTTAAAGCACTCTAACGCGTCACAGTGTTCGGCTACTTCACTTCCATACTCTGATAACTACTTTGATTCGGTTATTACCGATCCCCCCTACTACGACAATGTGCCTTATTCTTATCTTTCTGATTTCTTCTACGTATGGCTCAAGCGGTCAATAGGTCATCTTTATCCAGATCTCTTTGCCACCCCACTGACACCGAAAAATGAGGAAATCGTGGCATATTCGAACAAAGAGGGTGGGTTCGAAGAAGGGAAGAAATACTTCGAAGACATGCTTAAGAAATCTTTCAAAGAAATATATAGAGTATTAAAACCAAATGGCGTCTCTGTCATAGTTTATGCACATAAATCTGTCGCTGGTTGGGAAA
>Ga0208549_100961_pt1 | contig 10897 bp, 12 predicted proteins | sample BED_host_MetaG_FD_187135 | JGI IMG/M metagenome (GOLD analysis project Ga0208549, IMG submission 187135) | Hot spring microbial mat communities from Yellowstone National Park, Wyoming, USA - BED_host_MetaG (SPAdes) (version 2) | ecosystem: Environmental > Aquatic > Thermal springs > Hot (42-90C)... | reverse complement strand
CTAGCGGAAGCTATGCAAAAAGTTTGGGCATACGATGCAATGGTCAGTTATGCTAAGAACGCAATGCTAATGACATGAACAATTAAAGCCTATTAGTTAAGATAAAAAAGAATTATTCAACACAGCAATTACTAAGAAAAGTTTTAAATAACAGTTGAGTATTATTTCTAACAGAGAGGGTATGAAATCGAACTCTAATTTGGAATTTCCCAGGACATGGAAAATTCAGTTGCCAATTTATGCCTTTATTTGCAGATATAGAAGGGAATGGGTGATTTTGCTTGGTGAAGAAACTTTATAGAGCGGATTCTATAATATCTAAGGGTGTTGACAAGTCGTGCAAGTACCTTCTAGTTGATGGTAAGACAGTTGTCGGTACTTTCAAGGAGGGCGAAATCAATCCGTCATCCCCGGATTATGAATTTCACGACTTTGAGGGTTATATCATAACTCCTGGATTTATAGATGCTCACAATCACCTTCTGACAACAGCTCTTCAGATAGCTTTTGGCTTTGATCTGTCACCCGAGAAGCAGGTTAGTATAAAAAATCTTGTAATGAGAATCAGCAGATTCTCTAAAGAAACAGATTTCCCATGGATCGTGGGTAGAGGATTAAATCCAGATTATCTAGAAGAAAAACGCTTGCCGACTAGGTACGATCTGGACACTGCAGACAACGATAAACCAGTATTTCTTATACACCAGTCTGGACATGCTGCTGTCTGCAACTCCATTGCACTTGAGATTTCTGGTCTGGATAAAAATTTTCCTGACCCGCCAGGAGGAAAAATTGAAAGGGACAGCAACGGGGAGCCAACAGGAGTACTTCACGAAAAGTCCGCCATGGATATAGTGAGAGCCCACATCCCTCAGTACAGCAAGGAAGATTATAAACGTGCTCTAAACTTAGTCCAAGACTTATACCTTAGAGAAGGGATCACTTGTGTAAAAGACACTGGGGGAAATGGAGCACTAATCATAGAGCCACAACGAGTGGATGCAATAAATGAGCTAGAAAGAAACGGGCAACTGAAAATTCGAATCGCCATTGCTCTTCCTATTTTCAACCTCGATGATCTCGAAAGCATGATTAGCACGTCCGTTAAGATAATACGAACTGAGAGGGTAATGTTTGGCGGGTACAAGCTGTTCCTCGATGGGAGTGGCGTTTCAAAGACTGCGTGGGTTAAAGAAGACTGGAATATTGATATGGATACCAAAGAAATTGGAAACAAGGGTATTGTACGTTGGGACCTTAGTGACTTTGAGAAGGTTTTCCACAGGCTATCGGAAATTGACACAAACATAAGCATACACGCAATCGGTGATGCAGCAGTTGAATATATTCTCAATCTTATCAAGAAAGAGAAGAAAAATGGGAGTAAGGCCACCTACTCAATCGTTCATGCTTACATCCCTTCTGACCAAGATATCGAAGCAATGAAGGAGTATGACGTTTCAATCGAGACACAGCCGTCTTTCATATATTTATTGGGTGCTCAGATTGCAAAAAATCTTGGTCGTGGCAGGTTCCAAAGGATGTTCCCAATGAAGAGTTACGTGAGAAATGAAATAAAGGCTTGTATAACTTCAGATTCTCCGGTATCTCCATTCAAGCCTTCGTACGGAATATTTAGTTCTATGAGGCGGGAAGTTATGAGCAAAGATTTCGAATATTCAGTTATAAACTCAGATGAAAGGATCTCATTCGAGGAAGCAGTGAATTGCTATACTGCAAATCCTAGTGAAATAATCAGAAATAAGAATATAGGTTCATTAGAGAAAGGAAAGTTGGCTGATTTCCTTGTTTGGGACAAAAAAGTAATGGACCTAACCTCCGAGGACTTAGCAGATATAAAACCTAAAGCGGTATATGTTGCAGGGATAAAAGTTGCATAGGCAAAGAAGGATTTTATAGAATTCCTTAATGGATCTTGATAATAATATCTTGCTATAATATCAGAGAATTTCTAAAAACTCCAATATTTTACCAGACCCAGTAACAATAAACTTTATTCATAGAGGGCCATAGAACAGTATGGCAGACCTTCTGGATGAATCCATCAAGGAGAAATACAGGCAATACTTCGTGAACGATCCACTGAAGTTCATGAAGGATGCGATAGACTGGAATGCATTCCCGTCTTTACTGAAGGACATCTATCACAACGATACTGAAGATGGAGGAAGGCCAAACATTCCAATAACAACGATGGTGAAGATTCTCTTTCTCCAGTCTCTATACAACTTATATGATCAGCAGGCTGAAAAGGAGATTCATGACCGTATCTCATTCATGAATTTCCTAGACTACCCTGATATTCTTCCCGATTCAAAAACAATATGGTTCTTCCGTGAGAGGCTGTCGAAAACGGGAAGGGATCGCATAGTATGGAACGAACTTCAGAGACAGCTTGATTCAAAAGGAATCAAGATAAAAAATGGAACAATCCAGGATGCAACTTTCATCACATGGATCAACATGAGAAGCATCTTGAAACAAGAGAACTTGGAAATACAAGAAGATCTAAGGACGGAACATTTACAAAGAAGAACAACAAGACTTACTTCGGTTACAAGGGGCACATCCTGACAGATGATAATATCGTCCCGATAATAAGATCTTATGCAGTCACAACAGCCAGCACCCATGACAACAAGATAGATCTGTCAAAGAGGGGCATTCCCATATACAGGGATAAAGGATACTTTGGAGTCAAGCCAAAGGGATTCGATGCAACTATGTCCAGGGCAATGAGATGTTTCAAACTCAGCATTTATAGCATCCTTCGTAACAGGAGAATATCGAGGAAGAGAGCTCTTGTAGAATATCCATTCTCAATCATAAAAAGAGTATTCCACTTCTCACACACTTTAGTTACATTATCGAGAAGAGTTAGGGTCAAATTCATGTTTTCCTGCTTTGCATACAACTTATTCGCATTGAATATTCTGAATGGATAGCTACGGCTATCCCAATTGTCGAAAAAATAGATAGAAAACAGGAATAAGAAGGTAGTAAAAGTGATTCTTTCCAAATGTTCCCAATGCTGGACAGATCAATCAAACATAATTCTTCAATGAGATAGGGTTATTCGGAATCCTCTTAAGTTAGGCAATTGGTTGTTGTATTCGAAAGAAATAGATATGGCTGAATTATGAATCATTGAATCAGATTTCAAAAAATTGTTAGCTGAATCTTGAATGGCTCTACTTAGATAATCATAATGCTCTCTTAGCCATAGGTCTTTTCTATCGCGTAGTTTTTCTTTGCCATCTTTTATGTATTCTAAAATTACTGTGAATACAGCTATTATTGGGCCTATAACTATTGCAATTATTTCATAATTCATATTCTCACCTTATCTTAAAGAATAGGATAGCCCATATTTAATGGTTAATGGAAAGTCAGTTCATTGCTATGTCAGGTATCCTAAACTCAAGCTGTTTGCTATTTTCCATTGTGTGTCTGCCTTATTCCCCGATGTTCTCAAACATGATATTTTCTAAAGTATGTTGTTTGTTTTTGGATTCATAACGTTGATTGAAAGTGTTCTTGATTTTCTAGATTAAGAGTTTAGCATTATCTGGTTTCGGAAGTATGTCCTAATTTTCAGTTGTTTTGAAATCGTTTTTAAGTTTGACTCAACATCATTTCGTTTATAAGGAGAGGGGAAGTTATTAAGCAAACCTGAGGAAATCACAGGGCTCCTCAGTCCAGAATAATGTTTAAATTCAGATTGTGATACGACCAAGTCCGCCTCCTGTTGGCCCCTCTAAACTTGCAGGGGGCGGATATTCAAAAATTGTCCATAATCCTTCTTTTAAGTTCTTCATTCACATTTCCATACACAAAACTGTCCAATATGAATCTCATGTCTTCCTTTGATAAATTGAATACATTCCTCGCAATTAGAACTTCAATTTCTGCCCTTAAATCAATATTTTCATTGTTCATCGAATTGTTGACAATTTCAACGATTTTGTCTCTAATGTCTTTATTTACTCCAGGCATTGGTAATTCGTAAACAAAGAACATGTTAAGATTTGCAGATACCAACATTCTTATATAATAATCCAACAAGTGTGTTGCATAATGTCTGACGTATAACAGACATTGAAATATTATGAGTTGATTGGGAATTTATGAACAACCCCCCAATCAATGATAAATTAAAGGAAGGAATATTAGGATATCGATCATCTGTTAGAGATTGGAGTAAGTACAACAGGTCCCTTGTTGAGAGGATGTTTAGTTTATTGGATACAAGTTCCCTCTCCAAATGGAAGCATTCCTTAGAAGAAGAAAATAAATGCAAGAGAGGGAGACCCTTCAAGGTGCCTGATGTTCTGATAAATTTCCTTGCGAAAATTAGATCCATTTATTCCATACCATTCAGATCTCTTGAATCAATCCTCAGAATATTCTCAGGTATTATGGGTTTGAATGCAATCCATTATACTTCCATATTCAGGAGGATAAGGAATATGAAAGTCATGAATACAGAAAATAACTCTAAGAACATTGAATGTGCAATTGATTCAACTGGATTCAAGATAACAATAAGGGGGGATTACCTTGGAAATAAATGGAAAAGGGATAGAAAGGGATGGGCGAAGCTGCATGTTATTGTTGATATCAATGAAATAAGGGCATTGACTTTTTCAATAACAGATGAGCATATACATGATTCAAGGGAAGCATTGAATCTTGTAAATAGAATAAGAGAGAAAATAACAAGATTATACGGTGACAAGGCATACGATTCAAGGAGCATATACAATGCTCTTTGTGGAAAGGCTATCATTCCAGTGAGGAAGAAATATTCCACACTGTCAAAAGGCTCTTCCTACAGGGCAAGAATAGCAAGGGAGATAAGAAGAACATCCGAGAGTGAATGGAAAAATAACAATAATGTAAAAGGCCATTGAAAATTGATCATTTTCGGCCATCTAAAATTGACCAGAATCGCTCACTTAAAATTGACCACCCCCCTTTTCCATGAAGAGGGAAGAGTGAGATGTTGGTTACGGAGGAATGGCATATGATCAGGGAGATGAGTGAGAAGTGTAAAAGTCGGTTTATTTTTCCCCATTTTCGGCGGTTAAGAATTCCCCAAAATCGCCGGTTTAAAATTCCCCACCTTCCTTCACAAGACGGTGGGGGATTGTGTACAATGATGAGGTGTGGATGATGATAAGAGAGATGAAGGAGAAAAGGATGAGCGTTACAGCAATAGCAGAACATCTTGGAATTGACAGGAAGACAGTCCGTAAATACATGAAAAGCGATAAGGTTCCCAGGCCATCTCACAGTAAGAGGAAGTCAAAACTGGATCCTGTGAGACCTATAGTAAAGGAACTGATAGATAAGTATGATCTATCAGCAGTCCGTATACTTGAGGAAATAAGAAAATGGGGTTACAAAGGTTCCTATACAACCTTAAAGGAATACTGCAGGACCCTAAGGAAGGAGAGAGCGATAAAGGCAGTATACTGCTTTCAAAGTCCTGTCATTCCTGTACAACCTTGCATATCTTTTTACAAGGGAATAGCTTCCGTTAAATCCCCTTCTGACAAGATCTTCATGTATTCTCACTGCAGAGAGATTGTATTTACTGATAAGCTCCTATACCGTAGGGAGGAATGGCTCTATCTTGGAGCTCCTCTCCCTTGTATTTGTGTATTTAGGGACGTTATCACTCTTAAGGTATTTTCTGGCGGTCTTTCTGTCTATTCCAAGTCTCCTTGATATTTCAGATATACTCATCCCACTCCTGTGCATCTCCCTTATCATATACCATTCCTCCGCTGAATACAATTTTCCTCTACCCCCTCTATATATAGGGGGTGGGGAAAATTAAATTGCCGATTTTGGGGAATTTTATTTTGCCATAAATGGGGAAAATTTACTTGCCACTTACAACTTTAAATGCAAAAATGAATTGACCGAAATGTTCAGTAAGAGTATCCCTGATACACAACATTTGTGACACCATCCTAGGGTTTTGAATAATTACAAAAATTCAGTTTTTGTTCTTCAAATCTTTGTCTTTATTTTCACACAAGTCAGGAGGATTCTTATAAAGAAAATCAATGAAATTACCATCTATCAGTGCTGGAAAAGATGGGAATACAAAATTAACACCCTTTATTTCCTTCCTGATCAAATCACCCTGTTCATAAAGTGTATTATCGTTTGCAATATCTGATATTTTATTTAAATTGCCTGCTGGGATCCCTTTCTCCTGGAATAATTTGATCCAAAACCCAGAAGGTTTTTCCAGCAGCTTTTTTTGAATTATACCAACAAGTCTTTCCTTATTTCTTACTCTCTTTTCGTTAGTTGCAAAATCCATTTCCTGAGCTAGCTCACTGAAATATTCTATTTCTGTGAACTTTTTCCATATGTTGTTGTTAGCAACTGCTAAAATTATGGGTCTATCCTTTGTCTCGAACTTCTGATACGGTACTATTCCAAGATGGGATATCCCCATTGGAGATGGGTCATTGCCAGTAAGGGAAAAATAAGGGATCAGGTATGTCATTGAAAAGAGGCCGCAGTTGAAAAGAGGTACATTGATATTCATTCCCTTGAAATCTTTATACCTCAGTTTTTTAATAATCGCTGAAAGTATCATAATTGCTGCCATATATCCTGTGTAAATATCCACTGTGGAATTACCAACTCTGCATAAATTCTCCTTATCAATCCCTGTCACCGATATCAGTCCAGTTTCACCCTGCATTATGATGTCGTAGCCAGGGAGACCGTACTTCCTAGATCTCTCGCTAAATGCTGATATAGATACGTAGATGATTTTCTCATTGTACCTGTGAAGATTTTCATATCCGAGATTTAATTTTTTTAAAACTGTAGGAAGGAAATTGTGGATAATTACATCGGACTCTTTTACAAGATCGAGTAGTGTTTTGAAATCTTTTTCTTTTGTTAGATCCAAGCATATCTCATTCTTATTCAAATTTATTGAAGTAAAATAAGAACTTATTCCATCCTTAATGGGCTCGTAATTTCTTGTTTCATCCCCATTGTTTGGCTCTTCTACCTTTATTACCTCTGCTCCCAAATCCGCTAGAATCATACTTGCAAATGGACCAGCGAGTACTCTTGACATATCAAGTATTTTAATTCCATGTAAAAGGTTATTCATTGGTCCCATTAATTGACCAATTCAAGGAAGCTAATAAATTTACTTTAGCTCCGGCTACGTTGAATTAGCCGATATAAAGGTTTAGGGTGTCTCTAGTGTGTTAAGCAATTATTAATCGGTCAGAAAACATTAAGCCGGAACTTTAGTGGAGGTGTTTGATGCTCTATGACAAACACCTCTGTCGATTGCATAGAAAGGAAAGATAAAAGGATTTGGAATAAGTACAACCCCTCCCTCGTTCAAAGGATTAATGTGCTAATAGACACATCCTTTCTAAACACATGGAAGAATGATCTTGAGAGGGAGAATGAAGGGAAAGTGGGAAGGCCCTATGAGTACCCCCAGGAGTTCTTCCTCTTCCTGTCCAAAATAAGGTCGCTGTGGAACGTCCCATTCAGGGAGCTTGAAGCATTTGTGAGGAAGCTTTCTGAACTCACTGGGAAGTTCCGTCCATTAAGCTACGTTGCCATATTCCATAGAATCAGAAGCATTCCCGTCTACGGCATCATGGATGAGATAAACAGGAGTTCAAGAGAAGGAATGACGGTCATAATAGACTCATCAGGCTTCAAGATAACAGAGAGGGGAGACTGGTTGTCCTCCAAGTGGAATATGAAGAGAAAAGGGTGGATAAAGATGCATGTGGCAATAGACGGAGATTCCATGAATGTTATCTCATTATCAATAACGGATGAGCATTCCCATGACACAACAGAATTCAGAAAGATTCTCAACCCCATAGCCAGCAAATCAAAGATAGTCTATGGGGATGGAGCTTATGACTCAAAGAGCAACTTCAACTTTCTCCATAGCAGGGGAATTGATGCAGTTATTCTACCAAGGGAGAGCTCTTCAACATTATCAAGAGGTTCTCCATATAGGGCTAAGATAGTCAGAAGAATAAGAAATATAGGTAGGGATCAATGGAAGAAGGAGGTGAATTACCCAAAAAGATGGAGGGTGGAGATATTCTTCTCCGCATTGAAGAGAGTTGTTGGTGAAACAATAATGGCAAGGAAGCTGAGGTATCAGATCCATGAGGCTGTGATGAAGATATACTGCTATTTCCTTCTCAGAAAGAACACGGTGGTGAGCTAGATGATCTTAAAATCTAATTACTTAACACACTATTGAAGAGACACAAACCCCACCAAATTCTCAGTCAGAGGTAACTTTGGTCCATTTTTCAAGCATGAAAATGTTAATAGAACGACATCGGATCATATATAATGGACATAATGATCATGGAGGGAGACGGTATAGGACCGGAAATTATGAAAAGCGCCCTTGAGATACTTAAAGCTCTGGAAGAAAACTTCGGTCTTAGAGTAAATCCCATCTCCTACGACATAGGTGCAAGAACTGTAGATGAAGGAAAATGGGACCTTCAGAAGATATTGAATGAAGCATAGCATTACAAGGCGATCCTCAAGGCGCCCATGGGTGATCCGAAGCTGGTTGGAGAATCCGGTACAGAAAAGGCCTTAGACATAATTCTTGGACTCAGGTTTAGTTTCGATTTGTTTGCAAACATAAGACCCATTCGTTTAATGCCTGGAATAACTTCCATACTGAGAGATACCAAAGGCGAGAATAGTATTGATTATACAATAGTCAGAGAAAACAGTGAAGGTCTCTATTCCAGTCATTTCGGTGGAATGGTGCTTAGAAATTCAGTGGCCATAGATAATCAGATAATAACAAGAGAAGGAACAGAAAGAATATCACGAATGGCCTTTGAAATTGCGAAAAAAAGCAAAGGCGCACCTTCCAACGGAAAACGATCTGTGATATGTGTGGACAAGAGCAACGTTCTGAAATCATTTGCCTTCTTCAGTAAAGTCTTCGACGAGATTGCAAGTGAGTTCCCTGAAATAGGATCTGAACACATTTACGGAGACGCTATGACGCAGTATATGCTGTACCATCCTGGTGATTTAAACGTCATGGTTACAGAGAACATGTTCGGTGATATCCTTTCGGACCTTGGAGCTGCAACTGTGGGAGGGCTGGGGTTCGCTTATAGTGCAAACCTTTCAAATAAGATCGGAATGTTTGAGCCGGTTCATGGCAGTGCGGTTGATATAGCCGGAAGAGGGATAGCCAACCCTACTGCAATGATAATGTCTCTTTCATCAATGCTTGAATGGCTGAAGTTCGACAAGGAAGCAAGGAAGGTTGAGAATGCTCTATTTAATGCGCTAAAGTCAGGAGTAAAGACCCCGGAAATGGGAGGGGACTACAATACTTCACAATTTACAAAAAAGATTGTTGATAATCTAATGAAATATTAGTATTTGCCTAGTCCTGTAAGTAACGTAAATGGTACCAAACACAAATATTAAATCCCTAACTTCGGAAAGGCATTGGGACATAAGTCCCCTAACTGCTAGCTGTGTAATAACATTAAATTATGTATGACTCCCTTGCAGAATCCCGATGTTTCTTTTCTATCATTTCTCCTCTGATATATTAGATTGCCAGTTGTCCTTTTATCAGAGGAGAATCCTGATTCTGAATCATTCCTCTTGAAGTATTCCCTGAGATAGTTCATGGGATCATCCATGAAACGCCTTATTATTTCCCTCCATTTGCTTCTCCCTCTTATTCTAGAATTCTTCTTGGAGATTATGAATATCATGGTGTTTTCATTGAAATCTTCCAGTATGCTCTGGCCTGAGTAATACCTGTCCAATCTGACACTCTTCAGATCAATGTTCATCTTCTTTATCATATCCAGCGCTCTATAGTAAGCATCCCTTTCAGATTTGACGGATACCCCGTATTCAAATACATTCTTGTGCTCAGGTCCATCAGTGCGAATGAGTAGACAAACCTGCCTTCCTTGACAATTTCACCGTTCTTCTCCCTTAATGAGCGGTAGTGCTTTGTGACAGTTAAAGAATAACCTGTACCGTCTCCTGATGTTTCAGCTGTATCTATTCCCTTTCTTTTCACAGAGGCAACGAATAGATTGTTCAATATCATTATAACAAGGGGATCTGAATACAGCCTTTCCACTGTTTTATAAGATATTTCCTTTGTTATTCCTAACAGGGGGAGGAGATATGCCGCCTTCCTGTTACTAAGACGGAATATCTCCTTAACAAGTATAAGGAAGACCTTCTCCCTTGCATTCAATAGGGAAGGTCTTCCAAAATCATCAACAACCAGGGAAGAACTCTCATCTATCATGGCTCTCAGTTCCAGAGCCATACCCTTCATCCTCTCCCTGTACAGGAATTCATAATCTTTCCAATTCATGACCACAGGTACGGAAAAATTTTCCCTGTACTGAGAGATGAGTTCATCTATATTCTCCTTGAACTCATCATATGTCAGCTGGGTGATCACACCTGATAATACAATGGAAATACATAATTATCCACGGATATACCTGAATATGACCATTAAGGACAGGGAGATTTCAATAAAGGATGAGACAATAATAATAAAGGACGGAGTGGAAACACTCTACGAGAAGACAGTAACTCCCTTCGGAAACTCAGCCAAAGTAGATGTTCCCAAGAGATTCATAGGCAGGCGGGTATATGTTGTTGTACTGAAGGACTAGAGACTTATGTCTCAATGTCCTTCGGAAAATAGGGTAATATGTAGTCACCTGGTTTTGGAGGTGTTGAGGTTTACTGACTCTGTGATAGGATAATTTATAAATCTATATCCCCCGTAGGCTTATATGAACACATTTGAACCCTGGGTGTT
>Ga0208549_100954_pt1 | contig 10915 bp, 8 predicted proteins | sample BED_host_MetaG_FD_187135 | JGI IMG/M metagenome (GOLD analysis project Ga0208549, IMG submission 187135) | Hot spring microbial mat communities from Yellowstone National Park, Wyoming, USA - BED_host_MetaG (SPAdes) (version 2) | ecosystem: Environmental > Aquatic > Thermal springs > Hot (42-90C) >... | reverse complement strand
TGTTTTTCGCTTTAGGTGGTATTATAGTTCTGTATATCTATTCTTTCTATTATCCTCAAATGCTTGTGTCTTTTACTGCGATAATTGCTGTTGTTGCCACTACATTCTTGTTCACTTCAATCTCAGCCATTATTGTGCCTTTTAGAAAAAACGTAAAAGAGTTGTACGAGTCTTCACCTGTTAGCTATTACAAAATAGGAAAACTTCCATTTATAACGCTATGCGGCATAGTGTATCTTTCACTTCTTTTGGTTGTTCTTTACTTTTACTTAACAAATCCAGCTTATGGCGCACTTTACTATCCCTCAATTGAACTGATATTAGGAACTTATGTAGCGGGTGCAATGCTCTATTTCATTGTGAAATATTATAGAAAGAAACAAGGAATAGAGTTAGAACTTGCTTTTAAGGGGCTTCCACCAGAGTAACATTTTACCCAACGATAAGGAGGGTGTAAAGGTTTGTGTTGGGTTTGATAGTGTCCAGATAACGTCTGTTTTTGCGGACATCGAGCTCAAACTTACAACATCGACTCTACAAGCGTTGAAGAAAGGGTTTCAAAAGAGTGCGTCGCAATAGAACCGGTTCACATTTATGAACACGCGTGTCCAGATAATGATTTTCCACACTCGATTGTTAGCTCATCACCCGTAATCCAGACACCATCGGGTTTCGCGAAGCTAACTCGGTGACAACACATGGTAAGCAACACAAGCCTTATTCATACACTATCGTCGGAGGAAGACCAGGTAAAACACTTCCACGCTTGGAATATACATTCACCAATTCGCTATCCAGACACCACTCCAGATAAGCTTCACATTCATAATAGCAGGTACGCTTCCTATATCTTTGTGAAACTCAGTTATAGCTGAAAAAAGTATTCGAGAGTTATGTGTAATTTATAAATACTCGTCATATTCAGAATTTTAAAAAACCTATCTATTCGGCTTTCCAAACATGGCAATGGTCAAACTAAAAAAGACTCATTTATATTAAGCCCCTTTCTACTACAAACTTTTCCTAAATATAACATTAAAGAATCATGTAGTCTGTTCTTATGGCAAATAATGTCAACGTCCGCATACATACACTATAAACCTTGTTAGCCCTTAGTTTCGTCTCATTACAACAGCCCTTTCATTTTGGTGGAACTAAAGAAAGTATGTAAGCCGCAACTTATATACATGCTACTAGTCGGCTTCCACATAAAACTCTTGGTATGTAAAGATATTGCGTCTCCAATTTCTTATTTCTCTTAAATTCGTTTTGCGGTTATACTAATTTTTTTATATTGAATTCTCATAACATGTTAGAATGATTCGCTTTTTCGAAATCCTTATCATAATATTGGGATATATTGAAAGGATAAGAATTACTTCGTGAACACCGGAGGTACACCATATTCTTTATGATTTAGTTGCAAACTGGTTGAAAGCTGTTAATCTTATGCGCAGCTTTTGATGTTCGCAAAAATTGTCCTTCTCTTTAACCGAAGAACCTCTCTATCCTTTCTCTAATGGTGATCTAAGCAGTTTTAAGAGTTTATACCAAGAACCTCTGACAACTTGTTAGTATAATTCTTGAGTGCTGAAGAAAAGCGTCGAAGGAACTTCGCGTCCTTTGTTACCACTTGTGCATTCGCAGCCACTCATACACTTCATGTTTACTTTTTCGTCTCAAGGGCTTTAAACCTCCTCTCCCTCATGGCAGTGAGTCTTATCTAGAAGCAGTAGCCCTTGTCCACTTAAGATGGGAGTATCTCATGCTTTACCTTCCTGATGACCCGCGATGCAAATATGACACGCTTTTTCTTAGATTTTTATTGAGGATGTATCATACCTATTACTTCAGTTTTTTAATAGGGTTTGCATAAAAAGCTAGTAGGGGTCCGTTCATTAACCTTTGTCTGATATTCTTATCTGTCCAAGAGCTGAGTATCCAAAAGAATTATAAAAAGGGTTAAAAGTATATTACTATATCATTTGATAAAGAACTTACTCAGGTGGAATAGCCTTAAAGGCTAAATCAATTTCTATTCCTTGTTTCTTTCTATAACTCTTAAAAACTAAGTACCATATTGCACCAAACACGTAAGCGCCCATTACAAAAATCAGTACGCCATAATTATATAATCCAAGTGCAGGAACACTAAGCCAATAATAAGCCACAAGTGCATTAAATAATAAACTAATTACTCCAGTCAGAGTTATTAATGGAAGACTTCCAATTTTATAATTTGAAATTGGTGATGATTTGTAAATTTCAGGTCTTCTAAATGGTAATAAAGCACCAGCGGCGCTTGTAAACATATAAGGTATAGCTCCACTTGAAAGAGTCGCTGGGATGATGAGTGGGGCATATTGTGGATAAAATGCAGCAGCCCAAAGTTCTCCAGCTGCTACTATCAAGGCTAAAATAGTAAAATTCAAAGGAGTTCCCCAACGTTCAGATACCTTAGTAAACAAATCTGGTAGTACTCTATCAAAAGCCATTGAAAATCCTAATCTTATGGGTCCACCGATCGTGTTATAAAAAATTTGATATCCATTGGCTATAAATGCTATCATAATCAATAATAAAGAAATTAAGATAATAATGTTTAGCGAGGAACCACTAAGAGCTGCAAGGTACGTTGTAATATAGGCTCCAATTGGTATTCCAAAGTTTCCCGTAAGAGTTAAGTAACTTGCTGAAGTAACGAATTGCCAACTTGCCATGCGTATAAGAGTATAAGCCATTAAAATCCATATAATAGCTGTAAACCATCCTGAACCAAGCATAATTATAGTTTGATTCTTTAAAGAACTGGCCCCCCTAATTTCCCCATTAAATTGTGCACTCCAGAAGGCCCAAGCCAATAAAGACCATGTTACAGGAAAAATTCCAAATTGATCAAATAGACTTATATGACTTCTTAAAATTAGACCATTCGAGGTTGCTGAATTAATCACTTGGTGATAATAATCAGGGCTACTAACGAACAAAGTTGAAAATTCATTAAATTTTTCAACGAACAGGTTATGCGGCGTTAAGCTAAATACCAAAATTGTAGCAGTAATCCCTGCCATTACTGAACCCATAAGAAACCATTGGACCTTTGCATAGAATCTAATTGGTAAGATTAATTGTATTCCTGCTAAAACAAGAATAATTATTCCTGCGATAAAGAAACTCAAACCTACACCCGATCCTATCCACGTTCCAAAGTTCATCCATATTTGATTATGATAAAATGCACCTATTGTAACGAAAAAGGGTCCAATTCCACCAGCAACCGCATAAAATGTGCCGAAGACCACCCAATATATTAAATAAAATATATCACCAATAATTATTGAAGCAGCAACGCTAGGTATCAAAATTCTACTCTGAAAAACCCAATCTGCTCCACTACGAGGAATAGTAACAGATAGAAAAGCATATGTAATCCACATTGATGTTCCTAAAAGAGCCGTTAAGAAAATACCTAGAATAAGATTGCCATTCGGAAAGACCCCAGCGGCCGTCGTGATGTCGTAAGCACCTCCAGATAAAACAGCCATAGTTAATACATTAAACATAAAAGCATCACGCGCTTTCCATTCTCTTACTAACCCTGTTACATCTCTTAAAAATACTGAAGGCTTTTTTGACATGCATGATTATTTCAACATGTTTATTATAAATTTTTCTCTAAGTTGATGATATCCAGTAATACTTATAGTGGTAGGCGCCACGGATTGGTGAAACCCGTGGTGCCCACCACCGACTCACTTTAGAAATTCAAACTTGCGAGAAAAAGAGATTCGAGCTCAAGGTCGTGGCGGGGCTTCTCAGCGTTTTTGGTTTGAGGGGCAGATTTCATGCTTTTTAGCTTGCTTTCAGAGGCTCGAAGTCAAGCGTGTAGAAGTGGATAAGAAAGGTTAAAAAAGCTCAAATGACTCAGAACCATAGGAGGACTCTAGTAGTGTACTCATTGTAAAGTATGGTGGTTCACCAGTGTGCGTTTGGGTCGTGGTTGACCGCTTTATGAGGCAACGATTTGGTTTGGGGTGTCACGAAAACCGCACAAAACGCGCTTTCTTAGAAGGTTCAAAAGTGACACCATGAACCTGTTGTTCTCAAACACCGAGAAAGTTGGTACCGCAAGGCGGTGAGAAGTTTAAAAAACACGTGTACCAATCTTTTGGGTTATGAAACTCTGTAGAGTCTTTGGATGTCTAAAGGAAAAAGAAGCTTCTGCAACAACACCAAAAGAAAACAGTCTTAACGTCCCTTTTAGACTAAGGCCATTCATGCGGTGGTACACAGAGTGCAGGTGATACAAATGAAGTATTATCTGGATATCATCAATATTAATATAGTAAAGTTTAAATTCTAGAGAAAAAATTTTGTTATATGTCTGTAAGATTTTATAAGAATTATATAAATGGTGAATTTGTCGACTTAAATAACGAAAACTTCATAGATGTATATAATCCTTCAGCAGGGGAAGTTATCGCAAAGGTTCAAAGGGCTGAATCCAAAGACGTTGACGTTGCAATCGATGCCGCGCGAGAAGCGTTTGACTCTGGTAGGTGGAGCAAGCTAACACCTGCAGACAGGTCTAATCTTTTATTGAAAGTAGCTGATTTGCTAGAAAAAAACAAAGATGAATTTATCGAGCTTGAAACGCTTAACACTGGAAAGAACATAAGGCAAGTGTCACAATACGATGTGCCCTATACGATTGATAACATAAAGTTTATCGCAGGTGCATGTAGAATATTAGAAGGTATTGCTATGGGGGAATACGTGAGCGATGGAACAAGTTGTGTCAGGAGGGAACCTATTGGTGTTGTTGGAGTTATAACACCTTGGAATTATCCGCTTATGATGGTGGTTTGGAGAGCCTTTCCAGCGTTAGCGATGGGCAATACTGTAGTGGTAAAACCAGCGAGCTGGACGCCTATTACCACGCTCAAGCTTGCAGAATTAATGCACAAAGCAGGCTTTCCGAAAGGTGTGTTTAACGTTGTGGTAGGTCCTGGAAACACCATAGGCGAACATCTCGCAAAAAGCAAAAAAGTTGACATGATTGCATTTACTGGAAGCACAGAAGTGGGCAGGCGTTTACAAGAGCTCGGGTCCTCAAACCTAAAAAAAGTATCACTCGAATTAGGAGGTAAGGCTCCGTTAATTGTTTTTGATGATGCCAACGTAGAAGCCGCTGCAGAGGCGAGTGTTGTCGGGGGGTTAATAAATAATGGTCAAGATTGCGCAAATTCCACTCGTTACTATCTTCACGAAGAAATTGCTGAAAAGTTTATCAAAGTTCTTACTTATAAACTTCAACGTGTTAAAATAGGAGACCCATTTGACCAAGAAACAGATTTAGGACCGCTTATTTCGAAAACCCATAGAACAAATGTGGAAAAGTATATTGAAAAAGGTGTTGAAGAAGGTGGAAAACTCTTATTTGGCGGATATGAACCAAAAATACCTGGTCATGAGAATGGGTTTTATCTTTCACCGACTGTGATTTATACAGACAACGAAAATTCTTCTATTGTAAAAGAAGAAATCTTTGGTCCTGTTTTTACTGTCTTAAAGTTTGAGGATTATGCCGATGTTATTCAGAAAAGTAACGACGTAATATATGGTCTTGGCGCATCTGTATGGACTTCTGACATAACAAAAGCTATGAGAGCCATCAGAGATTTGAGATTTGGAACAGTTTGGGTTAATGAGCATGTGGTTGTTCCTTCAGAGATGCCTTGGGCTGGTTATAAGCAAAGCGGGCATGGCGCATCGCTCTCCAAATATTCTTTGGAAGAATTCACGTATATAAAGCATGTTTACATAGATTTAACTGGAAAACTTAAAAAGGAGTGGTATTCTCAGATATTCAAACATTAGAATTTTGTAAATCTAACAGATATTGATCAAACTGTAAATGGCGAATTGATTTCTTAGCTTCGTAAAATGTAATCAAAATGCTAATCGAGTTGATTTTAATTTTAAAAATCAACTCTTCATCATTTTATACAATATTAATCTTATAAAAATAGAAAATACGGAATATTACAAAGTCTTAAAGAATCACACGATTAGGTCAGCCATATAGGATATGCCGCTTAAGTGTTCTGAGACAGCGGATAAGGCTGTTTTCAAGTTGAACAACGACTGAATGTAAGGTAATTAACCGTAAACACAATTTATCATTAAATTTAAATGTTGACTAGAAGTTCAATGGAATCCTAAGACCTTAAAAAGGCGCTTGACAAACATTAAGCGACTAACAGAAATCCTAAGGTCCATGTGTTCAAACCTTTTGACTACTTAGGTTATTACCACGTTCGCGACATGGAGGATAAATGATTGCTGAGAACGAGTGCTAAACTATTTACAAATTAATGCAATCAGACCACACGCTTCAATACAATCCCTTGAGTATTCTACCCATTCTGTTATGGCTCAGGCTAAAAAAGAGCATTTTAGATATGTATGGTGCGAACCTATCTGGATCTCAAATTTTTATTTGAGTAATTTTATAAAAAACTACATATTTTATTCTTCATTCCAAAACTCCTTCATACATGTCATTTAATAAATTAATAACATTTTCTTCATTCAATTTTCTAGGATTGTATTTTGAAAGATTATACAAATGTTGTCGTTCCCGAACTATATATTGAGCGAACGGTTCTAAATAACTCTTCGGAAAGTTGATATCTTTAAGTCTAGTTGGCATTTCTAACTCACTCAACAATTGTAAAATGAAATATGGTAGTTTTTTTGCGAGACTCTTTAAGGAGCTTCCGTCTTCTTTTAAACCAATCGACTGAGAAATAAAATACATTTTTTCGATGCAAGCTGGTAAGTTAAAATTAAGTATATAAGGCAACGAAATTCCAACGGCCATACCATGCGGAATATTAAATTTAGGACCAAACGCTTCAGCTAAACAATGTCCTAAGATAGCTGGTCCACCAACCCAAGGATAAGCTATTACCATACCTCCAAGCAACGCGCCCATTGAGGTACCGCTCCTAGCTTCTATGTCGTCAGGCGAATTGTATGCTTTTAGGCCAAAGTTCAGTAAAAGTTTGGTTGCCTCTATAGCTAAACCATCTGAAATAGGTGTCGATTGTTTACTGATTAGCCCTTCTAAATTATGACCTAATGCATCCAAAAGACTACTTGCGGTAACTCTTGGCGGACAAGTCAAGGTTAATTTAGGGTCGACTAATGCAACCTCAGCGAATAAATTGCTACTGGCTGCAAAAGTTTTAAACATTGATTCCTTTTCTATAACGACCGCATAATTTGAGACTTCGCTTCCAGTTCCAGCCGTTGTCGGTATTAAAATCTTAGGCAAACTTGGATTCTTAAACTTATCTTCTAAAGGATTAAGATATTCCAATGGATCCCCTTGATTAGTAAGCATATTAGATATCATTTTAGCCGTATCTAGTACACTCCCTCCACCTACACCAATAATCACATCATATGGAGCAGTGTTTCTTGCCCATTCAACAGCGTTTCTTATACTTTCAATAGTAGGTTCAAATGCAACCTTATTATACACTTCCAATTTGATTTCTTGACGTTCAACTGATTCTATAATGGGGTTAAGTAAACCTGATTTTTCAACATTAATATCAGTGACTAATAGCGATCTTTTACCACCTAGCCTTTTTGCTTCAAATCCACATTGTTTCGAAGAGTCTGGCCCAAAAATTATACGTCGCGGTTGATCAAATAATAAATTCAGTGCAGAAAGTCGCGGATTAAAAAAATATTGGTAGTGGAAACTCATGCTTAACTATTATTTTTCAGAAATATTTAATAGTTTCGTTAAAAAGCGCTGTGTTGAATAATTATTTATAGCGCGGCTGTCAATTCCTTGCTTATGAACCCAAAAGAAAAAGACAGCCGCAATAATAATAGCAAAAGATGGGGTAATAGGTTTATCGACAAAAGGAACTGGAAGAGTTACAATGAAGAGCTTGTAGTGAGGGGTGAGTTTTTGCTGCCAATCGATATGTTTGACAACTGGTATGAAGAATTGGATAAGATGAATGATGGCAAGAAGGGTAGGCCTTATGAATTTCCTGAATCTTTCATTAAAATCCAGGCTGTATGGCATCAGTGGGTTGATTACAGGGGACTTGAGGGTATAGCAAGGTCACTGGAAAGGTTATGCTTGATACCTTACCATGATGATTACACAACCATATGGCACAGAGTACATGACATGAGGCCTGAAATAAAGCTACCAACTTACGATGAAGTTGAAGCTGGCTCAGACGGAACTGGGTTTAAGTCTGGCAATGCTGGCGAGTACAGGACTTATGTGTATGGAAATTTAAGGAGAAAGTACGTTAAGGTAATAATAACTGCGGACGTGAGGACTAAGAAGCTGATTGCTGTTGATGTAAAGATCGGCGAAGTATCTGAGCCAAAGGTTGCTGCAAAGCACATAAGTTAAAAGAGAACGGGATTAAGCTGAAGAAGTTCTACGGCGATGGCGCATACGATACGAACGAAATATTCAATGTAATTGGCGATGCAGAGTCAGCTATAAAGATAAGGAAGAACGCTACAATCGTTGTAGGGGTAGCATGAGGAGAAGACAGGAAGTTAGGGAGTACATGAAGCTAGGTTATAAAAAATGGGCAAAGAGGGTTAAGTATGGCCTTAGGTGGGCTATCGAAGGGATATTCTCATCTATAAAGAGAAAGTTCGGAGAAGACCTTAGGGCAAGAAGTGTAATTGGTTTGCTAGCGGAAGCTATGCAAAAAGTTTGGGCATACGATGCAATGGTTAATTATGCTAAGAACGCAATGCTAATGGCATGAACAATTAAAGCCTATTGGTTAAGATAAAAAAGAATTATTCAACACAGCAGTTAAAAAGTACTCTATTTAATAATTTTCTAAACTTTTTTTTGATATGTTCAGTTCATACATCACTCTATTTTCTTATATAGCTTATCATTTCATCATATGTCCACAGTTTTTGCATAGCTTCCGCTAGGAAAGCTATTACACTTCAAGCATTAAGTCTCCGAACCTTATAACAGCAGAGAATATACCTTCAACAGTTACCTCAGTTTCGGATCCTTCTCCTATAAATGCTCCAACGTCTATTAGCTTCTTCGTTTTTACATCCGCGGTTATTACAACGTTAACATATTTCCTCCTTTGTTTTTGCATATATATGTCTTGTACTCTCCAGCGGATCCAGATTTAAACCCTGTCCCGTCTGCAGCAATTTCAGCCTCTTCTCCACCAGGAAGCTTCATTTTAGGCTCCATACCATGAATCCTGTACCATGATGTGGTATAGTCATCACAATGAGGTATATGACCGAGCTTCTCAAGAGCCCTGACTATACCTTTAAGGCTTCTGTAGTCTATCCACTGATGATTGCCTAAAATTTTATAAAAGATGATTCTGTAAATACGTAAGGCCTTCCTCACTTGCTTCTGTTCATGACTTCAAGCTCTTTGTCCCAGTTTTCACATTTCAATGTCTGTAAGAACTCTCCCCTCGTAACAGTTCAATTATACTTTACCAAGTCCCTTTTGTCGATAAACTTGTTACCCCATTTTTTGTTATTATTGTTGCGGCTACTTTCTATGCACATAAACTAACGAAAGCGGCCGCGCTTTATATTATTTATTCAATACAGCAGTTAAAAGGTTTAAAATAAGCATTTAGATAATACTTTAAGTAATTTTTTTATAACAAGCATGAAATTTAAAAAAACTCTCTGTATCACACACCAAGAATTTTTTGCTGATATCCAGATAATATTTATAGTGGTGGGTTCCACGGGTTTCACAAATCCGTGGTGCCCACCACCGACTCACTTTAGAAATTCAAACTTGCGAGAAAAAGAGATTCGAGCTCAAGGTCGTGGCGGGGCTTCTCAGCGTTTTTGGTTTGAGGGGCAGATTTCATGCTTTTTAGCTTGCTTTCAGAGGCTCGAAGTCAAGCGTGTAGAAGTGGATAAGAAAGGTTAAAAAAGCTCAAATGACTCAGAACCATAGGAGGACTCTAGTAGTGTACTCATTGTAAAGTATGGTGGTTCACCAGTGTGCGTTTGGGTCGTGGTTGACCGCTTTATGAGGCAACGATTTGGTTTGGTGTTTCGTTCACACGAACAATACAAAAACGCGCTTTCTTAGAAGGCTAATAAAGACGTGCCTCGGTAACCCGCTTATACTCACACACTGTGGAACACGGTACCGAGAGGCTGTGGTTCGAGCATGGTTCAAAAACCACGTTTACCATACTTTGGACTTCGAAGCTCTATTGAGTTTTTGGATGTCTAAAAGACCGACAAGGAGCTTCTACAACAATAAATCTAAGAAAACTTTGAACCTTTCGTAGGCTTTTTGAAGTTATGTAGTGATACACCAAGTGTGATGTGCATGTATCCCTATTCAATATTGGACTCCGTAAACCTTATCACTGTATTAAAGGTATTTTACACATGTCTATTTATGAGATTGTAATAATCGGCGGTGGAGCATGGGGTTGTAGCGCCGCTATGAACCTATCAAAACGGGGTAAAAAGGTTTTAGTTTTGGAGAGAGGTTATTTGGCATACACTCAAAGTGGACACACAAGCGCTATTATTAGACAGTTCTATTCTCACGAGGAAACTGCAAAGATCGCTATGCTTAGCTTAAGATATTTCAAAGATTTTAAGCAAAAAACTGGCTTTGACGCACACTTTAGACAAACTGGTTTGCTGGTTATTTCTGATGATAGTGAAAGCATTAAGCGTACTGTGGAAGTTTTGAAAAAAATTGGAGCAAAATGTGAACTTTTGGATAAGGATAGAGTTAAAGAAATTGAACCTTCTATTTCTTTATCGAATGATGAAGTGTTTGCGTTCGAACCAGACGCGGGATATGTTGATCCTATAGCAACGGTGT
>Ga0208549_100953_pt1 | contig 10921 bp, 14 predicted proteins | sample BED_host_MetaG_FD_187135 | JGI IMG/M metagenome (GOLD analysis project Ga0208549, IMG submission 187135) | Hot spring microbial mat communities from Yellowstone National Park, Wyoming, USA - BED_host_MetaG (SPAdes) (version 2) | ecosystem: Environmental > Aquatic > Thermal springs > Hot (42-90C)... | reverse complement strand
GAGGGAACACGACGTCAACGATCAGGGCGGTGAGCCTCCGTAGCTTGGAAGTCATGGATGCTCACAAACGGAGACCCACCGCCCACCTTAAATATTATACAAGCAAGTGAAATTGTGGGACACACTCTATAAGTTGTTTTACCTCTAGGGTGCGACTAAAAGTGTAGTCATTAAGGCATAGTGTAAGCATTTAGATATAAATATTTACGTAAAGAGTATTACTTACGGATAGGAGTCAAGTAATCAGGGGTAACCTCTTTTGTCCCTCTTGCGGTAGTTACCACGTGGCAAGTGTGGTAAGCCTAGGGACGTCAAAGGGTAGTCGAGCATGGATTGCGGTAGGATTTTTGTTACTAATGTCCCTCACCACCACTATTCTGAGGAGTTGGGGGATAGGGCGTTGAGGATGTACGCTAAGGGTATGGAATATAAGGGCTATTTCCAGGACTTTGAAGGTACAGTTATGATGTAATGTATTCCCTTGGGTTTATGCATTACAGCAAACGGAAGTAAGATAAGGAGTTGGTTGAGCTCTGGGGTAAGGCTGAGGAATTAGCGGATGATAAGCTGTGATTGAGCCGGTTAACGAGATGTTGACCTACTTGTCTAGGAAAGTGTTCTATAAGTGGGTTTTCAATTGTTCTCCGTATACCACATTCGGCCTTTACTTAGTTTATTCCGCTAGTGATAGGGGCGAGAAAGGCTTCAGGTAAATTCACAGTACGTGCGGGGGAGGGGGTGAACTGTGGTTACAACGTTTACTTCTCCTCCATGGACAACACCGTCGTCTCACCAGTGAGACTTAACGAGTCTACACAACATTCCTTGAGAGATGGGCTAGTTAGATTCAAGGAGACTACTTGAGGGTAATGGTAGTTGTTATATGTATCCTATCCCGATGGGGGGTGAACCTGAGGTGGTTAGAACCATGATTAGTGGCTTTTAAAACAAGGGGATCAGTTACGAGATTGTTGGTTTATACTTTAGGCTCCAACGACTCAGGGCTTAGGTAAGATCACTATAATGGTATTTCGCATGCGGCCTCTACGTCAGAGAAACGAGGAGGGTGAGGCCAGATGCAGTTTCAGGTTTCACTGACTACAATTTCTACTACATGAAGGAATTTGGGGACTTCGAGGTTACCGCGATTCTCGTCTCGCATACATACTGGTTGATCTGCCAGAAATGTGAGCTCCTTAGATGGGGTAATTCGAGAGATTATAGGTGATTTATTCATTGAGTTAGCTTTAATGAGACTAAGATGTCTTTTAATAGAATCCATGTATGCCCCTGTCTAATCGCCAACGGAACGTGGGTATAGAACTTACTGACTAATTCCGGACGGAGGGGAAGGCTAGTTAGAAAATTCTAGTGACCCTCGGGATACTTAGTGAGCGCGACCGCCATTGAATAGTTCCATGTTGTCCTCAAATAAGTTGCCTATTGATGCCTTCTTTATCGCTCTGGACCAGAACTTAAACCCCTTACCGTATCCAAGCGAATCACACATCAGTAGAGATCCCATAACGAAGTGTTTCAAATGCAATGCGAACCATTTCCTCCTGAGCGCCAAGTAAAGCGAATTCCTAGTGATCAAGTAGTAACGAAGCGGATTAGAGTAGTGCAGCAGCCCCGGCGAGCTTTTCCCCTGCCTAGCGTGAAGGAGCCTCGAAATTTCGACGTAGATCCTTCCGCATAAGTTACGTGGATCACGAAAGCCTTCTCCCACGCCGTGACTCATCATCACCTCGGAATAAACGTAGATGCTGCCGTGCTTCTGAGCCCTGTAGCAGTAATCGTAGTCAATGGCGTCAAGAAACAGGTTCTCCGAGTAGGGCTCCCTCATTCCGTAGTCGACGTTAAGCAAAGTACCAGAGTTAACGATGAACTTCGCTACATGGAAGTTGGTTCCATTCACTTTCCTCACTAAGTGGGCGTATCTCACATTCACGCTGAGTAGAAAGGGATTCACTAGCTGTTGAGCTTCCTTGACTACTTTAGATGGTTTGAAGTTATCTAAAAGCTCAGAATCCTGATCTAGTAAGAGAACCGATTCATGCCCAGATTCTTTAGCTAGCTGGATAGCATAGTTATAAGCCTTGCCTAGGCCGTAATTTTTATCGAATCCGATGAAACTATCTACCACTTCGGCCAGCTGTGGTGTCACCTGAGAGTTGTTGTCTATAACAAGGATCTCTGCATTGGGCTCATTCCGCCGCAGCACATCAATGTTCCTAAGTAGTTTCGTGACGTCAGGGTTATAGGTTACTATGACCGCTAACATAACCCCCATCTACCTGCCGTTCTTCGTAGTGAAAGCTACGGATTATTAATAAATTTTACTATTAGAATGGATAGCTTACATTATACATCTTTGCTTTAGAGATTTTCCTTTCCGGATGAAAACGCGAGTTCAGTTAAAGGACGACGCAGGGTACCCAGTTCACTTTCGCTCTTTTACGGAATCGCTTCTCGATTCTAGGAGAAGGAGACAGGGGAGAGGAGTGCCGCAGTCGGGAGTTCGATAAATGGAATCACTACTCTCCTTCTGGCCGCCGTTAGTGAGGGCAAGCTTCCTCCAGCGACTTATTTACCTCTCACTGATAAGGAGGTCATGTGTTCCACCTCCAAGTTCCTACACTTCAGTGGGGGTTCGTAAGACCAGTTTCTAGTCTTTTGTTCCCTAGTCTTTCTTAGACCTCTTAGCGACTATGTGGAGCGTCTTCAAGAAGCTGTGGGTACTCAATCCAATTACAGAGTCGTAACGGAGGAGAGATCCACTCGCTACGTCGACTTCTCCTAACCATGTAACTACGTGACCACAGTTAACCCGAAGGGTGGAGAGGTGGAACTGGTAGGTTACTGCCCAGTGCTCTACTGTCAAGAACACGGGGATAGGAAGTTTGGGTTGAAAGTCCCTATGAGAAAAGTAGGACGGTCGTTTCCACGCTCATCTATATCTCCATAGACACCCCGTTCCCCTAGGTCAAGGCAGAGCGAGGAAAGAACCCGCGAGTTAGAGGCCTTTAGCAGAGGAGGGCCGAGCGGCGTAATGTGGGGTTACCCGAGGTGGATTAGACCAGAAATCCCCTCGTGGAGAAACAAAAGGCCAAACCTTTCATGGAACCACAACACTACTTACCCTCGTTATCGCGAGCTCCCATGAAATCCTCACGAAATCGACTAGAGACCATTTACGCGATCACAGATTAACCCCGTGGAACTCGCCGTCCTCGGCGAGGACGCCATTTCTCGAACTCATGGAAGGCTAGGAGGGATGGATCCCCTATAGCCCATCGTTCGAGTCCACGACACTTTCCTATCACTCTAGATTTACCGACCTCGTCGAATTCCCCCACACTGTGTCAACCACCCTGTTTACCCTCCTCCCGAGCTCACTCCTTCTTACCTCATCCCCTCACCTTCTTTGGAGTTGATCCAGTATTTGCCTTACCCTAACTTCGCTCGAATCTCTATGCCTAACTAGCTCATGTCCTTTCTTGGCTATCCTCTCTCTTTCATCGCTATTACGATAATAATCACATTTTTTAAGTAGTTCAGTTAAATCATCGAAAGTTTCTAAGTGCTCTCCAGTCTTGAAGTACTCCTCGACCTCTTCATTGTAATCCGTTAAAAGGAAGGCGCCAGATCCCAGAGTCTCGAATACCCTGAAATTAACTTCCTTTCGTCTCGACAAATTTATAACTATCCTACTCCTGTTATACAAAACATTGACGTCTCTTCCGTAAAGTGTCCCGTAGAAGATTTCATAGTTAGGAAAAGCGCGGCTGATTTCCTTCAATACCCTTTCCCTATCAGAAGTCATCGTGCCGACGAAACATATGTCTATGTCTTTTCGCAGGGTTAACGGCTTATACGTCAATTCGTCATACCACAACGGCAGGTGTTTTACAGTGTTCCTACCCAATATCGAAGCGTACTCCCCTAAGTTCCTAACATGTGCCACGTAAACGAGATCGTATTCGTTCAGTCTCATACTGATTAAGTGAGTTTTCCTGTGGCGTTCTATGTGGGTATCTACAGCAATATAGATTTTCTTTGCATTTTTAAATTTTCTTAGATCTACATTACATATAAGAGGGTCTAAGGTTATCAATAGGTCTACGTCCTGTTCCTTTAGGGGTGATAGGGACAAGCGATGAGGAGGGTTAAAAACGGGACTTAACCTCCTCATTACCTTGTATCCTCTACCCAAACTCATGAAAGCGGGTAGAACGTGTAGTTTCCAAGCTAGGCCTCCATGCTGGTGCGGTAACGAGTTTATGTACACGTTGAATTCCCTTGATAGAGCTGAAAGGAAGCCATTAACATAAGGCACAGGATTTAAGGGGGTAACTACCAAGGCATTAGGAGTCCTTTTCAGATCCATGGCATTACCAGAAACGGGTACTCACTGCCATTTAAAGATTACCTAATGGGAACTGTACCATGCTGTAATCATTAGGTTATCAGTGTAGTACCTTGCGAGACCCTCTACCCAGATAATGGAGGGGATCGACAGATGCTGAAATTGTAGGACTGGGTAGATCGCAGTACGACGAAGGAAAGCGGGACATATGATAAGCATGAACACTCCTAAATATTTGGAGGGAGGGATCGGCTGGAACTTCCAGGACAACATACCTCGCCATTAGCACCATAGACTGCCGAGAGGGTCGTGTTAGCGACGTCGAGGGGATGAACGCGAGGGTCGTTTCGGGACTCTAAGGCATTTTGAGACGATCTCTCCAGTGATCGAGAGGCATAAGGGAGACAGTTCTTAGGAGCCGAGGGGACCCGACTCGAGGCAGTGGACGGAAAATGGAAGCCCCTTTCTTATAAGGCATGACTACTTACGCAGGGAGAGGGAGGTATTCTACGTGGGTCCTCACGATCTTCTACTATACACAAAGGGTCTAGCCCCCCTCTACGATATGCAACAGGGACGTGATCAGGTGGGAAAGACACCCGGTGGCTTCGTCATGGATCCACATGAGTCGTTCCTCGTTAATGGAAGGTTGGAGAGATTCGAGTGTACCTAGAGCTCGGTGAACTGGCCTCAAGGTGATCGAACGCCCCACTTCCCCCTCCCGCCCTAGAGGCGACACGGAAGTCCATGCCTCAACGGCCGCGCTACGGGTGTATTCCAGCCGAGAAGAGACAAAACCTTTATAGAGCCTTTCTCAAGGGAATGTCGTGGGAGTGCTCTACTCGATTTACAACAAAACCGATAACATTTTAAAAATAATATCTAGTAAATATTGGTATAAAAATGTATTTTCAATGTTGAGGAAGTCAGGCGTTATCGTCTTTCCTAACGGGTATCGCTTACGTGTGAGCGGAAACAGCTTCCGCGACATTCTTCAATTGTACTTTTTCTCCGTAAGGTACGGTGTAAAGATAGGGGAGACTTGGAAAGTGGACTTAGACAGCCACTCCGTCATAACCCCGGATGGCATTAAACTGTCGCTCAGGGCCTTGGACCCCTTAATATTCGCCGAGACGTTCCTTTACGATGTCCACTTCTTAGATTTCGACCTCACGGGAAAGACCGTAATTCACGCGGGAGCATACGTGGGTGAGACAGCACTGTATTACGCCAGTAAGGGCGCGGAAGTTTACGCGTTCGAACCCCAGCCCGAGTGTTACAGGATAGCCCTGTTGAACCTGGATCTGAACCCTGAACTGAGGGAGAAGATCACCATAAGAGACTGGGCCATAGGTACGGACGGAGAGGTGGAATTTCCGGACGTCGGGTGCAACGGGGGAGTTTCAGCCTACGGAAACGCCCAGAGGAGAACTAAGGTGCGTAGCGTGAGCATCTCCACCGTTTTGAAGGAATTCGACATCAAGAGGCCGAACATACTCGACCTGGACGTAAAGGGCGCCGAATTCCTAGTGGTGAACGACGAGGTCTTAAAGGAGTTCGACGTGATTCGGATCGAGTATTCCACAGCTATTAACGGTAAAATTCTAGGTACAATTGGAGAGCTGATCGGGGAACTTAGAGGATACGGCTTCAATAAATTCAGAGTTTACAAACACAATGAAGAGAGGTCAGATCTATCGGAACATGGCACCCTATTGGCTTCTAAGTAATAGTATCGCCACTTCCAAGGTGAATTCCGACCAACCAAATCCCGGGGATATTTCGCGGGATAAAACGGAATAGTGGAGCAGGTAGAAGGACGGGAAATCGGTTCCTAGTTCAGCTGGGACGTGAGCTCGTTGGGGGAAACTGGAGACTCTGCTGAGCGACGGATCTCTCGCCGAGGAAATGGGTGAAAACGGGAGGAAGGCGGTTGAGGGCAATTTCAACGAGGTCAACATGGTGGACAGGTACGTGAACGTGATCCGAGAGATCGCTTCTGGATATGTTCTCCACGTCTTGAAGGGATCCTACGGAGTTAGGGGGAGCGAAGTAAGTCGGTAAAGGTCGCGCTGCGGAAAAGGAGTCGAGCTAATTGATCGCCATAACCCTGTGGGTAATCGCACCAATACGTGGAGGGGATCAAAACCCAGGGAGGTGTCACCTGTGTAATGCGTGATATGCATCACAGCGACTAACCGAATCACGTGGGATCCATAAGCTTCTGGGGAACTCCCGTAGGGACTCCGGATCCCCGAATCGCAGTTGAGATTGGATGAAACCCGGAACACAAATATCCCCTTCATAGCTGCCCTACCGGAGATCTACCCGCGTCAAATCGCCTTTTGCCCTACCGTTCCTCCAGCTGTTCAGGGAGTTCAATTACAGGGAGGAATTCAGGGTGACGTTCGGGAGGAACTTACAGTTCATCAAGGCCGTCCGAGATACGTGAACCCTCGGGTCCAATAGGTTTCGCGTTCCGCCAATTCCTGAGTTTCCTCTTGGTGGCCAAGAAGCTTGCTTGGTTTGTCTACAGGGGAATCTCAGAGGAATTCGTGGATGCCCCCAGCGTATCGGATAACACTGTGACCGTGAATCTACCTAAATCCGTGTTCAGGTATTACGCCATCTTCCTGGTGGAGAAGTTAAAAGGGCACCTGGCCTTGAACGTTTACGGATCGCGTTCCTTAGGGAGGGTACTCTCCGGAGTGGTGGACAAGTACTCCCTGTCTGAGCTCAGTGATCGGGACATGTTCGTGGAACTCCTGAGGGCGTTCAGGGAGGCGTACAGTAAGGGGGAAATAGGCCTCGTCGTCCTGTTTTACAAAAAATGGGGGTTAAGGGGGCGGAAAGCCTCGCCCCTTCTAGGGGCGGGGATGGATAGCCCCCTTATAGAAAGTTTAAATACTTCTTTTTCTAAAACATCTTTTAGTGATGCTAAAGACGCTCCTCCCCAGCTCGATTGAGGGCTTAATGAGACTGTGGGAGGAGTACCAATCATCTCTCCTTTCCTTCAAGGGACTAGAGCCCAGCAATGAAAGTCCCCCTTTGGTGGGGGGCTCTCTGACTACCCCGACTGCCCACCAAATGAGAGATGTAATCCCGAATCAATGGTGGGAACGATGAGCCCTCTGGAAGGGAACCCTCGCCCTTCCAGGGCGGGGAGGAGTCAGCATGGGAAGATTGCAACTACGGAGGTTTCAGAACACCCATCCGTGATGCGGGATCTCATAGCCTCCGCCGTAGAGGGGAAGGCGAGGAGGTACGAGGGTCAGGGAAGGGTAATAGATCTGGTTCAGAGTCTGTGTTAACAGGGCCTAGCACGCAAAGGGACCGTACGAGAGTCAGCTAAAAGGGAGGGATGCCTCATGCACTACTTCGTTAGCTTGAAGTAGAGGACGTAGGGATCGCTCACCTTCCTCAGCACCTTGTTGGTCACCTTAGCAAGCACGTCCCCAGAGGAGGTCCACGGTTCGTAGAAGACCCTGATCTTCCCCCGGCGTCCTTAACTCCTCTAAGGCTTCTTTCGTCCCGTCGCTTGAGGGATCGGCCTGAATGACGAACTCATCACACAACTTCACGATCGAGGCTATGGACTCGACGAAGGGATAACCCTGAGATACGAGGTCCTTGGCTATGGAGACGCAGGATATGCCTCTACTGGCCATAGGTACTCACCCTGGTTCCACTCTGTCCTCCCATCGCCCCTCTCTCGAAGAACAGGTTAAAAAGTTTGGAAGGAAAGTCCCCTAGACCTCCACATGCCGCGAACGCGTGCGGTGAGGCGAGGAGGGAGAATTCGTGAGACGTCACTCAGGGGGAGTCCTCTTACGCAACGCGTCAACCCTCGATGATCGCGTAGTCCACTCTAAGGGGAACGGGAAGCGGCCGAGCTCCTTGTACCGGGAATTCCATGGCTTCACTACACATAGAGGACGCATTCGCTTAGGTCTTCACGACCAAGCAAAGGACCTTCACTCCTCGCCTTTACCCCCAAACCTCTCCACCCACATTACCCACGGAGAGATATTCAAGCGCTTATCGCCCTGAGGAAGACCCCTATCCCCCTGAGCCTGTGGGGGAGGAGGGAGAGCACCAGGGACGCCTCCTCCCTGCTCAGGACCCCCGCTGCCTTCACCCCCACCAGGATCAGGGGGAGGGCTATCCACCACGCCCAGAAGGCCGCGATGGAGATCCCGGTAGCGCCAGGACTGCCACCTCAGAGCGAGGAGTTCAAGCTTGTAGAGTTAAGGGGCTAACCGGAAATCATGTAGTTAGGGTTCCTGTTACTCGCCAATTGTCTTAACAGACACTCCTGGGGGTTCTTTAACTCCAATTTGCGTAGCACTTAAGGAGATTATATAACGGGATCGGTGATGGATCTAGTCATGAAGTCCACAGGCCAGATGACTTTTTCTTTTGGAGATATCCACACTCTGCGTTGGAGAGTACCATTAATCGTCAGAGTAACCCACAGCCCGGAGATCCAGAATGTTAAAGAAATGCTAAAGTTGGATTGTATCTCTTGAACCCAGTTGGTAACGGACGTAGAACTCTCTTTTCGAGCATTACGTTGGGAATTATTAGCTTCACAGATCCCACTATATAGATTTGATATTGATTATTGAATAAAAATAGAATTTAAAATATATACTATTTAACTTTATTATTAATTTTATTTTATACTAAGTATCATCTTGAGAAGTATTGAATCAGATGTTCAGACTCGACCATAAAATCCGGGAAGTAAGGCCCAGACATATATTCGAGACCAGTTCGGTGATCTCTAAGAGTGGAAGTCGAAACGTTTTTAACACAATAACACAAGACAATATGTGATAGTACCGCATGTATACGAAAAACAAAGTACAAGTGTAAAACGTGCGGAAGAACATTTTACCGCGCTAATCACAAGCTGGACAAGAAACAAAAAGAAAGAATCTTGAAGGAGTATCTGAAAAGGAGTATCTGAAAAGGATGAGCATGAGGGGAATATCCAAGGTTGAAGGAAGACCATTAACTACAGCAGTTTGATAAAGAGAGTAGGGATAAAGGCATACATTGGCATATCAGTCCTTCAAAACTAAAAAATTTTACTTCAAAATTCACGATACTTGATGAGAGTTGGACTTACGTTCGTGTTAGGCACAGTCCTAAGAGAGAGAATCTTTGGATTTGGACTGCTTTGGTTGATGGTTCACCTTTCTTTAATACTGGCGATAGGGATTATAGGACTTTTCCTATGGCGTTCTCTTCCTAAGAGTGAGGTTAATTATACTGATGATTATTGTGTTTATCAAGTTCTTGATAATCACGTTGCTAGCAAGAAGTACACTTACACTATCGAGAGTTATAATTCTTACTGTAGGTCTCACTTGGCTAGGTTGGCTAGGGGTACTAAGGTCGTCAATAGGAGTGAGAGGATGGTTGATTATAGTCTTGCCTTGTTGAACGTTATGTACCCTGTAATTCAAGGGAGAGGACTCCCTTGAATGAAACTTACTTGAAGGGAGTACAGTATATTAGAGATAAATTGATATAATTTTTCTAAACAATATCGAATAAGATGGCGCATGAGAACACTTCCGATTATTTAGTAGATTAATGACAATGATGTCGACATATGGATAAAGCCCAACACTAAAAGTAAAAATACTAACAAAAGGCTTAAATAAAGCAAATTATATGAAAAGATCAATGGGATTAATTAGGGGCGATTCAGGGCTCCATTGCGATTTCTATTTGTTTCTATAGAATGAAAGTGACTTAATTGATCCTACATTAGTACACTGAAAGGGGACGAGCGCTAGGTCATACCGTGAGATGTCCAATCACGTGGTGACCGTGCTCCTCCTTGAGGTAGTTGGGAAGGACGCGCTATTAAATGAAACGGTGGCTGAGATCGAGAGGAGGGCCTTGGAGGCGGAGAGGACCTCCCCAGGTACGCCAGGGGGAAGGAGGTGAGGAGGAGGGGTTACGCCAGGTACAGGTTCCTGAGGGGGTTCAGGGTCTCCCTCCGGGGGGTCGCGTACGGGCTGGGGTGGGTCACGGTGAGGTCGCCCGTGCTGTATAGGGGAGAGGGTGAGGACTGGTGGAGGAGTCGCTCAGGGAGGAGAGGCCCGTGCTCAGGGCCCTCCTCTTGCCCGTGTTGGGAGGGAAGTTGAACGCCGAGCTCTAAACCCAGGAGCTGGAGGTGGGGGGACTTCAAGATCGTGGACGGGAAGTACGTGAGGTTGAGAGGAGGAAGGGGGTGCTCCCGATCGCGTTGGGACTCACTGATCACGGTGTGAGGGCCGTGCTGTGGTCCTGACCGGGGGAGAGGACGTCGTGAGCCACTGGGACCTCCCGGTGAGGCTGTGGAGGAGGTACAACCTCACCCTCGTCGTAGCTGACGGGTTAAGGCCCTGGAGGAGGCCGTCTCCCGCTCCCGGATCCAGGTCGCGAGGCAGACCTGCCTGGTCCACCTCAAACGAAGCAGGAGGGTGAGGGACGCGCTGGACCTCCTCCTCTCCCTCGCCGTCCCCACCCGTGGCTCTCCCCTCCTCTCCTACC
>Ga0208549_100951_pt1 | contig 10930 bp, 9 predicted proteins | sample BED_host_MetaG_FD_187135 | JGI IMG/M metagenome (GOLD analysis project Ga0208549, IMG submission 187135) | Hot spring microbial mat communities from Yellowstone National Park, Wyoming, USA - BED_host_MetaG (SPAdes) (version 2) | ecosystem: Environmental > Aquatic > Thermal springs > Hot (42-90C) >... | reverse complement strand
CGTTAGCCCATCCATTCGGAACCGATTACTTGGGTCACGACTTGCTCAGTCAAGTGGTGTGGGGCGCAGGAACTACTTTCGAGGTTGCCGTGGGAGCGGCTCTTGGAGCCGTACTTCTAGGCTTCAGAGTAGGGGTTTTCTCGGGTTACTACTCCCGTTTCGGCGCGGTGCTTGGCGACGTGACAGACATTGTTCTAACTTTCCCATTGATTCCTATGGTTGTGCTAATCGCATCACTGTTTATCGCAACCGATCTTTTCGTCGTATCGGTTCTAATAGCTCTCCTGTGGGCACCTGTTGCCAGAGCTGTGAGGACGCAGGCCACTGTTGTATCTAAGATGCCATTCATCAAAGCGGCTAAGACCAGCGGTTACTCGGATTTGGAAACTGTTGTCCCATAGGTGATGCCCGAAGTGGGCGCATTGGGGTTGGCACACTTCGTTATATATATATCGGGATATCGGGGGTAATCGTCACCGCGGTAGAGTTCTTAGGGATAGGTAACCCCAACACGGTCACTCTTAGAAGCATTCTTTACTGGGCGCAGCAGTACGCATTTACGGCGGGTGCTTGGTGGTGAATACTTGCGCCCGGAGTTGTTATATCCCTTTCTGCGACTGGGTTCGCCTTGATCAGTTTCTCTGTACAAGAGGTTTTGAACCCGAGGCTTAGGAAGTGATGTGATATGAATTCGCTGCTTAAAGTAACAGATTTGAAGGTTGAATACAAGTTACCTCGCCAAACAGTAACTGCCTTGGACGGAATGTCATTCGAAGTTCCTTCTAAGGGGTACACGGTGGGTTTGGTGGGTGAATAGGGGTCGGGGAAAACCACTTTAGGAATGTCTATAATGGGGGCTATGCAACATCATGGAAGGATTGCTCAAGGCGATATAAAATGTATGGGGCGAAGCATTTGGGACTTCAGTAAGGATGAACTGAGAAACTATAGCTGGAAAGAGGTTTCAATGATTTATCAGGCGGCCATGAACTCCCTGAACCCCGTGATAACGGTTCAAGATCATTTAGTTGAGGTTTTCAGGCAGCATATGGATGTACAGGTTGACGAGGCAAGGGAGAACGCTTTGAACCTTCTTTCTTCAGTAGGTCTTAGCCGTTCGAGAGCTTCAAGTTATCCACACGAGTTAAGTGGTGAAAAACATCAACGCGCAGTAATAGCCATGGCTCTGGCTCTTTCTCCAAAGTTGCTTATAGCTGACGAACCCACGTCTGCATTGGACGTGGTGACTCAGAAGCAAATATTGAAGCTGATCCGAAAAGAAGTAAAGCAGAGAGATCTCTCCCTGATTTTCATAACACACGAAATCTTGCTTCTTGTGGGGCTCGTGGACAACATTGTGGTTATGTATAAGGAACAGGTGGTCGAATGGGCTCCGGCGGACAAACTTCTATCAGAGCCTCTGCACCCCTACACAGAAACACTTTTGAAGACTACGCTCACAAAGGATTCGGTTCCAATAGCCTCCGTCGCATCAGAGCACCAAATAGATGTTGAGGCGCAGGATCCTGTCAGCGATGCCTGCAAATTCTCTCATCTGTGCGTCTACGCCTTCGACCGATGCACACGAGAAAGACCAGTGCTGAGGCAGGTTAAACCCGGAAGGTGGGTGTCGTGTCACAAATACTAACCGGTTACAAAGAAAACTCTGGTTCTAGCAAGCCTATTCTCGAGATAACTGACCTACACGTTAACTACAGGACAGGCGGTGAATTCAGCAAAAAAATCTGATCCGAGCAGTGAACGGCGTGTCATTCAAAGTTTTTTCATCCGAGTTCATCTCATTGGTTGGGGAAAGCGGTTCTGGCAAAACTATGGTTGCGAAGTGTATTGCCAGGATCGTTTCACCTGAGTCGGGTTCCATAATGTTCGAAGGAAAGGACATCTCGAAGCTCAGCGGAAGCAAATTGAAAGAGTACCACTGCAATGTGCAGATAGTCTACCAAGACCCATACGAGTCCCTTAACCCTCGGCAAGACGTGTTCACAACTGTTTCGGCACCGATTCGAAAACTCCGCGGAGAACGGGGAAAGGAAAAACTGGTTACATTTGTTCAAGACGTTCTCAGAGAAGTGGGGTTGAATCCTAACGGAGTTATGCATAGGTTCCCCCATCAGCTAAGCGACGGTTAACGTCAACGCGTCAATATAGCACGCGCACTCGCGCCGAGCCCCAACATCCTCGTGGCAGACGAACCAGTTACAATGCTTGACGCAGCGCAGAGATACAACTTCCTACATTTGCCTCAAAGGCTTCGTCGAAGCCGGAACCTTACGGTGTTAATGATAACTCATGACTTGGCCGCAGCCAAAATATTCAGTAGACCTTAGGCGTAATTGAGATTTTAGCTGATTGTGCACGGTCGTTGACCTTCAACCCTTTCTGCTCTCTCTCCTTTCTGCCAATCGATGCTTTCGTACGATAGGCTCTCAAAGAAGCCGGAGATATTCAGGTCATTCATAGGTCTTGATGTATCCGAGTTCGATTCCCTATACGGGAAGATAGGAGCGGGATACGGGGAGCATGAGCGGAAGAGCCTCGCGAAGAAGGATAGAAAGAGGGACGTGGGCGCGGGGCATCCGTTCAAGCTGGAGCTCAGGGATAGGCTCCTCATGCTCCTCGTCTACTACCGCCTTTACGTGACCTCCACACTCATCGGGTTCCTCTTCGACCTCGACCAGAGCAACGTGCTGAAGGACATACGGATGATAGAGCCCCTCGTCAGGGAGCATGTCCCGATACCGAAGAAGATCCACGATATGGCGAGGAGGGCGCGAACGCCGGAAGAGGTTGAACGGTTCTTCCCAGGCTTCAAGGCCTTCATAGATGCGACAGAGCAGGAGATTCCCCGTCCAAAAAGGGACAGCAGGAAGAGGAATAGCCACTACTCCGGCAAGAAGAGGAAGCACACCGTCAAGACGCAGCTGACGGTCAACTCCAAAGGTCTGATAGCCCACAAAACGAACCACGTGAGGGGTAGGAGGCACGACTTGGATATCTACCGAGAGAGGCATCCCGACCTTCCCAGGCAGGTCCAGAGGGTCTTCGACCTAGGATACAAGGGTGTCACGAAGGACTTCCCAGATCTGAACTGCATCCTTCCCTTCAAGAGGGGGGGCGGTGGAAGAGGCCGCAAGGGGAAGAAGGGTGAAGGACTCACGCCTGAGCAGAAGAGCTTCAACAGGGAACTCTCGAAGGCCAGAGTCGTCGTGGAGCACACGATATCGAGGGTGAAGAAGTTCAACATCTTCGGGCAGGAGTTCAGGAACAGGCTCAGGTTCTACGATGTGATGACTGACATAGTTTCTGGCTTGATCAACATGAGGATAATGGGAGCCGGGTGAACGAACTTCCACCAGAAGGGCGTACAAGCAGACGGGAGACAAGAGGAGAAGATAAAAAGTCCATAATTACGCCTAAGGTCTAGTGACAGGATTCTTATTATCTGAAGTTTGGCAAGATGAGTTTGACGAAGATGTCTGATCGTCTTTAGCTTCCATCACATCACCGATGTTGTTCTACCGTCTCGCTCATGTTACCGATAAGTGAGTATCCCTCCTTCGTGAGGGACGCAAAGGAGTACCTAGAGCCAGCCTTCGCCAACTGGAGGCAGGTGGAGAACGCGATGAGATATCTTGCGGGTCTGATCGTCCTGCCCGAGAGGAAGAACGTCTCGTCCATAAACAGGTCATTCCTCGAGTACAGGAACCAGGCCTCGATGAACCACTTCCTCACGGACTCGACGTAGGACGACGACGAGTTCCACCGCACCGTGGTCCAGATGGTGAAGGACGAGGTCCAAAAGCAGGGCATCAAACACGGTACACTCATCATCGACGACACCTTCCTCGAGAAGACTGGGGAGGAGATGGAGGGCGTGGGATGGTTCTGGGACCACTCCCAAGGCAAGTCCATCCTAGCCCACAACGTGGTCAGCACCCAGTACATCCCGGGAAGGTTCCACGTCCCGCCCGACTTTGACATCTACGTCAAGAGGAAGGACTGCGCAGACAAGAAGCAGTTCAGGACCAAGGTCGAGATAGCGAGGGAGCTCGTGGAGAAGGCGGTTGGATATGGCCTTCCAATAGACGTCGTCCTCTTCGACTCCTGGTACATGAGCGAGGAGCTGACGAGCTTCATCAAGGACCGCGGGATCGAGGCCTACGTAGCGGAAGAGAAGGGCGATAGGGTCATGCTCTCCGACGACAGCAAGACGGAGATGAATCTGTCCGAGTGGGCTAGGACGATACCGAGGGAGAGCTTCGAGCCGGTGGAGGTGCACACGTCCCTCCTCGGGGAGAAGAGGACGTTCTACGCCTTCTGCACGAGCGTGAGGATGAAGCACCTGGACGGGAAGAAGGTGAAGGTCGTCGTGTCCTACAAGGACGAGAGGCTCGATGCTGGCAACGGCGAGGGACCTTCTTTCTACGTGACGAACATGAGGTTCTGGGAGTCCAAGAAGATACTCCAGACCCAGGCGATGCGCTGGCCGATAGAGTGTTTCCACAGAGATGCCAAGCAGAGCCTTGGGCTCGAGAACTACCAGGTGAGGAAGATCAGGGGCGTCAAGCACCACATAGCGATGGTCTTCTTCGCCTATATCCTCCTGCAGCTCGGCTCTGGCTTCGACAGGATCATGGGGAACCTCAAGGCCAATCTAAGAACGATTGGCTCGAGGTGCAGGCTCGCCGGGACCGAGGTACTGAGCTCCTTGGTCAGGTTCGTCGTGAAGATGGCCCAAAAAGACATGGACGTTAGGAAGATAATGGACCTGCTGACAAAGCCGCTCGAGAGGTCAGGGTACTGGGCCTAGAACGGAATGCCAAACTCCAGATTATGTATAAGGGGAAAATCATGGAGAGCTGACCTGCGGGGGAACTCCTGAACAGCCCCTATCATCCCTACGTGGAACTCATAACTTCTTCCGCCCCCAGCCTTAAGGACTTCAACCAGTACAACGGTAATTGCGAAGAAGCTTGGACTGAAGACGATGCGGCCGTTCAGCAGGGATGCGTATTCAGGCCGAGGTGCAAATACGCCACTGATGTGTGGCCAAAGGTGGAGCCGACGCTCGCACAGCTTTCGCCCCAGCGCTTGGCTGCGTGTCACAACCCTCTCGTTAAAAATTTAACTCAACATCTCATGTACCTCATCTAAGATGCGTTCATCCGAAGTAGTGAAAGTGTCGTAAAGCTTTATAAACACTTTTGCGCTCGACTTTCGATGCATGTTGCAGTTGGGATTAACCATTCATTCGGGAGACCATTCTCTGAATGATATCTTGGACTACGTGAAAGAGGCCGAGGCCCTTGACTACGACGGTTTCTGGCTGACAGAGGAATCGGGTAAAGAAGCCTTTTCTGTTTTGGCTCTTGCAGCGGACAAAACCAGTAAAATAAGAATTGGAACAGGAATAGTCAACATTTACTCGAGGACGCCGACGCTGTTGGCCATGGCGATTTCAACAGTTGACAACCTCTCTGATGGCAGAGCCTTTCTAGGCCTCGGAACTGGCGGGATAGGCTTCATCGAAAGGGGTCACGGCCTAAAGTTAGAGGATCCCCTTGGCAGAATGAAGGAATATGTGACCATAATAAGAGGTCTTCTGCAAGGCGAAAGGTTCAGCTATCGGGGGCGCTACTTTAACATAAGGGATTTCAGGCTTAGAGAAAAACCCAAGAGAAAAGATGTGCCCATTTACCTTGCGGCTCTTAACCCCAAGATGCAGCAACTCGCTGGAGAAGTGGCTGACGGCGTAATAGTCAACATGTTGACCGATGACGGTCTCAAAGAGGTCAGGGAAAACATTAAGATTGGTGCCGAACGAAGCGGCCGCGACCCTTCAAGGGTTGGAGTATACGCGCTCTCGATGACTCTGTGTGGCGACACCGAAGACGCCTTGGAAGCCATGAAGAAGGTTGTGGCTTTCTATTGCGCTTCGCCCCACTATCACCACATAATACAAGGGGTGGGCTACGGGGATGTCGCAAAACAGATCGAAGTTTTGTGGAACAAAAACCAGCGCGATCAAGCCCTCAAGTTGGTTCCGGACGAATTGGTTCAGAAGGTAACGCTAACCGGCTCTCCCCAACGTATTAAAGAAAGAATCAACGGATACTTGAACGCCGGCGTCTACCCCATAGTTTACCCCATAATCAGAAAGGACACCGCTAGGGAAGACGTGTTCTATGCGATGCGCGTGGCCGTGGGTCGCGTTTGAAGTTGGTCCGGTACCGAAGATTCATGAGCTACTAGGTGCATTATAAACTGAGTGATGGTGTCCGGATAAGCCTTAATTCATGTCACCTCCACTCTGTGTACCAGTGCACAAATAGCTCCAAGAAGTCCACGAGAGGTGTGAATAGTGTTTTCTTCGGATTGATGTTGTTGTAGAACACCCTGGTCCTATCCTTGAAGTAGCCGAAGACTCAACCGAGCTTCGAAGCCCAAACGTCTGGTGAACATGGTTTTGGAAGCCCGCTCGGACCACCGAGTCACGGTACCACGGACCCCTATCCGTGAGGATCACCGGGTTACCCAAACACCTCTTTCTCAGCCTGCGTAGAAACCTGAATGGGGGCGTTACGCGTGGTTCTCGTAAGGGAGACACCGAACCAGATCGGCCGCCTCATATAAGCGTCCACTGCGACCCAAACGTACGGTGGTCGGCCACCACACTTTACAACTGATTCGTCAACCGCGATAACCGAATACTCAAGAGGCTTTGGGTCAAAGCTCAGTTGAGGCTTTGGGTCAAAGCTCAGTTTTGCTTCAACCTTCCTCGTCCAATCCTCTACATTCGATTTTGAGAGTGGTTCTGAGAGTAGTCTAAAGAATCTAGAGGTCTTCTTGAGGCTTAGCCCAAAGGCGTCGAGTAGCACCCCCCTTACCCTCACTATGCTCTTTAACCTTTGTTAGCATCCTTTAACGTTAGGGTTACAGCCCCTCCCCCTACTCTGGTGGTGTTCGCTTTCGGATCCCGTGGCTTTCCTCGGCGGGCTGGCGTCCGGCCGCCGGACGCTTAACCCGGGTGCTGGGTGTTTGGCTTGTTTTTTTATACCTATGACATTTGCTACGCATGCGCAAAGTTATACGTGTGTCGGGGGACGTTCACAGTGAGCTTGAGGCGTCCACCGTGGCAGGAGTGGGACCAAGCTATATGGGCATAGGGCCAGTTCCGGCCACAAACAAACTTCTTAAAAGAACTGGGTTAAAACTGGATCAGGTCGACTTAGTGGAGCTTAACGAAGCCTTCTCCTCCCAAGTCCTTGCTGTTCTGAGGCAACTCCCAATAAAACCGGACAGACTCAACCCCAACGGCGGCGCATAGGGTTCAGCGCTGTTTAGCACTGGTTCATCGTTTGTACTCGTTTTTACTGTTTGTGCAAAAGTGATAACGTGCCTTCAAGGCGTAGCGCCATGCACAGACCTACGCTATGGGTAAAACCATCTAAGCGTTGGGCGCAATGTGTTCACGCAGGGGCTCAGTAAATAGAGAGAGTTTCAGTTGCCTCGCAAGAACAATTGGGGCAATCGTTTGGAGAAAGAATCACAAAAGGTAAGGCTCAGACCTCTGCGTTAGCCCGAAACACCACTGCCTCTTTTCCTATCCCTTGGATTCGATGATGCTAGGAGTTTATTCGGGCATAAGTATTCTAGACGTTGAGCCACACGTGAAGCTTTGGTGATTAAAGGCTAGTGGACCTGGAGGTTTGATGGCTCAACTATGCATAGAAAGCTTTTACGTTTCTTTATAAGCGACGTCGAGGCGCTGATTTTCGGCTGCATCTAAGCAAGGACTCGAAAAATTTGTTTCCAGTTTTCAGAGTAACCCAGAAGCCACTGCAGCTGGAGACAATTCGATACTGAAGAGTTCGGTACCTAATATCGTCGATGGGCACGCAGAATTATCTAACTAAGAACGTAAACTTCAGGCTTGCGATTGAGCACGCGATAAACTATACCCAAATGCTCGATGAATTTCTGAGTTTCAATGGTACTGTGCTTGGTCAGCTAATGGTGGGGCCAGTGTCCCCCAGTTTCTCCGCATTCTACAACCCTGAAAATCTGCTTTTGTGCTCCTTTAATCCGAAACTCGGTCGAGGACTCATCCGCCCCTCTTTTGAACAGACCAATCACCGGCCAAACTGTATATGCTATACCTCTACCTTTTTTGCGGTGACTTAGTGTTTAGTTGCCGAAGGGATGGAGGAACTCAGCGCGTTTTCTTGAACTGCCGAACACATTGTAGACAGCTTGGACTGTTACTTATTGGGATAGATGTATACTATCAAATCCTTGCGAGAAAGCGTTGCTCTGTCGTCTAAACGACTGGGATTGGAATACTTTCACTTGCAGCTTCGTTTTATAAATCAGTTTTGAATGGTTAAAATAGGAAGTCATCATTAGATACTCAGCTATTTCTTTCGTTGGCACTATTTCGATTCTATTTAGTGTGATATCTTAGTTCATCAAATCACATTTTCAGCTATATTCAGACTATGAATATATGTTTGTATAATCCAACCTCAACATCCGGTCTATATATTTTGGATTATGCGACGCGTGGCTCGTATTGTGCAGTTAATTTTAGTAGTGGGCACGCTTAGTTCCGTTGTTAGTGAATCTTGTACTACGAAAATTTATCAGACACCTGTGCGGCCAGTGAGAGGTGCAGCACTCCCATTGCATATTCATTGCATCAATGAAACACCTAGATCTCAGGTATCTAATGGCTTTTTTGTGGATATAAAGAACGTTCGGTCGAACAGCTTCTTTTGGTTTTGGCTGCGTTTTAAAAAAGTTAATATTAAGGTTGTTCGGTTTTATTCACATGGTTTCTAGAGCAGAGTGGGCTCGAGTAATAGACGAGCATATTTTTAACAAGTTTGGACCTGGTGCTGGGAAGTTTTGGGATCCGAAGGTGGAGACAATGCCCAGAAAGGAGTTGGAAGAGGTAAGGAATAAGAAGTTTCGTGCCATGGTGGGCTATTTGTACGAAAATAGTCCGTATTATCATCGTAAGTTTGACGAGTTGAAGCTGAAACCGAGCGATTTTAGAACCACTGCCGACGTAGTTAAGGGTCCTCTTACTGTAAAGCAGGATTTCGCGATCAATCAGGCTGAGAAGCCTCCGTTCGGCGATTTTCATTGTATAACAATGGATGAATGGTCAAGGGATGGTTTTATGATTGAAAGTACGGGAGGCACCACGGCTAAGCCGAGGATTTTTATGGTATCAGCAGCTGATAAAGACACTTGGTCCTATTTGTACGCTCGGGCTTTTTGGGCGTTTGGCATCAGGCCGGGCGACATTTTGTTCAACGCAACGGTGTATGGCCCGTTTCCTGGTATGTGGGGCGCCCATTACGGCGCACATCTCATCCGGTGTCCGATTATTCCTGGTGGGGGCATGGATTCGAAAAGGAGGCTTTTCTTTATGCGGGAGACGAGGGCTACTGTGCTCATAGGCGTTCCATCCTATGTTATGCATTTAGCCGAGGAGGCCCGCAAAACTGGCATCGACCCAGCCAAAGACACGAATGTGAACCACGTAGTGATGATGGCCGAACCCGGGGCGTGCGTCCCGTCTACAAAGAAAAGAGTTGAAGATGACTGGTCAGCCACTACCCACGATTATTTCGGTCACACCGAAGCGTTTATGGGAGGAGTGCTGGGTTACTCGTGTGCCGAAGAGGACGCCCACCACGACAGGCCTGTGAATGATCATATTTCGGAAGATATGGCCATCGTCGAAGTGGTTGACCCCGAAACCTATGAACCCGTCGGCAAAGAGGAGAAGGGTATCACAATAGTAACGAATCTGATGAGTCTCTCGTATCCGGTGTTCAGATACGTTATGGGTGACCTCATTCGATACACCGACGACCCCTGTGAGTGTGGGAGGACGTTTGGCCGAGCCATGGGTGGCCTTCTAGGCAGAGTGGACGACATGTTGAAGATTCGGGGGACAGTTGTTTACCCGAGCGCAATCGAGGAAGTGATTCACTCATTCAAAGAGCTGGGAAACGAATACGAAATAGTGCTCACAAAGGCAGGAGAACTGGACGAAGTGCTGGTTAGAGTTGAAGTGAACCCTAGTGTACCGCTCCTGAACTGGTCACAACTGAGCAAAAAACTGTCCGAGGAACTCGCGTTGGCCATCGGTCTCAGAGTTAACGTAGAACTGCTGGAATACGGATCCCTTACGCGGTTCACTCGTGGAGACTTGGACGCAAAGGCCAAGAGGCTCAAAGATCTTAGACCTAAAGCCCACTGAGTCGGCTCTCCCATTAAGGAGAGACCCTATACAAGAGTTATACAATATTTTGCACGGCGAGACCCAAATTGAAAAGTGCCGCTTCTGCTCATGATTAGTCGATTAAAGTTCAGCGATTTGTTTGTGACTTAAAGTAAGAAAACCTATGCTGTAGTTCTCTGAACGGGTAACTCTGGTAAGGTTTATTTGGCCATCGCTTCGTACTTTGCAACCAATGTTCTAATGGTTATGTGCAAAATAAGTGTGTGTGGGTTGGTGATGACGGAGAACTGTGTTGAGCCTAACTAGGTATCTGCTCAGCAGTCGGTGGGACCGAATTGCGTAAATGGCTGAAAAGATTTGTCAGGGGTTTACCGTAGATGAATGTGTCTGAGTGTGTTGAAAAATTATCAGTTAAGCTTGAGTCGCACGATAAGTGTGAGATGTACACCCGTAAGTAAGTCACGTTTTAAATTTTTATTGAAAAACCACGAGATTCGTTGGATCCGAAGAAGGGTTGTACATTACATTAGACCTTAGGCGTAATTATGGACTTTTTATCTTCTCCTCTTGTCTCCCGTCTGCTTGTACGCCCTTCTGGTGGAAGTTCGTTCACCCGGCTCCCATTATCCTCATGTTGATCAAGCCAGAAAC
>Ga0208549_100949_pt1 | contig 10940 bp, 5 predicted proteins | sample BED_host_MetaG_FD_187135 | JGI IMG/M metagenome (GOLD analysis project Ga0208549, IMG submission 187135) | Hot spring microbial mat communities from Yellowstone National Park, Wyoming, USA - BED_host_MetaG (SPAdes) (version 2) | ecosystem: Environmental > Aquatic > Thermal springs > Hot (42-90C) >... | reverse complement strand
TTGTTTGTAGCGATCCTTGAGGGTTTGAAACCTCGGAAAACTTTTGTGTTTTTGGTATCATGAATCTGGTGTTTGTAGCGATCCTTTGAGGGTTTGAAACTAGTCCTGCCCTTCCTGTTCCCCGAAATCTCTGAAGTCGTTTGTAGCGATCCTTTGAGGGTTTGAAACTGGCCACGGCCCCAGTGAGATAGGGCCAAGACTGCAGGTTTGTAGCGATCCTTTGAGGGTTTGAAACTACTAACATTTCCGACAACAACCATCACATATGTACCGTTTGTAGCGATCCTTTGAGGGTTTGAAACAAAAAAGATTCTGTGACCAGAGGGGGATCGATATATAGTTTGTAGCGATCCTTTGAGGGTTTGAAACAAAAAAGATTCTGTGACCAGAGGGGGATCGATATATAGTTTGTAGCGATCCTTTGAGGGTTTGAAACCGTTAGCACGGCTTTACCATGCGGCCGAGTATTTCTATGTTTGTAGCGATCCTTTGAGGGTTTGAAACCTCCGTCAAACTCTTTACATGAATTCGACATACTCAGTTTGTAGCGATCCTTTGAGGGTTTGAAACCCCAGGCCGGTGAAAGTATTATTGAACAGTATTTCCAGTTTGTAGCGATCCTTTGAGGGTTTGAAACCCCTTCTTATTTCTTTCGAAATGGTTTAGGTAGTACTGGTTTGTAGCGATCCTTTGAGGGTTTGAAACCCCCAGGCCGTACTCGCCTGGTGACGTCTGCACCAGGTTTGTAGCGATCCTTTGAGGGTTTGAAACTCGTTGAAACTATCGACATAGAAGCGTTCAAAGAGCGTTTGTAGCGATCCTTTGAGGGTTTGAAACTTACAGCTGATCACCTTATCATTCATTACTTTCAATGTTTGTAGCGATCCTTTGAGGGTTTGAAACAAGGATCACGAGGCGACGCTGGTGTCGAGGGCTGGTGTGTTTGTAGCGATCCTTTGAGGGTTTGAAACGATACCATCCAGAGGCTCCCGAGGGAATAACCACGTGTTTGTAGCGATCCTTTGAGGGTTTGAAACCCTATCACGGTCCATGTGCCGAGGGGCATATTCGTGGAGTTTGTAGCGATCCTTTGAGGGTTTGAAACCTGTCAAATTCGCTAACCGTCCTTCCGTCATCAAGAGGGTTTGTAGCGATCCTTTGAGGGTTTGAAACTCGGAAATATGCCAATCTCTTCAAATCGATGAGAATAAGTTTGTAGCGATCCTTTGAGGGTTTGAAACAATATCTGGGAAATAACTAATGTTTTGCCCCAAGATAGTTTGTAGCGATCCTTTGAGGGTTTGAAACCTATGCTCAAGATCGATGCTGGCATATTCGTACTCAGGAGTTTGTAGCGATCCTTTGAGGGTTTGAAACTAATAAGTATATGATACTTCTGCGCCTGTGCATGGGGTTTGTAGCGATCCTTTGAGGGTTTGAAACCCACCGCGAAAGTAAAGGAGGAGGACTCTATATTTTGTTTGTAGCGATCCTTTGAGGGTTTGAAACTCTGCTGATCTACTACCAGCTGAGACTGCTGTGCTATGTTTGTAGCGATCCTTTGAGGGTTTGAAACGAATGCCGGCACCGTATTTTCTCCAGACGTTCAATTTGTTTGTAGCGATCCTTTGAGGGTTTGAAACATAAATGAGTTAATTAGAAACTATAAATTTGCAAGTCGTTTGTAGCGATCCTTTGAGGGTTTGAAACCGGCATCGGCAAACACGACGGCATATCCGTCGACAGGGTTTGTAGCGATCCTTTGAGGGTTTGAAACGTGAGGGTTTAGAAAAATTCAGGAACCAAACTTCTTCTGTTTGTAGCGATCCTTTGAGGGTTTGAAACAAGAAGGTGTTTAATGCAATAGAGCACCCAGGCGCCAGTTTGTAGCGATCCTTTGAGGGTTTGAAACGCACAGGCTGACCCGCAACGTAAACCTCATCATAAAAGTTTGTAGCGATCCTTTGAGGGTTTGAAACTCGATCGCTGTGACCGATTGGGCCGACCAGAACACGTGTTTGTAGCGATCCTTTGAGGGTTTGAAACACTGATACGCTATCGCTCCACCGCTCCCGACTGTACCGTTTGTAGCGATCCTTTGAGGGTTTGAAACCGGCATCGGCAAACACGACGGCATATCCGTCGACAGGGTTTGTAGCGATCCTTTGAGGGTTTGAAACATTTCATGAAAATCGGTAAGGCTGTAGACATCTCAGCGTTTGTAGCGATCCTTTGAGGGTTTGAAACCCCCTCCGGTGCCGAATACTATACTCGTGACCGGCGTTTGTAGCGATCCTTTGAGGGTTTGAAACCATCAGCAGGGATCAACGAGGTCCCAATAGGTGGAGCATGTTTGTAGCGATCCTTTGAGGGTTTGAAACAAGGAGTAGTAACAGTAGTAAAGCATGGCCGAAGAAACGGTTTGTAGCGATCCTTTGAGGGTTTGAAACCAGCGAAGATTTTGACTTTTGATTTATACTCCTGAGGGAGTTTGTAGCGATCCTTTGAGGGTTTGAAACTCATAAAGACAAGTGGCAGATATCTTAATTGTTTTAGAGTTTGTAGCGATCCTTTGAGGGTTTGAAACTGAACAGTATAACTTCAGATATTCAGAATACTCTAACTTGTTTGTAGCGATCCTTTGAGGGTTTGAAACTCAGCGAGGAAGACGGCGTCGTCGATGAAGAGATTGTTTGTAGCGATCCTTTGAGGGTTTGAAACATGAGCAATTGATCCCGCATGGTGTCTCGATATCAGTTTGTAGCGATCCTTTGAGGGTTTGAAACCGGAGCAGGCGCAGATCAATGCCGTTAATGAGCAATGTTTGTAGCGATCCTTTGAGGGTTTGAAACACTTTCAAAAAGTTAATTCTTTATTTTTCCACTCCCGTTTGTAGCGATCCTTTGAGGGTTTGAAACAGAAAAACAGATCAAGTTTTTGAAATCGGTAAAAATAGTTTGTAGCGATCCTTTGAGGGTTTGAAACTATAATACCAAAAAAGAACCGTAACGAGAAATAAATCCGTTTGTAGCGATCCTTTGAGGGTTTGAAACAAAATGATGAAATAATAGCAAGGTTTCAGAATGGATTGTTTGTAGCGATCCTTTGAGGGTTTGAAACAGTTCTGTGAGATATTCAATTTTTGTAATTGTAAACCGTGTTTGTAGCGATCCTTTGAGGGTTTGAAACTTTTGACTCATTTTTTCTTCTCACTAAATCGGTTTAGTTTGTAGCGATCCTTTGAGGGTTTGAAACCTCCAAAGTTCATGAGAAAATGCCAAAACATTCAGAGTTTGTAGCGATCCTTTGAGGGTTTGAAACGAAACTAAGAAGTTAATAGTTAGGGGCTACTCAACTCCGTTTGTAGCGATCCTTTGAGGGTTTGAAACAGATATGACGTATATATTTCTAGTTATTTTAAAGCGTGTTTGTAGCGATCCTTTGAGGGTTTGAAACCAAGAGGCATTGGATCATAATATGATAAAATTTGTTCGAGTTTGTAGCGATCCTTTGAGGGTTTGAAACTTAACTAGTAGAGGCGGAAGTTTTGAACTTAATGGCCGTTTGTAGCGATCCTTTGAGGGTTTGAAACATTTTTAAACTCATTCACGCTCACCTAATTCTTCTTCGTTTGTAGCGATCCTTTGAGGGTTTGAAACAGACAGATAACGAAACGGATTGAAGAAGAAGAAATGAGTTTGTAGCGATCCTTTGAGGGTTTGAAACAGACAGATAACGAAACGGATTGAAGAAGAAGAAATGAGTTTGTAGCGATCCTTTGAGGGTTTGAAACTGACATAGTTTTTCCTGTCCTTCAGGCTATCGAATACGGTTTGTAGCGATCCTTTGAGGGTTTGAAACTCTAAAAATATTCCGCCATTGTCTGTTCCTATATTAAGTTTGTAGCGATCCTTTGAGGGTTTGAAACGCGTATGCTGAGAAACTACTGGGAGGGACTCAGTCACGTTTGTAGCGATCCTTTGAGGGTTTGAAACATACTAGACAACCATCTATAATCGTGAAACTTGCCCGTTTGTAGCGATCCTTTGAGGGTTTGAAACTTTTGTAAACTGGGGGGTTCACTGAAATCAGATCTGAGTTTGTAGCGATCCTTTGAGGGTTTGAAACTATGTAGGGGTTTCCGGAGAGTGTTTTATCTACAAAGGTTTGTAGCGATCCTTTGAGGGTTTGAAACAGGGGATATGATAGAAGGCACTTACGGGAAATAGTGGTTTGTAGCGATCCTTTGAGGGTTTGAAACACAGGTTTCCCCGCATGGTTCACTGACGCTTTTCTAGGTTTGTAGCGATCCTTTGAGGGTTTGAAACGTATCACTTTCGCATTATTCTCATCGATTTGAAGAGGTTTGTAGCGATCCTTTGAGGGTTTGAAACCCTTGAACACCGAGAACAGAAAGCTGTCTGAGGGAGCCAGTTTGTAGCGATCCTTTGAGGGTTTGAAACATAAGGATGCTATGCCGAGGAATGATGTGGGAGCCTGAGTTTGTAGCGATCCTTTGAGGGTTTGAAACTCAGTAATTAAAGGAAGTTCTGCAATTTCCTCCCTGAGTTTGTAGCGATCCTTTGAGGGTTTGAAACATAATAAGGATCACCAAAGAGGGCCAGGAGATAGAGTGTGTTTGTAGCGATCCTTTGAGGGTTTGAAACTTCTCAACTTCCAATTTTCCATAAGCCAAATCAAAGTTTGTAGCGATCCTTTGAGGGTTTGAAACATAATGAAAAAGTATAGATAAGATGTGAGATTATGGAGTTTGTAGCGATCCTTTGAGGGTTTGAAACTTAAAGCCTGTAAGGATTTCTAGCGAAAAAGAAGTAGTTTGTAGCGATCCTTTGAGGGTTTGAAACATGCAAGAGCAAGGAAGAGCGTAATTTTCGGTAAGAAGTTTGTAGCGATCCTTTGAGGGTTTGAAACTATAGAACATGTTGGTAGAAACGCGGTACATCAACGTCGAGTTTGTAGCGATCCTTTGAGGGTTTGAAACCTTCCGTATTATGATCAACTTGCAGCCCTCCCTGCGGTTTGTAGCGATCCTTTGAGGGTTTGAAACGTATAAATTAGTGTAAAGATTTAGAAATTCAGAAGGTAGTTTGTAGCGATCCTTTGAGGGTTTGAAACATTCTCTTCCTAAATTCGTGGCCAGGAGGAACGTGAGTTTGTAGCGATCCTTTGAGGGTTTGAAACAGAGAGATGGATGGAATTTGCAATATTTCGAGAAAGAGTTTGTAGCGATCCTTTGAGGGTTTGAAACAAGACTATGGTTGAGTGTTTGGTGCTGATGAAGAAGCCGGTTTGTAGCGATCCTTTGAGGGTTTGAAACCCAAATTCCCAGAACTTCCTCCGCTTGCAGCTAACACGTTTGTAGCGATCCTTTGAGGGTTTGAAACTTCAGCAAACTAAGAAGTTCCTCATCTGAAGCCTCTAGTTTGTAGCGATCCTTTGAGGGTTTGAAACAGGTTGTGGACTTGGGTACTGTTGGCTTTGATTCGTGTTTGTAGCGATCCTTTGAGGGTTTGAAACCCTTCTTCGGAAACTGGAGGTTTTACGGAAAGTTTGCGGTTTGTAGCGATCCTTTGAGGGTTTGAAACAAAAAAGGACCTAAAAAACGTTCTCGGGCTCATTCGCCGTTTGTAGCGATCCTTTGAGGGTTTGAAACAAATATTGCAACAACACTACTTTGTAATCTCCGATAGTTTGTAGCGATCCTTTGAGGGTTTGAAACTATCACGAGCGTAGTAATAACAATAATCGCGGTAAGTGGTTTGTAGCGATCCTTTGAGGGTTTGAAACTTAGTAGTTGTAGCAGTAGGAGTGTGGGCAGGACTAAGTTTGTAGCGATCCTTTGAGGGTTTGAAACAATGGTGTAGTTGTTGGGCCCTCTCATTTGTTCCTGGAGTTTGTAGCGATCCTTTGAGGGTTTGAAACGGACTTCAATGATAACGATGACCCAGCTTATTCAACGTTTGTAGCGATCCTTTGAGGGTTTGAAACTCTTTTACGTCTAATTTTCCATAAGCTAAATCAAGTTTGTAGCGATCCTTTGAGGGTTTGAAACATAGGATACATAAGGATAGCTGGACGCCCCTAAGAGTTTGTAGCGATCCTTTGAGGGTTTGAAACTACGCGAAAATAGCGATCATAAAAGTGAACGATGATGGGTTTGTAGCGATCCTTTGAGGGTTTGAAACATCTCTTCGCCAACTCCAACGCCCGGAGCAAACTTGTTTGTAGCGATCCTTTGAGGGTTTGAAACCAGGTCCACGAAGGACCGTCTAAGGTCCACAAACTGCGGTTTGTAGCGATCCTTTGAGGGTTTGAAACTCTGAGATTGCTCAGTTATCCACAGAGACTGAGTCCCGTTTGTAGCGATCCTTTGAGGGTTTGAAACTAACTCCAGCTGATGGGCGTATATGAGTTGCCCGAGGTTTGTAGCGATCCTTTGAGGGTTTGAAACATAGAAATGCTTATCTAGTGATTATATAAGCTTTACGGTTTGTAGCGATCCTTTGAGGGTTTGAAACAAGGATCACGAGGCCAGCCTGGTGTCGAGGGCTGGTGTGTTTGTAGCGATCCTTTGAGGGTTTGAAACATCGCGATGGCCGTCGTCATCGTGTTCCTGGTGTTCAGTTTGTAGCGATCCTTTGAGGGTTTGAAACTAGATGAATGCAATAAAACAAAAACTAAAGATGAATGTTTGTAGCGATCCTTTGAGGGTTTGAAACCAAGGTACAAACGCCCTCTATTCGACCCAAGTCCTGCGTTTGTAGCGATCCTTTGAGGGTTTGAAACAACAGATACTGCGTTCGCTCCTAAAGCTAACATCCCTGTTTGTAGCGATCCTTTGAGGGTTTGAAACACGCCACGGGAGGGGTGATAGGAAGCGGTGGAGCGAGTTTGTAGCGATCCTTTGAGGGTTTGAAACTGAATTGAAGCTCCTCTATTACGTCTTGCTCCATCGACGTTTGTAGCGATCCTTTGAGGGTTTGAAACGACCTGATGACGCCTACAAGGACCTCGTAAAGGTGAGTTTGTAGCGATCCTTTGAGGGTTTGAAACTACTCAGTGATTGTCACGTTCAGCTGGTAAACGCCCGGGGTTTGTAGCGATCCTTTGAGGGTTTGAAACTTTTTCCTATCTGCGGAGGAGTATAATTCGAAGATAGGTTTGTAGCGATCCTTTGAGGGTTTGAAACCCGATTCCCCAAGTTATCTCAGTGTTGTCGTCAGAGTGTTTGTAGCGATCCTTTGAGGGTTTGAAACCTATAGAGTCCGAGAAACCCCCCATGTACGTGTTCTTGGTTTGTAGCGATCCTTTGAGGGTTTGAAACCCGTTTGACGCAAGTCCCTCTTGGTTTAAATTATTATACGTTTGTAGCGATCCTTTGAGGGTTTGAAACAACTCGGAGTGTAAGAATATGTCTGTTGTAATGTCCTGTTTGTAGCGATCCTTTGAGGGTTTGAAACAACATCTTTTTCTTCCTCAATTTGGAAGTTTCGTGATGTTTGTAGCGATCCTTTGAGGGTTTGAAACCGCCCCCCAGGACCACGACATCCTCTTCAGTCTCTCGTTTGTAGCGATCCTTTGAGGGTTTGAAACCTCACTTCTTCCCAGGTAAAATGCTGGCAGTCGTTCGTTTGTAGCGATCCTTTGAGGGTTTGAAACAAGCCAGACTTGAAGAGGACACAAGGAAGAGGGAAAGGGTTTGTAGCGATCCTTTGAGGGTTTGAAACTTCCACCTCTGTTGCTTCAATTGAATGGCACATCTGGTGTTTGTAGCGATCCTTTGAGGGTTTGAAACATGAAGGAACTGCTTTAGTATATTTGTCCAGGTTGGGTTTGTAGCGATCCTTTGAGGGTTTGAAACTTTTCTAGCTTAACTATAATATAATCTTTATCCAGGGTTTTGTTTGTAGCGATCCTTTGAGGGTTTGAAACCGCCCGTATCCTATTCGTATACTCGTGGATCTTCTAGGTTTGTAGCGATCCTTTGAGGGTTTGAAACCGCCCGTATCCTATTCGTATACTCGTGGATCTTCTAGGTTTGTAGCGATCCTTTGAGGGTTTGAAACCGCTAGTCCTCAAAATTCCCCTTCCTCGACTACTTTTGTTTGTAGCGATCCTTTGAGGGTTTGAAACGCACTGTTCTGGTATCGGCATTTTCACACGCCTAGGTTTGTAGCGATCCTTTGAGGGTTTGAAACATAGGTGCAAAGGTACTGGTATTTTTCCTTAGTGCAGGTTTGTAGCGATCCTTTGAGGGTTTGAAACTCCAGTATATCCCTGATCTGATTCAGGGAAGAGGGATAGGTTTGTAGCGATCCTTTGAGGGTTTGAAACCATCCTTCGCGACCCGCGGAACGTTTTCGAAAAGTACGGTTTGTAGCGATCCTTTGAGGGTTTGAAACGGCAATACCCCAGTGGGGTATTGCCGTCAAAGAAGCGGTTTGTAGCGATCCTTTGAGGGTTTGAAACTATAAACCGTTTCTGTCTAAGATGGTATAGGGGAAAAAGTTTGTAGCGATCCTTTGAGGGTTTGAAACGCTATAATTCATGCACTAAAATAACTAGAAATATAGTTTGTAGCGATCCTTTGAGGGTTTGAAACTCTAATTTGCTTAATATCACACTCGTCTCCGATCCCAATAGTTTGTAGCGATCCTTTGAGGGTTTGAAACTCTCAAGTGCCTATCACAATTCAGTAGTCTTATCGCAGTTTGTAGCGATCCTTTGAGGGTTTGAAACTGTATACAGGTTTGCAAGACTACTGTGTTCTAAAAGAGTTTGTAGCGATCCTTTGAGGGTTTGAAACATCTCTGAAACGGTGACGCAAGTAATTCGCTAATTGAAGGTTTGTAGCGATCCTTTGAGGGTTTGAAACCGTTCACCATGGAAGGTTTAAAAGCTTTTCGGTTTTTGTTTGTAGCGATCCTTTGAGGGTTTGAAACTGGAAATCTGACTCTCAGAAATCTACTAGTCTGGAGAGTTTGTAGCGATCCTTTGAGGGTTTGAAACCACAAGAGGCACTAACGTCCTCTGAATGCCTGGACGTTTGTAGCGATCCTTTGAGGGTTTGAAACTCTCTATAAGATAGGTTACTTATTTAGACGAAATAGGGTTTGTAGCGATCCTTTGAGGGTTTGAAACTTAAACTTGATATCTTCTCTAGAAGAAGGGGAACAGATGTTTGTAGCGATCCTTTGAGGGTTTGAAACTATATTCTATGCAATATTTCAATATCCGCCAGAAACAGTTTGTAGCGATCCTTTGAGGGTTTGAAACCTAAGGACGTGCTCCAGGACGCCATCCTCTTCCAATTGGTTTGTAGCGATCCTTTGAGGGTTTGAAACCAATTTCAGGGCCTCAAACAATATATGTAGGAGATACGTTTGTAGCGATCCTTTGAGGGTTTGAAACAGTAAAACTGAAATGAGGAAAGTCTTGAGACAAAAGTTTGTAGCGATCCTTTGAGGGTTTGAAACATAGCATGGCCAATCCTGTCATGAAAGTTTCTATTTTTGTTTGTAGCGATCCTTTGAGGGTTTGAAACAAACTATACATGACAAATTGTGATGCGAGAACGAAAGTTTGTAGCGATCCTTTGAGGGTTTGAAACACTGACAAACACAAAAACGAAATAGACGAAAAGAAGGTTTGTAGCGATCCTTTGAGGGTTTGAAACATACACACCCGCCTGATTACATCAGAAAAGAAGAGTTTGTAGCGATCCTTTGAGGGTTTGAAACCGTGGGAGAGAAATAAAATGGATTTCGCTAGTGTGAAGTTTGTAGCGATCCTTTGAGGGTTTGAAACTATAGATGGGCCTGTGTACAAAGGTGAAGGAGTTGTTGTTTGTAGCGATCCTTTGAGGGTTTGAAACAAAGTGCTACCCCTAAGACCGCTATTGCCGTAGAAGTGTTTGTAGCGATCCTTTGAGGGTTTGAAACGATTTTTCTTGCTCCACTTTAGCGAAATTGGGATTTGTTTGTAGCGATCCTTTGAGGGTTTGAAACACCCCCCACGATATTAGGCGTAGCGCCGCGTATTGGGTTTGTAGCGATCCTTTGAGGGTTTGAAACGCATTTGCCAATATTATTAAAATTATATCATCTATGCGTTTGTAGCGATCCTTTGAGGGTTTGAAACCATTCTAGACTTTTAGCGAAAGATGAGGAATTGAAAGTGTTTGTAGCGATCCTTTGAGGGTTTGAAACCGGATCTTCTCGTTATCATAACAAATACGTTGTAATGTTTGTAGCGATCCTTTGAGGGTTTGAAACTACTGTACTAATCCATGGAATATACTCTATTCTATAAGTTTGTAGCGATCCTTTGAGGGTTTGAAACAAAGGAACATGTCAGTCCGTATCGGTTACGGTCGAAATGTTTGTAGCGATCCTTTGAGGGTTTGAAACGAAAATCTAAAGAAATACAGGAAACAGCAGTTATGGGACTTTAACGTAACTTAAAGATTTTCATCAGCCCCAGCGGTCCACCTAAATGACGTTCAACGAACCTGAGGAACGCCTCCACGCTCCTCAGGTTCAGCTCCCCTACCAGCTCCCTGACGACGTTGGTCATGATGGTGAAGATCGTGAGGTAGCCCTGGAGTCTCTCCCTCCTCCAGAACGAGGAGTCCTCCAGTCCCAGGGCCTTGACGTCCCTGTGGAGCTTCTCGATCTCCCACCTCATCCTCCAGGCCTCCTCGATCTCCTCCTCGCTGAGCGAGAGGTCGGTCGTGTAGAGGTACTTCACGTGTGACCTGGAGTCACGTTTATATTCCCGGACTAGCAACTTTACTGTAATCGCTTGGGCTCCTAGGGTCAGGTCGGCGTAGTAGACTCCGGGGGGTAGGTCCCCCACTCGGAGGTGTCCCTCCACCTCCTCGAGGGTCCCCTGGGCCGACTCGACCCTGAGGAGCCTTC
>Ga0208549_100947_pt1 | contig 10952 bp, 14 predicted proteins | sample BED_host_MetaG_FD_187135 | JGI IMG/M metagenome (GOLD analysis project Ga0208549, IMG submission 187135) | Hot spring microbial mat communities from Yellowstone National Park, Wyoming, USA - BED_host_MetaG (SPAdes) (version 2) | ecosystem: Environmental > Aquatic > Thermal springs > Hot (42-90C)... | reverse complement strand
GCGGAATTATTGCACCTATAGCATCAGTTTTTATGTCTATATAGAGATAGTTCAATACTTGAAATAGTTGGCTTGGATTAGTATGTAGTTTATACTCAGCCAGAAGTTGCCTTAGCTCTTCATCCTTAAGTGATTCAAGGATATAGCTTATCCTTTCCTCCTCTTCTTGTTTGCTCATCATAACTCCAAAGACGAAGACGACGTTAAAAAATTTTTCGGTTTTTCGTCAATAACTCATAGGCATAAGCTTTATATGTATCCTAACCAACTAAGGGGTTTTCCAAATCTAGAGACTTCTGAAAGATTATACGTTTTATTACCTGCTTTCGATAGATAGATCAGTTGTGCATCAGAATTGTCAAACATTTTTTCAGCCATCTTTATAACTTCATTTGAGTGAGTAGTGAAAATTACTTGGACTTTCTCTTTCCGCTTTATATTATTTAATACCTCCTTTACAGTATTGGGATGAAGGGAATCTTCAATTTCATCGATTAAGAGGATGTTGGATGACCTTAGGGCTAGCTTTATTAATTTCCTCTTTAGAAGCCCTCTTCCCATAAGATAAGCGGGTAATCCATCATAATATAGCTTAAACAGACCATATTCGTTTGGTGATATTCTGAAATTTGATTTTATCTCCTTATTCTTTCTTTTTGCAATACTATAAATTCTTTCCGAATTGCTTGAGATATCAAAAAATATAGAAATGTAAATGGGGGAATATTTAGTATTAACCCTTTTTATAGTCCTTGCAATTGACAAAAACAACGATCCAGATAAATTTTCAGATATTGAAGTCCCGGATTTTACTCTAATTTCAGCTACTTTTTCATTATCTACCTCAACATCAATACTGTAAGGGTCAATCCTCTTAAATTGCGTTGTTACACCATCAAGTGTAACTTTGGAGTCGAACAGAGTAGAAAATGCTGAAAGGACATCTCCCCTACTATTTAGTACATGAATGAAAGAATTATGTATATCGTAATCACTCATATCTGATTGGAAAAGGGTTGGCAAAAAGATTGATTCAAGAAAAGAAGTCTTACCGCTACCGTTCTCGCCAACTACAATATTGACCCTCTTAAGTCTAGTAGTTATCTTAAGCCCTCTAAAGTCCTCTACAACTACCTCATTTATTTTCATAACTCTAAAGACGAAGACGACGTTTAAAAATTTTTCGGTTCTTCGTTTTTATTCACTTGTAAGTGAGCTGGCAGTTGTAGTTACATAATTCTCTACTTCTTCTCTACTGGTAAAGAACCTTACATATGTCTGTTTAATGGTATATTCGAACTGTAAGCCTCTTCTCCCAGCTCCTTGTGTAACTTTTTCTTTCGATGACTCAGTACCAATTCCTCTGGTTATAGTTGTACTTATTATCCTAGATAGTGCAGATGTCGTACCTGCAACTGCGATTGGTGTATATTTTATTGTTTCAGGTATAACTCTACCTCTTGGTTGTACTCCTTCTGAAGATTCAGAGAATATATCTACACCCTTCTTCGTAGGTCTAATCCTAGTTTGTCTCATCAGTACATATGATGTTTGACATATAGGTGGAAATATGGTATTAACAGCCCTTGCATTTATAGATATTCTTGGTATTTCACTACGATATGATAGTACTGTAAGTCTTGCAATAGCATTTGCAAGTATTGTTCCAGTCTGTGGTGTGAACGGTTTGGCTATATCAATTTTCTTTACGTCAGGATTCAATAGATCAGGTGGAATACTCACTGAAGCTGTAAGTATATTAAACGTAAATGCAAGTGTAGTTAGTACTTCGCCTTCATGTGGGTCGTATACTACAATTACAGGTGGATATATATTATTGTAACAGATTTGTCCTGATCTACTAGTTTGTGGTGCTTGTGTCTGTGAAATAGGAAAGCATATGAAATTACCACTTATGAACGGCTGACTCATTCTTCTTCACCATACTCATCTTCTTCATTTTCTCGTCTATTATGCTTTTTCATATTAACTAGTACTGATGGTGGCATTTGCTTTAGCAACATCTTGATGAGTGTGCCATTTCTTGTGTTCTTAGCTTTTAATGAGACTACTTCAAAACCGAATTCTGTAAGCTGTTTCATTATCCTATTTAGTGTAGGCTGATAATTCACATCCTGTAGTAGTATAGATGCTAGATACAGTTTCCTTACTGGTATGAACACTACAGTGTATCTTGTAACTCCATTAATCTGAAGTATATGCTTTATTATTCCTGAGCTTGTCTGAGACATGCTAACTACACATTTAACTGTGGTAAACTAAGATATAAGTCTAAGCAATTAACTTTCTACTACTCATAATTGTTCCATGACGAATGTATAAGTTAATATTTCATTATGCACTTGTGCATAATAGAAAATGGAAATATGAAAAAAAGTAGATCGGATTAACGTTATGGGGTACCTGCCTGTCCCCTTCCTTGTGCACCAACTGGTCTTCCGAGTCTTGCAAGTGTCGGAACCTGAAACTTATTATACCAGGTGTTCCAGGCGTTTGCACCTCTGAGATTGTGCCTGTACTTATATTGCCTATACCTCTCCTTGAGAGCGACGTTAGCAAGTACATATGGCAGTGCATATTGCTCGTACTTAGCCCTCTTCAGCATACCAGCTACAATAAGCCCTACTGACCACTGATATCCATAGTCATATGCAGTGGGAAATGCTACAACTGGTACTGAAAACACTGTCGGCTCAGCAGTATTTTGCATTACACCCGTGCTAGGTGCTAGCTGTACTGTCTCTGTCGACACTATTTATCACCCTCCGAAGGCAGTGCCTATTCCGCTGAGAGTACCAGTGAATCCACCTATTATCAGATTAACAAGACCGATGGCTATGCTTAGAGTCACTAGTATAGGCAGGTAGCTGAACAGACTGGATATTACAGCTCCGATTCCACTGAACACGGAGCTTAAATCGATGGTGTGGGTTGTCGAGGACATGTTTCCTCTGACATATGCTTAGCTGTACAGTTTATAAATATGTTTGTTTGTCTGACAATTACAGTTGTCATAGCATATCTTGAATATGTAAAACGGTAATGATTTTATACCTATCACGACTGCACTAATATATATAGTCATAGGTGTAAGTTCAACAGACTATAGCAACGAAAAGCAAAATAAGATTTAGGCAATAATTAAGTTATCGCCAGCAAATCCTTCACAGGTGATGACGGGGGGCATGGAGATAGGTAACGAGTGGCTTGGAACCTGATCCCCGCCCGCCCTCACGTTGTTTCTTCTTACCGCCCTATTTATTTTTTTCCCCACTTCTTCACTAGCCTGTCCCACTTCCTTTATAAAAGAAGTACTAACAGAAACTTCAGGTTTATTGCAAAATGTAAGGGACATAGAGAGGAGAAAGATAATTGAAATTGTCAAGAATCGTATTATACGGTAATCAAGTTGTCATTACTAAATAACTCATCTGCAAGCATACTTACAGTAGCCTCAATATCCATTGCAGATAGTCTTCCTTTTTTACATTCGCCATAGTAGTACATTATACTTGGTATTAGCCAAGTCCTATTCCTCACTATTGCATTTGCTCTTAGCTCTAGGAACTGCTGACAGTTCATATGTAACAGTTGGAAAAATAGTTTAAAAACTTTTTCATTTTTAGACAGATGTCTATACTAGCTTATGTACTACGATATTATTGGTCGCCTACAAAGTCTTCGTCGTCATTGTTATTGTTATTCATAGGTGGTTTTGCTTCATTTGGCTTATTTGCAGGTAATAGTCCAGGTATCATATTCTTCACTTGACTCTTCAATCCCTCCTGTATCGACAATGCCATCTGCTTTTGTATCTCCTCCAGTAGTGGTTTCATCATTGCTGTTAAAGGATTATTTGGATTTCCTGCACCTTGAGATTCAACTTGATTTGCTACATCATTGACTATTTTGTCAATCTGTGCATATGGCGTTGTACCTGATGTTGCAACTGACTGGAAGTACATATTAATTTGTGATGCCCTGTCAAGACACATCTTTAAATCTGACATTGTAAGTAGCTCTGGATTAACCATTTTCTTAAGTGCAAGTGCAACTAGGTCTACTAACGACCCATGTTCTTTTGCAAGTTCTAGAATTTCGGAAAGTTCATGTTCAGTTAGCTTAGGTCGTATCATTCTAAGTAATATGCTATCTCTAACTTCTTTCTTAGGTCTTCCCCTCTTATCGTCTTTTGGTGGTACAGTCACAGGTGCCTTATCAAAATCGTCTCCAATAAAGTCTGGCATCCTCAACCACCCAATTGTTTCACATTACCCATATTCTGTGGTACTGTTATCTTTATGTAAATATAAGGTTTTTCACCACTCTTTCTATGGTAGAAGCGTAATAACATCGGTTTTCCCTCATTCTGTTTCTTCCATATTTCAGAGAAGGCATCAAATAGGTTTTCTATGGGGAAGTAGTAGTAGTATTCACCAGCACCGCTTATTACTTGTGGATTAAGATAATATTGTTCCCAGTTTGTAACTATTTTATTTGTCTTTACAAGCATACATTCATTGTACTGTGAAAATTCACATTGCACAAGTGATACCTTTGAATCTTGCAGTTGCTTCTTTATTTCAATGTAGTAATGCCTGAATACGTCATTACTCTTTATCTTGATTGTGAAAGAGTTAGTCCTGTTGTTTATATCTATTATTTCCGCAGATGGGAAGTATGATTTTACTTGCATCCACCAGTTATATAGTACGTTCACACTCTTCTGCAACTCTGGTGGTATCATCCCTGTTGGATCTATATTCGTGGACATAGTCTCTACTCTATGTCATAGCGAAACTCTTTTATTAATTTTGTGCGGTTGTACACACAATGTCAAGCGTTCAGGTTTTAATTGAAATTTTGTCCTCTTTAACAAGTATAATTGTAATAACGACATCTGTCTATAAGTTGATAGATGGTAGTATAAAGCATAATATAAAAGATGCAGTAAATAAACAAACAAATGAGTTGGCAAGGAAAATAGACGAAAAAAATGAACAAATTAACAATAGACTGAACCAAATTGAATTAGAAATCAAAAAGTTAAGAGATTTAGAAATAGAAGAGCTAAAGCAAAAGGTCTTTGATATACAACAAAGGCTTAACGACGTCCAAAAGTCTGAGATAGAGGACTTAAGGAAGAAGCTTGACGAGATGGAAAAGAAATTTAAGGATAACCACGAGTAGAGTACCCATGGCAAAACCGAAAAACAAGGAGCCAAGGTTTAGGTGTCCTTTCTGTGGCTTTACTTCAAACCTAATAAGAAACATAAAACAACACGTTACAAGAAAGCATATACAAGAAATATCAAGATGTCCAGTATGTAATAAGAAGATGAAAACATCTAGAATAAAATCTGCACTTGCACAGCATCTTAAAAGTCAAAATGATTATGAACATATGTCATTCTACTATCTAATACATACTTACAACTCCAGTCGTGATGACTCAACTGGAATACAAGAAGGTAAAAAGTACAAATATTACTTCTCATTGTTCTAGAGAATTGCATTAACCTTTGCAAGTGCACCTATTAATTTTTCTGCTATTTTACTACTATAAAACTTCTTTGCATGTTCAAAGCTCTTTCTTGCAAGTTTATTGTACTCTTCATAATCCATATTAAGTGCATATTGTATCTTGTCTTGTAAGTCATCTATATCTACATCATACATTCTTACTACTCCAAATTCACTTTCTACTTCATCTACATCACCATGTTTGACAGGTATACCCACTAGCCAATCATGAAATGCATGTGCATCTAAGTATATTACTGGTGTACCTACTGCCATTGCTTCAACAGGTGGTAGTCCAAATCCTTCTGCACCTGAAAGTGCAACGTAAAACTTTGACCTAGCAAGTACACTATATACATCCTGATAATCGACATACTTGTATGGAGGTATATTGCTTAGTACAATTGAAGTTACACCACGTAGTTTACTTGTAACTTTCTCAAATAGGTCAATACGCTTTCTATCAAAGTAATCTGTATCTCTTCTAATTACATACTTATGCTTTTTCTTTGTCTTATCCAATGACCCTACTGTAACAAATGTATATACTTTTGTCCTACTCTCCAGTAATGCCCTTGCAACATATTCTTCATTTATAGGTCTAGGTACAATTTCTGCTTCAACACCGAATTTCCTAAGTTGTAATGCATTATCAGTACATGTTACGTATGTAATTGCACCATAAAATGGATGTGCATAGTCAATAACAGTGTAAGTGTCAAGGTATAGTACAGATCTAATATCCCTTCTATACTTGTAATAAGAGAAGAACCATCTTGTATCTGATATTACTAATTTGCCTATACATTGTAGACATGGTATTAGATTAATGTTATACTTTTGTAATGCCCTTGCTACAGTATCATATACAATTGCAAATGAACAATTAGGACAAGATACAGTTGTAAGTAGATTTGTCATAGTTGGATTTACTTGTGTCATTTCTAGGCTCTTCGACATATGTCGATGCCTCATTCATCCGTAGGCTTATCGCCTGTGAAGTCTATTACCTTTCTAAAGTCATCATACTCAACTTCCTTATCTTTACTGTACATTTGCTTTACATCTTCACTTGCAATTATCTCAGTCTTACCAGTGTACCTTTCAGGATGTAGAAGCTTACAGTATTGCAATGTAGCTTCTTTCCAGTCCTTTTCACTATCTATTGACATCCAGAATTTACTATAGTACTTGTAAGCTACTATTTGCTTTTGTTCTGCTAGTAATGGAAATGTAGTACTCTCTATATCTGTGTTTAACTTTACATAGTCAAATATCCTATTGTCAAAATGATATATTCCTGCATTTATCCATGCATCTATAACTGGCTTTTCCTGAAATCTATCGACTAGTGTAAGGTTCTTCTTCTTAGTAAATGTAAGTATTCCATATGGTGATTTCATTCTTACAGTTGCTATTGCACTTATATGTCCATATAGATGTAGTTCATTGTAGTTTATATCTGTAAGTATATCACCGTTTGTCACGTAGAAGTCACCTTTTACATGTTCTTTTGCTCTTGATATCGCACCTGCTGTACCTGTAGGTTCATTTGCAGGTATGTCTTCTACATCTAATTGTTGTGGTGTATTTCTTAGATACTCATGTATTTGCTCTTGTAAATATGCTGTCATTACCAGTACATGTACTTTTTCTTTTGCATATCTATATATCCAGTCAAGTTGGTGTTGTAGAATCGGCTTTTCACCTACTGGTAGAAGTGGTTTTGGCTTTTCGAGTGTGTAGGGTCTGAGTCTTGTGCCGAGACCTTCGGCTAAGATTACGAAGTACATATTTTAGTTTGAAAAACGAGAAGTATAAAAGCATGACGTATGATTTAGCTTAAGAAAAAGTATACATATTGATAACCTATATATACATATACAGAAGCAAGAGTAGGAGTAACATCAATATGAATATGTAAGAGTAAAGGTAGAAGTATATGCAAGAGTAAAGTCAAGTTTTTAGCCTAGGTAACATAAAGATTAGAGAGACAATGTCGTTCCTTGCAGGTGCATTGACAGGATTGAGTGCAAGTATAGGAGAAACGTTACCTGGCATACTCTACGACATAAGTCGATACTTAAGAGTATTTCTAAGTTACGTTAGGACTGCATTACAGTACATATGGAGGTATCTTACTTATGCATTCCAAATGTTACAGAAGTTTTACTTACAGTTCCAAAAGGATCCAATAAATACACTAAGTGCAATAGGGTCTATGATCATACTATTTAATGCTGGTGTATTTGGATGAGTAGCATACTTAACTTTCTGGTAAATGAGTTTCAAACTGGTACTTCACTAGTAACAGGACTTGTAAAAGTAGGTCAATCTGTACCTACAGCAATGGATACTGTGTCAAAAGTACTTACTAAAGGTGTAAATGACTTCATACAGCTAATACAGAGTATACCGAATATAGTATCACAATTACCATTGGCAGTTGTAGGACTAGGTCATCAGCTAGCAGTAGGTACATATTCAGCGTTCAAAGAAATAGGAAATGCACTATTTTCTACTGGCGAAAGGATAGGTAGTTACCTAAAGAAGATAGCAGATCAGTTTCTAATTACACTTACACAATACATAGCAAGCTTTCAACAGGTATTTACTACAATACTAAATACACTTACAGGTAACATTGTACCATTCATACAAGACATCATTAACTTCTTTAAGTCTGTGTATAATGCACTTGTACAAGTATACAATGAAATACGTCCATTTCTAACTGGTGTTATAAACTTCTTTTCATCACTACCAGCACAGTTGTACAACTTCGCCAGCAACATAGTTACACTAGTACAACAGGATATGCAAGACCTGGTAAATATACCAATAGAAGTAATGAAGCAAGAAGCAACTAGATTTGGTAATGCAATGCCACGTGTACTTGGCTATAACGTTGCTAATCAAAGTATATTCAGGATGATAGATGGACTATGGAGAAGTAGAACATCATTTAAGAGTAAAGTTACAGGTACAATAGCAACTCCATTTCTAGCTGGTTTACTAGGGCTATTTACAGAACAAATGTTCAAGATATTCTATCCTGATTTGCAGACTCAAGGTGTACAGAAGTATACACCCAACAAAGCAATACAATCTGTCACTCCACCCCAATTGCCTAGTATAACGCAAAGTGATATACAACCGCTTACTCCATCCAGTTACACTACTACACCTGCAAGTACTACTCCACCTTCAGCATCTCTAGTATCTAGTACAATATATCCATTCAAGGTAGCTGATGCAATGTCAATTGGTCTTGGCTTAACTGCAACTGAAGGTGGAGTACAATTATCACAAGGCTATATCAACCTGTATAGTCAGATATTAGCAGAGACTGATAGTGCAGTATTCCATGCTATAATATACAGTGAACTTGCACCATTGCAGTCAAATACAGTAATAGAGTCAATAACTCCTGTAATAAGTCTGGAGAGCTTATTGAAGATATTGCAACAGCAGGAGAATATACAACTACAGTTATATGGTAGTGTGGAACAGGCAGTACTACCACCTGGTGTGACATTATGTGTACCACAGTCAGTTGCTAGTGGTAGTATAAGTGGTGAGACGGTGACAGAGAATATTGGTGTACAATATGCATCATGTTTGCCACCTGAAGGACTGGAGTTTGATGAGATTAACGCAATACCATTTCTAGGATTACCATCAGCTAATCAGACTGATGAGATATCTACAAATACTTATCTAGGGTTACCACCAGTTAACCAGACTGATGAGATTACTGTCTCATACTCTGTGACAACGTAGTAGACTAAAGCTTTTTTAGTCCATATCAAAGTGATATATATGCAAACTGACTTGGTAAATAATAGACAGGCTAGAAGGAGGGTTCATGTTAGACCTAATTTAACTATAATGAAAGGTACAATAGCAGATCTAAAGTTTGTAAGATATGGGGATATGGTAGTTCCAATTGTAATGGGAAAGGAAAGAAAAAGAATAATTAATAGTATAGTACCACAAGGATTAAATGACTACGTAAACGATCTGGTTACAGTGAATAATAACGCAAATGCACAGAACCACTCCATTAGTGGATGGAACTCGTCTCCTGGTAATTCAATACAGTTACTCAATAATGGGTCTGTAGTACAGACATTAGGTACGACAGTAATTCCAGTACTGAATGGAAGTACAGTAATATGGGTGTTTATAGCAAACGACTTATCGTCAGCATCATACACTGCAAATCAGGTCAATTTGTTTGTATCAGTAAATTATGTAACTAGCTCTGCTGGGGGAAATATACAATACTCACCTGCCTTTATTTTGGCAACTGCGACTACTAGTATAGTAAAGCAGTCAGGGGAGACAATTTCATTTATATGGGAGATACAATTAAGTCTAGGATCTAGTGCATTGACTGAGTTTATACTTGGCATATTATATTCGATACCTACAATTCCAACTTCATGTGGAGGTAGTAATGTGACACAGGGGACATTCGGTGGTGTAGCTAATATAGGATACGGTGGCCCTTACTATCTCTCTAGTATTGTGCTACAATACATTGGTGGTAGTAGCTCTGCAAGTATATCTTCTATTACGACAAGTTATGATGGTACCAATACATACTTAGTAATGTCAGCGTCTATATCGCTCTCATCACAAGTAACTGCAACTAGTGTTGTAATTAATATAGCGGTTCCAGGAGGTGGTGTTACCTTCTATTGTGTAAATGGACAAGAAGTGAGTAGTGGGTCTGCAATACAGGTGCCGTATAATGCAACAGTTCCATCTGGTACTGTTACTGTCACAGTTACAATTGAGTTTTCTCCTGCAACGTGATCAGTATGAAAGTTGGTATCTACGGTTATCTTAGGATAAAGGAACTTGGAAAAGTTATCAAGAACAATATAAACTACCAACAACTCATGTCAGTACTATTTCAATTATTAAATAATACGATAGGCAACAATATAGGTGCAAACTATATTGATATTCAAGGATATGGAAATAATGCATCTGTATCTATAGGTACAAATACAATCACGTTCTCGGCATCTATAACTGTGCCTTATCTAAATGGGTTTAATGCAATACTCTATGGATACTTTAACTTAGGTGGGAATCATTACATGATACAGCTAGCAACTATAAATACGACTGAACAAATACCCGCAGGTACTTACACATTCGAGTGGGTCATTAACTTTACTGACCCATCTGGAATAGTCTTTAACCTAATGGCACTATCACTTACTGGTAATCTAAAATCTGTTTCAGTGTCATTTTCACCTTCATCCTCTCAAGTTACCTCTACACTTACAGGCAATAATATAACGTGGTACTTAGGCTATCAGTATAACTCAACTACGACGATAACTAGTATTCAAATATCAGTTACACTTACGAATCAGTCTGGTGCCACA